>ERZ791800.228-NODE-228-length-55754-cov-11.114383_pt1 | contig 55754 bp, 57 predicted proteins | sample MGYA00510310_ERZ791800 | MGnify/ENA primary metagenome ERZ791800 (study PRJEB30046, sample SAMN00791954) | human gut metagenome | study: EMG produced TPA metagenomics assembly of the A metagenome-wide association study of gut microbiota in type 2... | reverse complement strand
GGAGTTAACTCCAAAGGCTTGCGGAGATAGAACAAACAGGAAGAAAACCCTTAACTATCCAACGGGAAAGGTTTATAGATATGGACAAGATCTTTTCCATAGCCCCGCTTATAGATAAATCCTTTTTAAATATTTCCATAAAAAAAGCTGTACCCTCAGAAGATACAGCTTTTTTTATGTGATTCCGTTGCGATTCGAACGCAAGACCCACGCCTTAGAAGGGCTACAAGTACAATCACTTTTTATAACTGATTTACAAGCAATTATCACGCATGTCAAAAAAAACGCCGACAACCCCTTTGACAAACCCTAGATTGTCATTGGCTATCGCATTGCGATTAATATTTTAATTCACGACAAAATTAAAGAGGAAAAAGACAATATGAACGCCTTCCCCCTCTTTAATTACAGTTATTTAACCAAACAAGAAATATCCTCGTTATTTTTCAACTTATCAAGATATAACAGGACTCATTTTCATATCAACATTAATGCTTCCTGTAATCCTGCTTCAAGTGCTTCCTCGTAGGTATTATAACGGATAATAGGCCTGTCAGACAATCCTATCAAGTCATGTCTCGGAATTGTCAGTATATCATACGTCCAATAATTTCCATACATATAGGATATTTCGATATGCAGGTTCTTAGTTTCACGAAGCCACTTTTGGGCAACATACAACACTGGACACAAAAATTCAACTGGTTCGTTATCTATTTCCGTACAACATGACATACTTTGCGGAATGTCGTATCTTCTAATAATATTATCGCAACTTATTGTGTGTTCACACTTCCAATTAAACCCTTTCTCTTTCAGCATCTTTGCTGTTTCCAATGTTACAAGTTCTTCGGTCATGGTTGGTTCTCCTTTCCTTTAATCCGTTCCAGTACATCTCTGTTGGCTTCGAGTATATCATCAAAAGACGGGATGTACATCCACATGTCACACTCGTAGCCGTTCCAATCCTCAAATTCAAATCCTCCGTCTGTCGCAACGTATGGCGATCTCCCGGATGAAACAACGATATAGCCACTAACAATCGCTCCATTTGATACCATTCTGCAAAGGACAAGCTTGTTTGGCTCCGGCAACCGTTCATTAACGCTTATCCAAGGAGATTGCTTCGACTGCCATTCGGCACCAGAAATAAAGTCAACAATGCAGTATGGTTCACAATGAAGCTGCCTGTTTCTGCAATCATTGGAATATTTTTTTGCTGCTTCTTCTACTGTCTGTTTCATATCTTTTTTCATAATTCGTCAAACTCTTTTTGTAATTCTTTTATCTTACTATCCAAAGCATACATATAGCACTGAAGGAAATTCTTACCAAAAATTTCTTCCTTTAATGGTACATCATTGTGCATTCTGTTGTATGTAAATATCAATCCACCACCATATTTTATGTTAGAATTTTCAAGTGCCATCTTATGATCTTTGTATTCCTCTATTTTATTGTTGATTTCTATTGCTTTGTTGAATTTATCTTTATCCATATTTCTCCTTTCCATCTATCCTAGCAGCATATACATTGCTATTAGGAATAGATAATAAATTGTTGTTTTACTCATTTCTTTCTTTTGTTATTACATATTGCAATCTCCACACATATCCACAAGGGAATCAAATTCTTCTCGTGAGTATTCAAATCCATTGATTACGATTACCTCGTTACCATTTTGGTCAAAATAAACTCCATCATTCATTTCTATATCGTTTTGAATTATTGTTTAAATTCCGGTAAAACACCGAGATATAAGTACCGATTATCAACGGTTCTGTGTGCTGTAATGTAGAATAATACATCGCCTTCATTTTTAATGGCGTCGCATCCTTGTATAAAGTCTCTTGAATAATATGCAGGAGGTATGATTTCCCCTATATAGTTATATAACCTTTCGTCAATATAATCACCTGGCGATAAAAAGTCATCCAAGTCTTTATCCTGTTTTGCCCATTGTTTAAAAGTCTTTTTCATTTCGATTATCCATTAAACTCATCCATATATCCCATTTCTTTCAAACGGATATTAAACTCTTCAACCGAATCATTATTAGGAATGAATCGCTCAAGAACATCGTTAAAAGGGTGCAGATAGTTTTTTAAAATATCATTAGCCTCTTCTTCTCCACGTTCCTTTCCTAATCGGTCTTTGCATATTTCTATGTAATCATCTTTTGTCATATTGTAGTGCGTGACTGTATCAACAATTGTACTAAACCTACAATATAAGCCGTTTGGCTGTTGGGCTATAAATGATCCCATAATTACCTCCTTTCTTATTTGTTATTCGTTAATTGGCAGTTTCATAAAGCACATCCATATTGTTTTGCTCTGCCTTCCAGTGGTATGTCCAAATAGAGGTTTAAAAGGGATAACAGACAATACATCCACTGTTTTTATTTCACTCTCGTTCCATTTGAATACAAGCGTGCCGTTAGGCTTCAAGACGCGCATACACTCAGTAAATCCATCGTGTATTAGTGACTGCCAGTCTTTCGGCAGTTTTCCGTACTTTTTAGCCATCCATGAGGTTTCACCAAGTGTTTTTAGATGAGGTGGGTCAAATACCACCATGTAGAAAGAATTGTCCTCAAACGGCAAGTGGGTGAAATCTGCTATTATATCCGGTTTTATCTCTATGGTTCTGATCTTATCTCTATCCTTGGCTGTTACTATCTCCGATCTCTTATCAACGAATAAGGCAAGAGGATTATGTTTGTCAAACCAAAACATTCTACTACCACAGCAGGCATCTAATATAAGTTTTCCATTTTCCATTAAGCTATTTCTTTTGATTTCTTCAATCTCAACTTTCTCAATACTTTGCAAAGTGCTTCAGTATTTTTTCTCGCTTGTGTAACCTCCACTGCATTCCCGATAAATTTCTTTTGGTCAGCTTGTGTGCCTATTAAAACATAATCTTCAGGGAATCCCATAATCTTTTTGAGTTCCGGAATGCGAAGCATCCGCATTTTAATATCCACTATGCCATACAGTGCCATGAACTCCTTTATCTTCACGGTCATAGGACTATCATTGTTGTAGATTTCAATCGCTACCTGACCGCTTTCTGTTGCTACCAGATAAGGCGGCATCTTATCCATGCGGGCTATTAATGTGAAGCAGGGGCTATCAACAGAGCCGCCAGCACTGTTGAACTGTGGATTCATCAGATAGTGCCATTTCCTGTTTGCGGTAATGGTCTGGGAGGGTTCCTCTATACTGCTACCTACATTTGAGAATGCAGTATTCATTATCCACGGCTGGTATGTTACCAAGTTTTGTTTCGGTGTTGTGGTAACAGCGGGGCATGGCGAGTTTATATCAGACACCTGACCACCTCCAGAATATTGATTCATAAAAAATGGAGATACAAGGGAAAGTCTGTCTTTAGTCAGAAGTGTAGGACAAGGCTGATTAATATCCTTTCCTGTATCCTTAAAGTTATAAGAACACATAAGTCGGCTTTCAATTAAAGCCATCCTGTCCTTCGTTGTGACCGTTGGAGCTGGAAGGTCTACCGAATGATTATGTCCATTTCCATAATAAGCAGAAACAAAAACATGGTGGTCTTTGCAGGTGATTGCACCTGCCGGTTCTTCTACAGACACATTCTTGCTTTCGGGATGTCCGCTGAACTGTTTGGAGAGGAAACTTACCTGTACCTTTGCAAAGCGGTTTTCAGTAGTCAACACTCCGCATGGTTCATCAACTGATTTGCATGTGTCTTGAGGGCGAACCGTATTGTAACGGGAAAGGAAAGCATCCTTTCCTCCGGCTACAAACTTGATAAGTCCAGCATAGATACGTTCAAGCGTTTTCTCTGCAAGAGGCTTTTCCCTGAAGATGGTAGTTCCTTCATCAGAGAAATCAAGCACATCTTTTACCGGCTTCCACTTCTCCAGCCGCGAGAACATATCTTGCCTACCACCTTTACAGTGGGTCGGTTCTGGGAATACTATCGGCAAGTTCTTTTTAGCAAAGATGCCGAAGAAGCGTTTTCTTGTGGTGTAGGCACCGAAGTCGGCAGCATTTAAGATGCGGTGCTCAAAGTTGTAACCGTACTTCTTGACATTGCGCACCCACTTTTGATAAAGCCGGCCTTTGTCCATGCTGATAGGTTTCCCATTCTCATCCATATCTCCCCATGACATAAACTCTTCTACATTTTCAATCTGAATGTAGTCAGGGTCTATAACATCAATATAACGGAAGAGATGTTCTGCCAACGTTCGGCTGTCGGCATCTCTCGGCTGACCGCCTTTGGCTTTCGAGAAGTTAGTACACTCCAAAGAGGCATGAAGCATTATCATAGCATCAGGGTATAGCTGACGGATACGTTCTACAATAGTGCTTATCGGGGAAAGTTCCAGTGTACGGATATCCTCAATAAAGTGAAGTGCATCAGGGATATTGGCATCATGTGAAAGGATGGCATTCTTGTCATGGTTCACACAGCAAACAACCTTTCCACATCTATTTCCATCCAATCGTGCTTCTTCCACACCTTCGGACAAACCGCCGGCACCACAAAAAAGGTCTATTACGAACAATTCGATATCGGACAGACCTTCTAAACTCCTTAGTATTTCTTTTAATGATTTCATAATTTCTCCTTTCTAAACAGATGGCTGAACGCATTATCCAAGTCCAGATTCAGTTTAGCTTTGATTTGAATTATTTTTTCCGTTGAATTTTCTTTGCCATCTGTCGCAACTGTCTGGCCTTATCTAGCGAACGTATGCCTCTACAATTGTCTTCAATTATTAAGGCCGCTTCTTTTAACAGTCTGAGCAATCGTACTGTATCTGTCTTACATATTTCCATTATTCGCTTGCTATAATAATTACCACCTTGTTCTTGACATCAAACCTGTAAACAGGTAACGGTACGGATGTTCGAACATATTCCTTATTTTCAGATTTCATATAATATCGGGAAAATTCCACAGAAGCCTCTTCTCTGTTCACCGCTATTATTGAGATATAGTTATCTTCGTCTATTTTAAAGCGATAATAATCCATGCCTGCTTGTTTTATAATATCATTGGCCTCCCTGTACCTAGATATGCTCAACCGGCTGAATGGGATTGAATGAAGTGATATCATCTGATCAATAGCTAACTTTGTACTGTCATACAGGTTTATCCCGTCTTCAGGTATTGTATAAATCTGCAAATTCAAGCTGTCGGCCTGTTTATCCGCACCTATAAGAAGATTATTAATCCAACGACTGATATTGACGCCTTTTGCTTTCTGACTCTCTATCATCTGCGCCACATCTGGAGTCGGTCTAAAATTGATTATTTCTGCCATATATTAAATGTATTACGATTATTACATAACACAAATTAATATGACAACTGTAATACAATGGTTATCCAATTTCCAAAATATACACCAATATTGTCAGTCTTCATGCCCTTCCTCTCCTTCTTCATCGGCAGTCGGATCAGGCAAGTTTCTGTACCTTGCATTGAGCTGGGCTATCTTCTGCTCCGCTGAGAGATCTCGTTTTGCGTTTTCTTTAAAGTCTACGGACGAAAGAGACGGCATGGCATATTTGATAATTCGGGAAACAGCAAGCACTTTATCACTAGGATCATCAATAGCCTCTATTATCTCTCCCATACTCTCAATAAACGGAGCCAGTTGCTCCATAAGCTTGTTTCGATAATGACGGACAGTCCTATATCCTTTTTTAACTCCCCCCACCTTTGGATGTCCTATTGTAAATTTACCATTTTCATCATGAAGAGGCTTTGTGTTTTCCTTAGTGCAAAGATGCAATAATTCCGGACGGGCAAACATGGTAATCCCATTGTCAAGTTCCACGCATATATTATCGTCCGACTCAACTTTGACAACCGTGCCTTTCCATGAGGTTCCATCAAGAGCCACCTTGTCCCCTTCCTTATACAATATACTTCCGTCTTGCATTATATCAACATGATACAAATGTAACTGATTACTTTTGATATTAAATAATAAAGTGCAGTTTACGATTTATGGGACTTTTATCCAGTGTTCTAGGCGGCAATAAAGCCTATAAGGAATCAATCAAAGATCTTCAAAAGGCGAAGGATCTTGAAATGAACTATTATCAGGAACAGGCTTACGCTGATCCTCTTCAGGACAGTGCGAATCAGGCGGCTCTGCGTCAAGCCAGAGAACTGCTGATGGCAAACAACAAACGGACAGCAGGAAGCGCCGCTGTAACAGGTGCTACAGATGAGAGCGTTGCCTTGCAGAAGCAGGGAGCCAACCAGTCACTTGAAAATATTACGGCCGGAATAGCCTCAACCGCCACTGCCAAAAAAGATCAGGCCATGAAAAATTATCTGGATGCAAACCGATCATATACGGAGGCTATCAATAATGTGAAACAACAACAGGCCCAACAGGAATCATCGGCATTAGGAGGTCTTCTTAATACAGGTATAACCGCTGCGGCCACTGTTTTCGGTGGTCCTATAGGTGGTGCTGTAGCCAGTCAAATCACTAAAAAGAAATAGCAGGTATGGCAGTTACGGACAGATATACCAATTATCAAAAAAGAAAAGAAGCTGCCGGCATTGTCAATCCGGAGGAAGAGCGGCAGATCCATGACGAGTCTGTGGCGAGACAAGCTGAGGAAAACGCACGGGAACAGTTGCCGTTACGTCCCACGGTGGCTGTTCAAAAACCTGCGACGAGTGTGTCTACAGTCAATACCGTTCAAGAACGGGAAAATGCGGACAAGCTTCCCGTCCAGCTTCCTGGTACAGAAAAGCCGTGGCAGGAAATGAGCGCACAAGAAGCCTATGCGGCTCATCCCCAGCTGTCACCGGCCGCATACCTGTCAGGAGTGGCTTCTTATCGCAAGCAAAAAGGACAAGAGGGATTATCTTACACCGAACTTGCAGAAGCCTTGAGAGGAAGGGACCCGTTACAAAGCGAGGAAGACAGGATTAACGCCGAAAGACGTTTACGTGCCGCCGAGAGCATCAATGCTGTAGGAAGTGTTCTGGCCAATCTGGTGAATGTGGTAAGGACACGAAGAGGCAATCCGTCAATGAATCTTTCAGGAGCCGGACGTGAAGGCCAAGCACGTATTGACAGAATACGCCAATACAGGGACAATCTGTCACGTCAGAATTATCAGGACTATATCGGAGCGATCGCACGTGACAGGGCCGAGCAAGCGAGAATAGATGTAGAGAAGGCCCGTCAAGACCGATGGAAGGCACAACAAGCAGCAGCAGAACGGGAATACAACTGGAACACATATAAGTTTGAAACCGAGCAGGCTGCAAAAGCGGCTGAATCCAAACGTAAGGTGGAAGAAAACGCCGCTAAACAGGCGGAAATCGAAAGACATAATAAAGCCACAGAGGGAATCAGTCTAATGAGAATAGATAATGATTCTCAAAAGCAAAATGGCAAAAAAAATAAATATCCTTCATATCGCATAAGTGGAAAAAAAGGCTTTTCCGGCAGTACAAGAGCCTATGACCTGAATAAAAATGAAGATGTCGCACTAATGTATAACGATTTGGAAAAAACATTCGGCCTTCAGGCGGATGAACGCCCCAAATCCATAAAAGGCATGAGAGATTATATTCTCTCCATTTATGGGAAACAGCAAAAAGTGGAAAGCGGAGAAGCGTTCAATCCCTCTTCAAAACCGGAAAACAAATCATGGTCATTGAAGGGGAATAATAGTTGGTCACTAAAATAACATGAATCATGCAAGATAATAATACAGCCAGAAAGAAAGTATATGACGTATTAAGGGATAAAACCGGATACTCTGACTCATATGAGGATTTTAACAAATTCATGGATGAAAATGAGGAAGCCAGAAAGAAAGTATATGACGTATTAAAGGATAAGACCGGATACTCTGACTCATATGAGGACTTTAATCAATTCATGCAACCAGTTGATTCCTCTGTACAAATACAGCAACCTAACAACACCCCTCAAACTCCAAAGTCTGATTACTTTCAAACAGGCAACGGATATGACCCTGTTTCAAGAACATATTCAGGTGGTGTCGGAACACAGGAGGAAGCGGACAGGATTTTTGATATGAGAAACTATAATCCCAGCACACGTCCCGGCTTACGTGAACAAGTGCATTCAAAAGACAACTTTCAGTTTATCCCCCCCTCCACATCGCAAATGGAGTCAGACAAGGCGGAGGTTTCAGCTAGATATCAATTTTCTCCGATAAATTTGGGAGAAAGATTGAAAGTAGATATGGACAAAGGAAAATTGGACAAACTATTTACGGTTGAAGAAGAAAGCCGCTTGGACAAGGAATATACCCCGCGTTCCATATCGTCCATGAATGATGTATATAACAACTATCGTGACAGGTTTGCCCTGACAGAAAGAGGAAGACAGCTTTCGGAAGAAATGGCCGGAATACAGAAGGAGATTCAAGACAAATATGCCAACCGGTTTCTTGCCTCAGACGAATACAGGAAGCTGTCACAACAATATAAAGGGAACGAACTTAACCAAAAAGCAAACGAAGCGTTTCAGAAGACCTACGGAGAGGTCATTAGCAAGGAATTGGAATCATATCAGGACGTATACAATAAAGAGATAACTTCACGTTACGGTACAGACATGAAGCGTGATCTTGCCGGATTTGTCAAAAAGAGCGTAGGCTCCCATCTTAGCACCCTGACCAATGAAGTAAACAAAGACCTTGATAACATAGAGGAAAAGATTACCAAACAAAAGAAAATACTAAGAAACGATTCCGGTAATGCGATGGTGAATGCCAGAATGAATACAAGGGAAGATCCTACATTAGCACAGTACCGAGGAGAAAGGACTTATTTGGAAGGGGCGAAAGACCTTATTGATGAATCGAACAATATTATAGAGGAAGCCGGGAAGAAAGGAAAAACAAACTTTTTTAGCGGTCTAGCGCGTGGTTTCGCCGATACCGCATTTGATCCCAAACAATGGACTTTAGGCATATCCGACATGATAGGCGGCATCCGTCTGAAAAATGTGGTGGAGAAAGCGGATAAAGGAGAAAAGCTCTCACCTTCTGAAGAGAAGTTGCTTGACGCCGCTGTCACCAACATGGCGGTCAACGCCTATTATTCCTCCGATTTGGGAAGAGGATACAAGGCTGGACAAACCACAGGAGCCAGTATCCCGTTCATGCTGGAATTCGCCATAAACCCGATATCGGCGGCAGGTGAGGGAATAGCCAAAAGCATTCTAAAATACGGTATGAAGAAATTCGGCGCGTCCGCCATGAAAAAAGGAATGTCAAAAATGGGGGCACGTCTTGCCGGAGACGCTTTGGCCGCAGCAGGAATGGAAGGAACAACAGGACTGGCGCGTGTCACCGCAGGAGCACAAGACAGAATGATGGGGAATATTCTGTTTGATGTTGACAAGGATGGAAACTTGACTTATGGAGGACGTGAAGGAGGAATGGATATGGGTAAAGCCATCGGCAAATCAATCGCTTCCACTTTTCTTGAGAACCAATCCGAGATGATTTTCAACGCATTCAAAGGACTGGGCAAAGGAATATGGAAGAATGTGGAAGAGACCGTTCCCGGTGGCGCAAGTGAATTCATGAAATATATAACGAACAGCAGGGCCGGTAAGCTATACAGGGAGATAAAGGACAACCCTACTTTCAAAGAAGCCGCAAAAAAAGCGCAGTTCCACGGGCTACCCGAAGAATATATGGAAGAGGTGTATAATAATCTTGCAAATGTCCCGTTAGGTGAAATGACCTTGGAAGAAGCCACAGACCTTGACAACAATATAGACACATTCCTTGGACTGGCTCCCACTTCCGTCGCTTTCGGCTTATTAGGACTTGGAAGCATGGGGGCTGAAAGGGTAAGACACCGCCAGAAGATGAATGCGGCTTTCGGAAACATGACCAAAGAACAACAGGAGAAACTGTCCGAACTGAAACGTATGTCAAAAGAACGTGGCAATGACGACATAAGGATTTTCATCAAAGAAACCATGAATGACGGTAGCCTCAGCAAGGAAGAGAAAAAGGCCGAGATAGAATATGCGTTTGACATTGCGAAGAACAATGCCATGGAGGACATTGCAGGAGAGCAGACCCGTGAGGAGTCCGAAAAGCGCACGGCAGCACAAGAAGAGGGAACGGATATCTATACAACTCATGATCCAGTAGCCATGCGCACGACAGTCCTCCGTGAGGAAGTTTCCCGTGAACGCCTTTCATCCGTACTGGATGATGAAGCCATAGATGCGCTTGCCGGTGCCAATGACGCCCAACGTGCGGAAATGCTGGATGTCATGGACGAAGAGACCAGACGTTTGGCTACGGACTACCTACGGCAGAAAGACCGTCATGACGCAGTTGAGGACGCATTGGATGAGGCTCATGCTTCCGAATATGAACAGGCGGCTGTCAAAGTCCAGCAAATGTCTCCCCAAGGACAAGTTGTCACTATTCCGTTAGGAAGATTCGGAGACAAGGAGCACAGTTACGGAGTTGTCATAAATGGTATAGATGCCACTGGGCAACCCGGAGAAACAGGCACACTCATGGTAGTGCCATTGGAAAACGGTCCAGAAGGTCCGATATTCGCCTCATTTGATGAGAATAATGCCAAGACTGTAAGAATCAATGCAGACACAGAGATCTCAATGGTCGGACGGGATCAAGTTCTTGAACAAATGCTTGGCGCATACAACGCCGATGCCGCAATCATGGAAGCACAGCCCATATCCGCAGGACAGACATTCAGCATAGCGGATGATAATGGCACAGTGACCGGCATTTCTGTTGTTGGTCAGGATACAATGGGCAATTGGTCCGTACTCATGGAAGGAAGTCGGGAGCCGGTTTCTGTCAGCGATGAACAACTCCGGGCCATGAAAGACAATGTGGACAAAGCCGGAATACGGACTGAATACGCACAAGAGGATGAAAATAGAAGACAGGAAGAGTTAATTCGGAAATTCAGTCCGGAAGTACTTGCATTACAACCCGAAAAAGGTGACAAGATATATACAGGAGGCAAAGAGATAGTACTTGATGAGGAAGTTCCCGGCGGATGGTCCGGGAAGATCATAGACAACAACGGTAATGAAACAGGTTCCGTACTCGTGACAGAAGAGCAATATTTCAAATACAAACAGTCGCTATTTGACGCACAAAGAAAAGATGATGCGGAAGCGGCTCCGGAAATCGGCGCCTCCTATATCACTCCAGAAGGAGAAAGTATGACCATTATCGGTTTTGATGAGGAAATCGGAGGTATGTTTGTCGTTCCAACCGATGAGTACAATGAGGTCAAAAGCGATGAGGTATCAATGAATATATTGGAAAATGAAGCATACCAGTTAGGTGCGGTTCCCGTCCAAGAGTACACCGATTGGGTGAAAAAATCCAAGAGTTCAACAAATGAAACCGCTCCTGAAGGAAAAGAGATGGGAAACCAACCATTGCAGGAAAGCACAGAGAGTCCGACTTACGAAAAATCCGAACTGGACAAACTTATATCCTCCTTTCCTAAAAAGAAGGACGGAAGCATTGATTATGAATCTCTGACGCCACAGCAGTCATTCCAATACACAAATCTGACAGAATCACTTGAAACCGCTCTGGATGACTTGAGAAAGGATATAGAGGCGAGTGATGCACAGATAGCTAAATTGAATGAATCCCTGTCATCCGCCACACGGGGAAAAAGAAATGAGATAAGGGACGCTATTAGAGAAGCAAAAGCGGAGAATGAAGAAATAAAGAATTTCTACAACTCTGTCATACCCATAACAGAAACTAATAATAACCAAACAAATGGAATATCAGAAAGCAGTAAGACTGGCACGAATGGAAATGACACAAATGAGCCCGTACCAGTTTCAGAAACAAGCGAACAAGGCAAAGAAAGAGGAACTGAGAAGAGACCCGAAGCTAAGGGAACAGGTGAAGAACGCATGGGACCAGAGGGAATTCCGGACACTGGCAGGAAAAATAGTATTCAGAAGCCTGCTGCGAAAATATCTGAGTCAATAACGGATACGGAGCTTCCGGAAAATCCTCTTGTTCAGGAAATTCTGTCACGTACCGAGCCGGAAACTTTGGAAGAGCTTGCATCCTTGGTACTGGGAAAATCCCTGTTCCTGCAAATGACAGGAGAAAGAAGTGTCAGAAACATGACTGGCTTAAGTCACAAAGACCTGACGCCATTTCTTTCCATCTTCAGAAAAAAAGAGAAGGGGGGTATGACCGTAGAAGAAGCCGGAGACAGACTGATAAGCATCGCCCATGAAAGTTATCCGGCAATAGTGGCGAAAGAAGGACTGGAAAATGACAATACCGGCATGGCCGGCACAAACGCGATCCTATCCGTTCTACAACAAAGCCGAACTTTTGGTGATATCAGCAATATGATAAGAAACAACAGAACCACAGAAGCGCAACGCGCCATAGATGCGGAAAAAGAATATGAGGATGAACTAAAAGAACAATTCTACCAAGAACAATACCACATGTCTCCGGATGAATATGAAGCATGGGTTAATGATGAGGCCTTTTCTGAATCAAATGTCTATTCGAATGAAGAAAAGTCTGAATTTTATAATACATTTGCCGATAAAATAATAAAGCAACAAGAATATGACAACAGAAGAGAGAATCCAACTGACGAAGGAATCGGAACGCGTAAAAGCGATGAGCAAGGAGGAATATTTGGCATACGCGAAAGAGGCGATGCGGTTCTGCAAGGAGAAAAACCTGTTCATGCCGTCGGAACTGAAGGATATCAAGGAAAATCCGGACAAATGGAAGGACAGACTGATGAAGGACTGCATCCTCAGAATGACAATGTACAAGATAACACATCCACAAACAAACTCCTAGACCATATCGCGGAAGCACGCGAAATGGTCGACACCTCTCCTACTGAAGCGCAGAAGGAAGCCGGGAACTATAAGAAAGGTCACATTAAACTTGATGGATATGATATTACCATAGAAAATCCGAAAGGATCCGTCCGTAGCGGAAAGGATGCCAACGGGCAGGAATGGAGCATTACCATGAACAACGACTACGGCTATATCCGTGGCACGAAAGCCGTGGACGGTGACCATATAGACATCTTCCTGTCAGACAATCCGTCCGAAGGAAATGTGTTTGTAGTAGACCAGCTCAATGAAAAGGGTGAATTTGACGAAAGTAAGGTAATGTACGGTTTTCCGTCTATGGATGAAGCACGTTCCTCTTATCTTGCAAACTATTCTCCCGGTTGGGAGAACCGAATAAGTACCATTACAGAAGTAACGAAGGATGAGTTCTATAAATGGATTGATTCTTCTGTAAAAAAGACAAAGCCGTTCTCTGAATACAAGAGCGTGAATCCTGTGCAACTTGCACCTTCCATAGAATCCGCCAATGCGGACAGAATGAAGGACATAGAAACAAGACTGGCCGAAATAGAGGACAGGAAGATAGAACTGGAGGATATTCTGGTAGAAGCCGGAAATGACTCCGTTGAGAGAGACGCTGTTTTCTCCGAGCAACAGGAACTGAACCAGGAACAGCAGGAACTTGAAGCCGAATATTCCGGCTTACGCGCAATGAATGACGAAAGCAATGAGATACTTACTTCCGAAGGCAGTGACATCCGGTTTCGCGAGGTTGGAAATGAGGAAATAAGTTCTTTCGCCAACAAGCACAACCTTGATGAAGCCGATGTAAAAAAGTACGCACAATCCATGAAAATGAAAAATCTGGGTGGCGCAAGTTATGCTTTCAAATCAATCAGCAGAAATGTGCGTCTCCAGAACTCCAACCTGTCATTAGGGCAATTCGTAAAAGTTTTTTCTCCGATCAAAAAAGAGCTGTATGAAAAGTTCGGTGATGTGGATGCCTTGAGAGATGAATACGTGCAAGAGGAAATGAAAGCCCGTAACATGATGGAAGCCGCCCGTAAACGTGCGGAGGAAGAAGCCGAATCGGAAAAGAAGCGTCTAAAGGAATTTGAACTGATGACGGATGAAGAGATGGATGAGGCCTATTTCAAGGCTATGGAAGAAAATAATGAAGCCCGTATGCGTGATATCATAAACGAATCCGCACGAAGAAACGGTTATGTTTCCGCCGATGAATTCAGAATGGCACACCGCGCCCCCTCTTATGATGAGGAAGGTATTGATAAAAACATGGTTGACATTGCCGCAAACAAAGATCAGATACGCGAATCCTTTAATGAGCAGCTTCGCATGAACAGGGATCAATACAGAAATGAAAGTGCCGCCGCAATCAATGAAGCATTGTCTGCCATTGACAAAGGAGAAAAACCGACCGTTACCATCTATCGTGCCGTTCCAAAATCATTGAAAGAAGGAAAGGTAAGAAACGGTGACTGGGTTTCCCTGTCTGAATCCTATGTAAAAGTTCATGGAGAACATGCCTTAAACGGCAATTACAGAATTATGAAGGAAGAAGTACCGGCTGAAAATCTATATTGGGACGGGAATGATATCAACGAATGGGGATATGATGACAGGAGCGATTACCGCTACAAGAATACAAAAAACAACCGAAAACTGAATGACCTGATAACCCGTGACGACAAAGGTAATGTTATTCCTCCTTCCAAGCGATTCAATGCAAGAAAAGCGGATGTAAGATATCGTTTTATTGGAGAGAAAGGCGCATCCCAACTGGATAAGGCAGAGGAAGCAACTACCCGCCTTGATAACCTGAATGTGGCACGAGAGATGGAATCCGCTTTCAATACGAAGAAAGAGCGCATTGAGAAGCTGCGGAAGAGTGAGCCGATAGAGATTACGGGTAAAGAGATAGAACCGAGCGATGACTTGAAACAGTACAAAAAAAATGCGTTGGAATATGGAAAGTCATTACGTGGAGAATATATCAATAAAGATACGGGAGCTATTATCTCTGTGACAGGAGGCAATAGTCGGGGAGGTATTCGTGAAATATTGCAGCATGATTATAAGGATGTAGAACATCTGCAATCTATCGCAGCCGTACCTCAGATTATTGAAAACTCCGTCTTCATTGAAGAACTTGCCAACGAAGATTTGGAGAAATATCCCGGTGTAAAATCATTCTCTTATTATGTATGTGGATTGAAAATAGCCGGTGTTGACTATACTGTGAAAGCTGTTATCGCCAATCAAAACAATGGAGAACGGTATTATGACCACAAACTGACTAACATAGAGAAAGGCAAATTACTATCCATTGCCCCAACAATACAAAAAGCTGGAATAGATGGTAACTCGCCTTTATCTGATGTCAAAGATAAGCGTTTGCTTTCGATTCTCCAAACAAATGAAAAAGAAAATGCTAGGAAAATCAAGCAGGCTACAGGTTGGGAACGTGGGGCTGACGGAAAATGGAGATATGAAGTGGAGGATTTCGAGATTGATCCGAAAGGACTTGCGCGAAAAAACAGACTTTGGTCCAACCTGTCATGGGGCAAAGAGTATGATGCGCTAAGCGACAAACTGTTTGATGGAGTAGAGCTGACGGAAGAAGAAGCAGCCCGTTTTGATGAATTATCAGAAAAGGCAGAAGAACTTCGCGCCACATACGAAGCGAACGACGTGCATTATCTTGACGATTATGTGAAGGATGAGAATTTGTTTAAGACTTATCCGGAGTTGAAGCAGATACGCGTGGAGATATACAACGCCCCTACAAGCAATACGGGAGCGACTTATTATGGAAGCCAAAACTTGATACGTGTGAATGAGTTTGTTCTAGACAGGGCGGATTTCCGTAGTATCTTAGCGCATGAGGTACAGCATGCCGTACAATCAATTGAAGGATTCGCTCGTGGTGGAAACAGTATGACTTATAGAAAATACCTTGACGCATTAAAAGAAAAGCGCGATGCCTGGTCCATGATTGAAGAGTTTGCTGACAAGCGTGAGGAACTTGGAGAAGACGCTTCACAGATGGATGTTTATAATGCTTTGGTAAATGAATATCACTCAGATGGATTCGAGTTTGGGGATGGCTTTATCCCCAGCCGTAATGCTTTTGATAAGGGATTCAATCTTTGGGTGCGAGGTTATGATAAAGAAGGATATGAGGATGCTTATAATGAGTATCAATCTCTTATTGAAAAATTTGGACTTGGTGGAGAAAACGACAGATACAATGAACTATCAGGTGAAGTTGAAGCACGTAATGTACAATCCCGTATGAATATGACACCTGAGAAACGCCGCAATACTCTTGCTTCGGAAACGGAAGATGTAGCACGAGAAGACCAGATATTTATAAACGACGCTTTGGAGGCTTATGCTTCTGTGTCTGCTCCCATGAATACAGCAGTGAATGAACTTTCTGAGTCTCTTCATACACCTATAGAAAAAATCACTTCCGAAGACCAGCTACCACAAGGCGAGGCGCGCAGACGTATCGAATCAGGAGCCAATATCAAAGGATGGTACTCACCAAAGGAGAACAAGGTATATCTATATATGCCAAACACAACATCCGTGGAGGACGCACAGGCGACTATATTCCATGAGGTGGTGGCACATAAGGGATTGCGTGAGCTGTTCGGAAAGGACTTCGATACCTTCCTTGACAATGTATACAACAATGCCGCACCATCAATCAGACAGGCCATCAACCGGATGGCGGAAAATGAGAACATATCCATCCGTACAGCAACTGAAGAATATATGGCAGACCTGTCCGAACGCGGACCGGCTACCTTTGCGGAGCAGTCCTTGTGGACACGAATCAAAGCCTTCTTTATAGACATGCTCCGTAAAGCGAAAGTGAATCTGGGATTTGAACTGACGGACAATGAGCTGAGATACATCCTTTATGAAAGCCACAACAGACTGAAACAGTCAAACTATCCTGTTGATGTGGCAAAGGAAACCGTCATGCGTTCAAAACTGGGAATTGGTGAGTTCTCAGGCAGTTCACGTACCATCCCGTCTGTTCCTCAGGGAGAGACCTTGTTCCGTATTCCAGGAAAGGAAGAAAAGAAGGAGATTATTAAAAATCTGAAAGAAGAGATACGGGAATTGAAAAAGCAATTGGATCAGGCACGAAAAGGAAATAAAGAGGAATACGAGACTGCGTCAAGAGCCATGCTTTCCTTTATAGATCAAAGACTGACCAAGGAAGCGGGAGAAGAAATGGGGCCACATATGATAAAGTCACTGATTGCCCAAGTAAACAAGGCCGCATCAACAAATAAACTCAAGGAACCACTAAATCTTGTTGAAAAGTTGATAAACTATGCCCAATATGACAGTTCGGTGAAAAGGATGCAAAAAATGATAAAAACGAAGCTTTCCGGGCAGGATACAAGAGGCGTATCAAAAGGGATAGTTGTTGATGAGGCTACCAGACGTGTGTTTGACAGTATACGATCCGCTTACAAAGACCTGTTGCTAACAAGCGCTGACAGTGAACTCCGTGCCGTAAGAAGCGAAATTGTAAAACTGGGAAAACTCATAAAATCTGAGACATCCCCTGAAAGCATCACCATACTTACCGGTCAGCAGAATGAAATGAAAAGCCGAAGGGATAATCTATTAAAAGAAAGAGCCGAACTGCTGAAAACTAAAGAACTTGAATCCGTTGAAGAGATACGGAAGCGCCGGGAAGAGCTAGAGAATGCCATGGATGAAGCGGCGGAAGGAACAGGTGTGTTCACACAGACTATGGCCGATGAGTATGATTCTCTTTCCATACGCGAACTATTGGCCGAATCCAGAAAAATGAAACGAGATCTGGACAAACTGGAGGGCGATCTTGTGACCACCAGAAGAGCCGCCTACAACAACAAGGGTGAAGCACGAAAGTTTTATCTGCAGGAGGCTGAGAAAATAGCTGCACAGATACCCGTAGCGCAGGAAGAGTTAATAAGGATAACCGATAATGTGTACAATGAATTGAAAGAACTTGTTGATACCGGGAAAAGCCGCCTTGCCATGCTGAACAAGGAAAAAGCCGCGCACCGGGGAAGAATTATCAGCATGGGAATAAATGCCGTAAAAGATAAAAGAATAAAAGGTATAAACGAGAAAGAAACAAATATGGAAAAAACTGTGTCCATATTGCAAAGCATCGGTGACTTTATCGCCTATCCCATGTATAGTTTCGATTATCTGCTGAAAGCCATAGACAGGAACCACGCCATAGGAAAAGGCCCCTTATACGATTATTTCATGAAAAGCAGTCATGGAGTGGTGGAAGCCAACGATAGGATATATTTGGGGGTAAAGGCTTACAACAAAGAACTGGAAGAAAAAATAAAGGAACTGTTCGGAAAATCAATGGAAAATGTATTCAGGGATTCTCAAAAATCAGAAAAAAGGATTCACAAACAATATATGTACGACAGCAATTACCATAAGGAGGGCGACCTGTATGAGGCAAACCTAAACAAAGGGCAGGCGTTCTATGTATGGCTCACATGGAGACAGCCGGACGGAAAGATGAAGCTAGAGGCGGACGGATGGACGGAAGACAGCATGACCGAGATAGAATCCTTTATAGGCGATAAATACATGAAACTCGGAGAATGGATCACAGACGACTTCTTTCCAAGGCTACGAGAAGAAAGGTACAATCCGGTCCATGTAAGAATGACGGGAACCAGCATGGCTTCACGGGAGAATTATTTCCCTATGGTCATAGCCAAATCCGAAATCCGTGAAAAGGGGGAGCTGGGAGAAACAATCATCGGTATGCCAAGCACAATAACCGGAAACATAATCAACCGTACGATAAATACCCTGAAGGTGGACACTAGCAGAAACGCTTTTGATCTGATGCTAAAATACGGAAGAGATATGGAAACTTGGGCGGCAACGGCTGAGCTGCGCCAGGATCTTAATTTCCTGCGGGGAAGCAAGGCTTTCAAGAACTATATGGAGGCGAACCATAAAGGAATGTTTGATATCTTCATGAGAGCGGCGGAGGTGGCCGTACGGAGTTTCAACGACAAGCAGAAACAAGACTCGCTCAACAACGGACTAAACAAGATACTAAGGTATTGGGCAGGTTCCAATATCGCATTCAGACTCAACACCGCAATGAAGCAGGTGCTCTCCTATCCGGCATTTTCCGCATACAGCGGAAATCCGGGGTATCAGGCTGATTTGTTCAAATACATATTCACCCCGGCAGGAAACATGAAATGGGCGAAGGAGTATCTTCCTTCTTTTGAAGAACGGGTTGATACGGGAAATATGGGGATCGAAGCATTAAAGGATGAAAATGCATTCAAAAACAAGCTGGAGAAACTTACCAATGCAGGCATGTATCCCAACAAGCTTATTGATGCGCTGACATGTGCGGCCGGAGCGAGAGCCGTTTACAATTTTGAATATAAACGTGCGCAAAAAAGAGGTCTGGGCAATGAGGAAGCCGCCAATTTAGCCAAATACAACGCTGAAATAGCATTCAATGAAAGCCAGCAGAGTTCCAGCCCGGAAATGATGTCCCCCATGCAGGCAAGCGGCAATGTGTTCTACAAGGCGCTGACCACTTACCAAAGCAGCAACATAGGATACCAGCGGATGGGTATTGAGGGGCTTCTTGAAATGGCACGAGCAAAAAGGATATACAATCTGAACATTGAATCCGGAATGAATAAAGACGAAGCCCAAAGAACAATGATGGGCAGCTATCTTACCGGGCTGAGGAAAGCCACCTTCGGACTATTTGTAATGGGAGGCTTGTGGGCGGCAGGAGGATATGGTATTGCAGGAATCACAGCACCACTCATATCCAATATCTACGCCATATTCGGATACGGGGACGGGGATGAGGATTTATGGTTCACTGATGAACAATTGAAAAGCATATTTTTATCTGCTGCTTTAAGTTCCTTGGGAGGAACTTCCATTGGACAGTTTGTCAACGCCATATCACAAGGGAACAAATATGATCCTCTCTCATTCATTACAGAGATGTCAAATCTGATAAGCGAGGCGGTAAAAGACGGATTCAACCTGAATGTACAAAGGGAGCTGGCCGCCAAATTAGGGAAATTTGCCGGATTAAATGTAGAGACACTGGAAAACATTTATCTGGGAGCCGAATCCGCCATAAGGGAAGGACGCCCCGACCTTGTAGATTTTATGTTCCTAATCAACCTTCCCAAATCCCAACGAAAGGAAATGGCCGAGAAACTATACAAGGATATGGGACCTTATGAATATCTGAACAAGATGTATGAGGCTGGAAAACTGTTTAATGACTACAGAAAGAAACTGCCCTATTCAGACGGAACATCTAAAAGGAAAGACTCTGAAATAAAAAAGAAATACATCATCAACAACCTCAATGAAAAAGAGAAGGAAACTTTGAAAAATGAAAAAGAGTTCCTAAAACTCAAAAGAAAATATGACGAAGCCGAAGATAAAAAAGAATGGTTGGAAGAACATCCGGAATACCCAGATATGGAAAAAAAATACAAGAAACAGACTATCACTAAAAAAGTGAAAAAAGAAGTTGAAAAGGTGTATAGACAATAAAACGATAACATTAAAGGGTTACCAATAATGATAACCCTTTAATGTTTGTTTTTTCCTGCCGTTCCGGCATTCTAGCAAAATTTATTGGTAAACAACACATTATACATATCATTAGACTCGCAAGGCTTCGAGATAAGCAAATCCTCATCCGGGAACATGGCAAAGAAATCATTCCACATATCGGACTCCCATCTTATGTATTCATCATCTCTTCTTCTAATATTTTCCGGGGATATCTCAATTATATGAAAATCAGTCATGCTGTCAAAAGCATATTTGATGAAAATACCCTTGAACATATCATCAAGCTTCTTTAATCTTTCAATGATAAAATCTGTTACCGCATCCATAATCATAGGCTCTCTAACCATTTTTTTCCGGATTTTGTGTTAAGCCACACCAAAAATCCACCACCTACAACAGCACTTATTGTATACACTAAACTTAACATGTCCATAATCCATTTTATTTTAAGATTGTATTTCCTATTCTAATAAAGATGATTGTAGAGACTCCACCTATAATAACCCTGTATATGTCAAGGGTTATATCTACATCAGGCTTCATGGAAACTATTCCACCTACAACAAGTCCGGCAAATGAAAGTTTTGCCAAATCAAAAAACAACCCGGCAAGCTTTTCCCGTCTTACCTTGTCCTTTTCCTTGTTTTCTTTCTTTACTTCTTGCAGTCTGCTATAGTTGCTCATAAGTTTGAAAGCCATTTTCCCCCAGACTTGGTGTGTGACCAAATAACCAATGCGGAACCTATGACGCTAGTTATTAAAAAAATCGTTGTCAATGCATCCATAATCATAGGCTCTCTAACCATTTTTTTCCTCTTTTTGTAAAAGTCCAGAGGTATATACCACCTACCACTACAATTCCTACCGTAAAAATAAAACCTAATGCGTCCATATCGATGTTATTTTAATATCTTATTGGCGAATACCGCCGAAATAATCGTTAATAGAATACCAGTACATATAGAATACCAATTATTCTCATTCGATAAATCTGAATATAATGGTATTACAACTCCTATAACAAGACCAGCAAATGAGAGTTTAGACAAATCAAAAAAATATCCTGCAAGTTTTTCCCGCCTCGTTTTATCCTTCTCCCTAACATCCTTCTTTTCTTCCTGTTGCCTGCTGAAATTTCCCATTCTGCATACTTTTTATGCAAAGCTATAAAAAAAAGTTGGCAATCACAATGTAAACGCCAACTTTTATAACTGATTTTATCACTTTCCTCCTTTACTCAAAGTCATGGGAGCATGACATCCTCCCCGCTCCCACTCCTTGGCAAGCATCTCACGCAATATCCTGTTCTCCTCCAGCACCATAAGAACCAGTTTCTTCATTTCCTCAATATCCTTGTTGTTCATAATAAAATTCATTTTAAATTAATTGTAACGGTTGCAAATCACAACTATTAGGGGTGTGACGAACCATCCCGCTGCCATAAGCAAGACGGGGAATACATTGGATTAATTAATAAGTAAAATTCAAATTACGCGGCTGGATTCAGCTCACCTTTTATTTGCTTGATAGCTTTCTTCACGCTCCAATCATTTTCATATAGGGCTATGATAAATCGCCTACCTCGCTGCGTCCAGACCGTATACGTGTTGGTATGGGTATTACCTCTTTCACTTGTGAAAATATTGGTTCTCGTTTCGTGCATACCCCATTTGTCGTAGGGCGATTTAAGAAGCCATTGCCCAGACTGCTTGAACTGTATTCCAAGTTCTTTCAGTTTGTTATTCAGTTTCTCTGCCGACATACCTATCTCTTTTGCTATTTGAGTTGTGGTAAGAGCGTTCACGCTTTGCAAGTGGTTGTCGTAGTAGCTGACTTTCGGAGCGGATTGTGTAAGTTCTTTCTGTTGGAGTTCGATAGTTTCCTGCTGCTGTTCAGCTTGGGATTCAAGTTGCTTGATTTTCTCTTCAGACGCTTCCAAACGTTTTTGTAGAATCTGCTGGGAACGCATTAAAATGTAATCATCATCCTTTAGCAAGGATTACCGTCTGTTGAACTCGTTGATGAACCTTTCCTTGAACTCTCCGGCTTTTGCGCCTGTGTAGCCCATAACAAGAAAACTGAAACCGTCTTTGGTCATTTCGTAGTACTCGCTCTTTTGCGATCCTCCTTGTGGTAACTCATTCATTTTCACCATCAACGCAAAATTGCGCTTTCGGAAAGATTCGCTGCAATTCAGACTTCTAATATCACGTAAGACATCAGAATTTCTTTTACCGAACACCTGCGCAACGATTAATGAAGTAGTAACATCGTTACCATTACTGTTTTGAAATACTAAATCTGCCATAACGTTTATAGGATTTTAATGGCATTATAGCGGAAGGAAACGGCGATTCCGCACTTACCCGTTATCCTACACCAACGTCCGGCAGGGAGAGCATTAACTTCTCCACACGGGGTTACGAGAATCGCCGTTATATGTATAGCAGCAATCTTGCAAGCATAAAAATGCCCACTCAGGTAACTAAGCAGGCTCACCAGCTTGCCGGACTTATTATAATGTAGGATGCTGCAAATATACATATCTTTCTATAAAGCCCAAAAAATTAAACAATAAATTTTTCTCAGTATGGCAAAGATGAGGCTATCACATGAAAATACCAAGAATTCATCTCCGGACATACACCAATTGTGTCAGTGATATTCTCATCTTGGTTTGTCTGTGAACGAATCTCTATTATTCATGCCCCGTAATACCTAAACGCCCTTCTAAATCCTGCCTGAACAGCTTCTTTCACATTCCATGCATAGAACTCACCCGGTTTGTCTATCTTTACATTATCATATTGCTGATCAAAAGGGAGATGAAATATCTTCTCATTGTTTTTCCCTATATTGCATTTTATCCTAGGGAAATTACCCATAGGTACAATCCTTACCTGTACACCCAACGCCTTTGCGAATTTCGCGGCTGTTTCACTTAAATCAGCTGTTGACACAAAGACAGGCTTCACATTTATCATCTTCATAATTGTACCATTAATTTCATGTTCTATTATATATTGCATTGTGGTTCCAAACAACTGGCAAATCGCATTCTCATGAATTTCTTTTTCTTTGCTCCATTTCTTACACTGAACAATTCTTATTTGTAGAATGCCTTTGGAATCATACTTTGACACAACTAGATCCCTCCCCAAATCTTCCACTCTTTTATCAATGCCAAATTGTTCTACTTCCCATCCTTCTTCTCTGAACCTGTATCCTATATACAATTCATAATCTCTTCCAATCTCCCACTTTGATTTTGAATTTCCATTTATATATCTGTCTAGTGCCAGCTGATTTCTTTCATCTGCTTCCATACTGTTGTATTCTTCTTTTGATATCCAGTCTTTGGCCCTGTCGTATGTGTTCTTTACTTCATCTATCCTTACTTCTCCACAAGTAGCCTCTATTGCTTCATAATCATCGACATATTTCTCTAACTCAGGAAACTGTTTCAACAAATATTCATATTTATACAACATAATTCTGTATTCCTCGATATATCTTCTTACTTCCCTTTTTAAACTTTTTACTGTTTCGGCCGCAGTATATGCCGGATTTGGTTTGAACTGCAAATTGCTAGCGGCACGATCAAACACAGCTGTTATGGCGTCAGTATACAATGAAGAAACATAATTGAAAGGGAAACGGCTCTCCAATATGTTTTTTACCACATTTTCCTTTTTAGTATATTCCTTACTGAGTTTTGTCAAACAATTATTGTATTCTTTTCTATTAAAAGAAATAATTTTTTTGAATGACTCTAATAAATTATGTTTCACATAAATATATTTATATGAAATATCACAATCCGGATATTCGTTTTTCATCATATTGACAATCTCTTTCAAAGCTTCATCAATTTCTTTTCCTTTTCTGCTTATACAATCCTTTTCACGTGATAACTCCTCATATTTTTTATCAAAGTCTTTTTTATATTGCTCTATCTGTGACGAAGTACGTTTCTCTAAATCATCATAAGAAGATCGAAGTTTAATTATTGCACTAGAGAAAAATCCTAATATAATAATTAATAGCGAAGAGGCAAGAAGAGATAGATTAAATACACCTGTGAAATTTATTCGTTTTATATTTATCAAAAACCCCAGCAGAACAAACCATGATGGTATTTGCAGGAATAGAATAATACAGCTCACCATTTCAATGAACTGATTGCGTTTATAATTTCCCATGTTAAAACTATTTATATAATTATTCGCAGGATGTCATCCCCACCCCTGCCGCAAAAAAAGGAAGCAGAAACAATGAGGCTATAACCAACCTTTTCATATACTTTATATTTTTATTCCAAAAATACGCATATAATTGTAATTCACAACACAAATCACAAGATTTTACATTACCGATTGTTTTTAATAAGATTGTTTTATATCTTTGTATACCTTTGTTATACCTGATTACTAATCATTATTGAACAGGAAGGGCGGCAATCTGGGAAAGACAGTTGCCCTTGTCACATATTAGATAAACATACACAAGACCAACCAGTGTGAAAACAAAAAAAAGACGGTCCGAAACTATATCGGAACCGTCCAAATCCTGATGCACATCGCTATGTGCGATGCAAAGATACAAAATTCTATATAAATCAAAACCTATCTTGACTATTACTTTACAAAAACAGATTTTAACCAGCAAGCTAATAAGGTAGCAATCCTTGTATTTGCTTTTCCGCTTTTATCTGATACAGGGTGAAGTCTATCTTTCATGTACATTTCTCTTGGTTTAAGTGAACAAATTTTTACTCCATCAATATCTTTAATATCTCTTGCCTGTGTTGTGCTTGGCAAACTTTCTAATACATTTGACGTGAAAAGTTGCGTATTTTGATTATATGTACCGTTCCCAAAACCAAAATCATACTGAATTATACAACTTTGATTGGTTGTATATGTACCGTCACCGTTATCTATAAAGATAAATCCATCATTGTGCCAAACTCCATCTGTATACCCCCAATACCCACTAGTTCTAACTTGTTCACTCGTTGACATTTGAGTTAATTTGTAAAGTTCCATAAATGGAATACCCCAATGCTCTGCAAATTGTTGCTGAGCTTTATAAAAATTCGCTGAATAATCAACATTTCCTTGATAATGTGATATTTGACAGATATTTTGATGCGGGTTGTATTTTCTTATTATATCCATAAGGAAATTCATGGCGCCCCAATAATTATCTTTATCACGGTTAGCAATATCATAAGTGTCCCATTTGGGGTCGCCATCAGGATTTAAATCATTATGTCCATGGTCAAATACAATCAAATCAACAGGTGTATAATCCTCTCTACTACTATCAATATATTTAAGTAATTTTTCCTCATAACTATACCCCATTATGACTTCATCTGTTTGTACTTCTCGATTTAATGTGCTACCTGTAATATTTTCAAAATGAGTAAGATTATCAAGTAAGTATCGTTTTTCAGCTTTTGACGCTGACATAGATTTAGCCAAAGCTGTAATAGTGTTAGATATTGGATTAAATGACCCTGTATCAGTACCGCTACATCCCCATATATCAATTTCATCTCCTTCTGCTATACAATTCTTACCCCAACCTAGTCTAACAAGACTTTCTCCAACGGCTTCATTGTATACAGTACATCCTAATAATGTACCTACAATCAAAGGATAACCGCCTGCTGGAATTGATGTGCCATACCAAACTATTTTATAATCTTTAGTTACTGGTACGTCTTTTTTATTCCACAAAGTATCAGACAAAAACGGGTCATTTGCATCTCTTGTTTTAATTTTGTATTCTCGAAGTCCCCATATAATAGCCTTATACTTATTATTTTCTTTATAGGATGCTAGTATACTTGTATCTACTATCATGTATAGAGTCCCATATTCTGTGTCTTTATATACAATATGATATCTATCCTGTGTTGATGGTGTTTTATTGATATATTGCAACACATCAACTCTTACTGTTTGATTATATACCCATATGTCATATCTTGTCGGCTCTTGAGTATCTAATGATTCATCATAATATGCTGATAGGGATATTAGATATATTTCATCATTTTCATGTCCATTTTTAGGCATCCATGCAGAAAATAAGATTGCTTGATTTACTGCTATATCACGGGAGTTTAAAGTTAATTTTGAAAAATCAAACTTCTCATATAAAGATTGATAATGGTAATATTTAGCAAAATCATCTGTTTCAAGTTTCTCGTTTAATACTCCTCTTAAACCATCTTTATAATACACAATTAGGTCATTATTAAAAGTGCTAGCTATTGCTTTATATGAATTGGTTGGAGCTGTAAATTCTGTTTTTATACTCCCTAAATTTTCCTTTTGCTCAACAGATATTAAAGTATTGTTTACATCATAATAAGCTATACCAGCACAATTAGCTCCATAATTCCCTTCATACGAAATAACATCACCTTCTTTAATTAGAAATTCTAGATAACTTGCTTTTTCATTTGCAGTTAAAGTTCCGCTCGTAGACACATACTTTCCTTTTACTAAATTTGTCGAATTAAGTGGGTACAGTGATAGATTACTAGACAGATTAATCAACTTATCTATTTTCTCCTTAATGCTTCCTTTATACGTAATATTAAATGTATCTGTAAAAGAGCACGCCTTTAACAATACACCATTTTCGGGAATTTCTATATCTTCAGAAATATTTCCTAAATCTGCTTTTTCTTTTTTTACCAAAATAAAATTATTGTTATCATAGATAATATATCCAGCACATGCACCACCATAACTACCATAATAAGAGAATGTATCACCTTCTTCTACTGCGATTTCAGTATACAATCCTTTATTTGTTAATATTTGTCCATTCACATCAATCCATCCGACCTTAATATTCGCTTCTTTACCTACTATTAACGTAAGAGCATTATCTTTCCTTTCTAGCAATTTATTACTTTCTGATAATCCATCTACATTCTGTTGTAATCTTTGAACAACACCGTCCTTAAATATAACATTTACATCAGTATTAAATGAATTAGCTATAGCACTATCAGCTCCTTCTGGAACTACAATCTCAATAGTAGTATCTACTTCTAAATCAGTCTTTGTAATGCTGGAAATAATTTTGCCATTATTATAAAAATTTATTGCAGGACATGATCCCCCATAATTACCTCTGTATATAATCACTTCTCCAGAAACTACTTTAAAAGCGTAATTAGTCGAAGCCTCTCTGTCAGATATTTTTTCATTATTAACATTTATATAGCAACCTCTATTTAACCTTAATTTTGGATAAAGGTTTTGAGTTTGAATAATTTCTTCAAACTCGGAAAATTTCTTACTTACAGCCTTCTGTGACATGACTTCAGTTTCACTATCCCCCAGTTCCTGCACCACACCGGCATTGATGGACTGGAACGGACCGTGATCCACCCATCCGCCGGCATTATAAATATTCAGGTGGTAGATGGGCTTGGTATGTTCGGTATCATCGTCCGCATAGGTAGGTCCCACCATAATCATATCACCCTGCTTAGGATTAGGATATTGTGACTTGTCTGTTACATAGGCTTTAATAGACAAACTGTTTGTAACTTCTCCGCTAAGATCTGACCATGTTTTGTTATCCCGCGATATCTGGAATTTGTTATCCTGAAAACGGAAATAAGCTGCAATGTAATCCGAGCACACCTCCCATGTCTCGTTATCATAGGAGAAGTGAAGCTTGTTATCTATCGTTTTGAGCCACGGGGTAAGTCCGTTATCCCCTTTGGGCCCCAAAGCAGCTATGCCGGTATCCTCACCGTTAATCACCCATGTGCCTTTTACCGATACGGAAATATCTCCAGAGAGTGTTAGTTCGTCCACACGTACCCAGTTGACATCAAGCCCCCAGTGAAAGTTGTCCCTCTGTGCATCATTCACACATTTCTCAGTTATGGCATTCCCCTGCATATCCACGTATGATATGATGATCCCCTTACGCCTCATTTCTTTCGGAACAATATTTCTCGTACGTCCCGCTGTACCCTGATACTGCACATAAATATTGTTATACTGTGCCAGTATCGCTTCCAACGACGCGCCGGTTCTTCCGTCATGTACCGCCTGTATCACTGTACGAGGATAGAAAGGGAATCTTCTTCCCAACATTTCATCAAGCTTGTCCATCTGCCTGATACTTGCATACTTGCTGTTGCAGCAAGAATCTTGTATGTTGTTATCTTCCATGATGTTTTTTAAAAAAGTTATAGAATTAACATTTATTCCAGACCATCCCCAGTCAACGGAGAAAATCCTTCTGCCAGACATCTTCTCTTTAAGGCATCACGATATGATTTCATTGCCGACAGTTGCCAACGCTGAAGTATTTGTTTATGCACTTCCATTTTAGAAAACACTGGAGATTCATTGATGAATTTCTCCAACTTTTCCACCCGGTCATTAAGTTGCTTATACTCTTCTAGCATTCTTATTTGATATCCTTGTAACATGGCTTTTATTTTAATTATCGTTATTATACTGTTGCACCTGTAGCATCAACCCAGTTTGGCCCTGCCCACCAAATAGGTCTTCCGAGTGTTGTATCAAAATAACAGAATCCTACAGGTTGACCAGTGGGCCTAAGTTCAGTGCTCCCTGCTCTTTTTACACCTGCTTGCAGTCCATCCGCTTCTATCCAGACACCTGTGTAATCCAAGTTGGAAACTCCTACTTTTTTAAAGAACAAAGGTTTTTGTAAAGTTGTATCAAAATAGACATATCCATTAGGATTAGGCTCATAAGAACCTTCAAAAGCTGGCCTAGACTCCGAATTACCCTGAGTAGCCTTATTAATATTAAATCCCAAAGCATTTACATGATGTACGCCTGTCCATATGTCCAGTTTCCTCAAATTTTCACTATAAAAAGTCTTTCCCTTTTGCTCTAGTTTAGAATACGGACTATTAGTTCCCCCTTCTGTTGTATTACCAACAACATTTGCAGTTATCCTTACATGCCCTAATAATTTGGCACCATTGAGATCAAGGGTTCCTAAAGCTCCTGTTTTACTTGTTTTTACAGTAATAGATCCTCCTATAAATATAATAATTTCTCCAGCAGGCAAAGTCATCCACCCAGTATCCAATACTATATCATGCTGTATTACACAAATTCGATGACCTCCGGTAAAAATAGGATATTTATCATTGGGAGTCGTAAATTTTACCTGATCAAATCTCAAACCGTTTTTATGAAATACCTGATTTTCTAAAAGAGATTTATAAACGATATTATTTTCATATACATATTCGTTTATTCCAACAAAAGAATAAAAAGCGGTCAATAAAGTTTCATCTTTTACTTTATTGTATTTGGGTATTATATAATTAGCATTAATCCTTTCAGATGGGTTCTCCACAGAAATTTCGTTGTTAATATATCCCATTGACTGAATAAAAGAGGTGGAATCATATATGGATTTATATGTTCCATTACTACTACAATTTGTGAAATTCAGAAGAACAGGATTACTACCTTGGTCATTTTTAATAGTACCTATTATTGATTCAATATCAGATTGCCAATTTGAAGTATTGTCATTTTTATTAAAGACACAGCCTGTAAAACTCAAAGAGCTGTTATACCATACAACAATCTGAGATTTAGTAGAAATGAAATCATCTCCTACAGGAACTGGAGCGGGATAATCATGTCTTCCCCCCCAAAAATTGCAATTTACAAATCTAACATTAGCACCAAATGTTTTATAAAATAAAATATTATACCACATGGCTGAATCAAATATACAATTAGTTATAATAACGCTATTCACCCATGTAGTGAACATTAAATTATTTTTATTATTCCATTCTGATTTTACATTATTTATAATACATTCCGTAGCTGTATTTATTACGATCCCATTTCTACATGAAGTTACAATGCTGTTAGTGAATCTATGGTCTGTTATTGATTTGAATTGTATGCCATCACATTTATTTTGTATAATCATAACATTATTGACATCAGCAGCATTTACGTATAGTGCAGAATAATCTTTATCTGTAAAGAACTCCGTATCTGAAAAGTCAGATATATCACCATTATTAGTAATATACACTCCATCAATAACATTAGCTCCTGTATGCCATATAGCCTCTCCCCTTTTATTATTTCCATATATATTTATGTTTACCAAATTACAATCTATGGAATGGATACAAATATTATCGGAGTTTTTAATAAAACATGATTTGATATAAATTTTGATTTCTTCAAGCGTTAACGAATTCTTCTGGTTGTAATAATTAGACCTTGCAGTATTGGTTATTGTTATATTTTTAATATTAATTGTATCTATTAAATAAACTTGATTACATACAACTTTCCCTTTTATAAGAGAAGTGAAATCACAACATTTTTGAATAGAATCAGTATCATTGGTTATACCATCTCCTTTAGCTCCAAACCATTCCGGATATGATTCAATAATTTGCCAAGTACCGCTAAAATCTATATTTTCAAAGATTTTACCCAATCCTGCCTTTATGTTCGTGTTATTACCATGTATACATCCATTGGAGCAATTTCCTCCTTCAAACTCTAAAACACTCCCCTCAGGGATAATGATTATATTTCCCTCAAGACTATAATCATATTGAATGACATAAATAGTATTTGGCCGGCATACCATTGATTGAGTTAGTATATTTCTGCCAGCCACAAGATTCTTGCGCAGATAACATCTTCCCTTCCCTGAGTAATTATTCGGATCATACCTTTTATTAGCCAGTTTCAGTTGACCGTGAACCGATGTAATATCCTCATCATCCGCAAAATTGGTTATGCTCTTGTTGCCGATAAGCTGTTTGGTGGATTCGCTTAGCATATCAGGCGTTATCATCCCGTTCATCACGGTGGGAGGATTATTTATGAACATATCATTGAATGTATCCTCAATGTGACGTCTGACAGCTTTGCGTGTAAGATAAGTGTCCGGTATACGGTTGCCATTCTCATCTGCTATGGCCCTGTCAGCCACCATCTCCGGTGCTTCCATCTTCTGAATGAATACCTCTTCAGCATGAATCTCATTACGCTCCGCCTCTAAATCAATCTTCCACCAGCTTTTCTTGTCTTTCCAAAGCGAAGCATAATTTCCCTTAAAATACCATGTTTCAGCCTGATTGGTGTAAGCAGAAACAAACGTAACCTTCATACCGGGTATTCTGTATTCCTCCGGTACAAGCGCTATGGCATCTTCAAAAGTAAACACATTGCTCTTCTTTACAACAAAAGGGGCCTCGGACGTGCTTCGCTGCGCTACAAACGACGTTTTTGTGTACCCCGGCATGTTGACACGATCACAAGGTCTGTATTTCTTCCCCTCAACATAATCAGGAAATGCACTGAAATATCTCTGTTCCTTCCAATCATGTGAGAATATCCGGGTATCTTGGGTATGATTACGGCTTACATTATATTCAGTCAGCAGATTATAATCGAAGATGCTCACCTTATCGACTGTGAGATCATAAGTTCCCAAAACACCGCTCAAATCATTCCATCCGGCCCGATATCCTTTAGGAACAAATCCTTCAACATAGTAGAAGTATGGCTTTGTTTCCTTCACACTGCCGACAAGTGCCCATGACGGTTGTTCCATCTTGTCCGGCAACGCTTCGGAAGTTGCCACATGACCTATATAATTGACATCGTTCAACGTTTCCATTTTAGGAACTTCGGCTCTGTCCGCCTTATAAGGAATAAGCCCCAGCAATGCATTAATCTGATCAGGCGTATAATGAATATTTTCATGATATTCATTCGGATGAGGATCACATGCATGATGAGGATGAAAGCAAGAATCAAATCTTTCCATATAAATATATTTTTTATTATTCAAAGATAAGCAAGAGCTTCACAATGAAATGTATATAATAAAAGGAACTCAGACTTTCACAAGCCCGAGCCCCTAAAACCTTAAACTAATACCTATGTGCTATTTTATTTGAGCGCAAAGTTACCTCCTTCCATAATGACTTTAAATTCCAGCAACGAGAAATAACACGAATCCTGTCACTAACCAGCAGACGATGATAATAATTCTGCCATTCTATCATTTTCTCCTTTCTTTCCCCGTCCTGACAGGAAGGTAAGCCGTTCTTGCTTTTCGTGTAATAAAAGCACATCTCTTTCAACTGCCCTCGGTTCATTCGCATACGGAACCTTCCCCGGTGAAGAAGATATTTATAACTGTCCCACTTGCCCTTATAATAATCATAAGTGATAGAGATGAGCTTCTGTTGTGCAGGATCCCATATGACAAAATAACGCCTTCCGTCCTGTTTATTCTTTTCCTCAGCCTCTTCTATCGCCTTTTTCAACAACAAGCTGGACTTCCACAGACTTGCGATCCTGCGTTTCCGCACAAGGCTTTTTACCGCCTTCAAAAACAACTTAATTTTTCCCATAATGTTACTAATTTTTATATAATATAGCCTCCGCACCCGTCGCCGACCTGTTGAGGCATTTCATGTTATTCATTTTCTCTTCCATAGTGGGCAACACCCTCACCGGATATCTGTCCCATTCAAAACGGCTCACGTATAATCCTATTGCCCTGCTCATTACCCGATCATCATGCTTCCCTGCAAGCGCGCCGTATTTGCCGTTCGGATATTTCATGTACCATCCCAATTCCTTTATCATTCCGGTTTCACGCTCTATCCACAGTTTGTCACGCACACACTGTTCCATATACTTAATAATGGCCACTTTTGTATTACGGTTGGTATTAAAACCCCATCTGTTTTCTTTCTGGCTCCTTTTTTCCAACTCGCTCCGATTATGCGCATATACATTATCATAAAGAGGGATCAAAATGGGAAAGAACAATTCGCTGACGTTGTCCGTGTCTACATCATTAAGCTTACTGTACGCCGTGTTGTTCTCGACAATGAGCAGAGCATTGTTATAGAATGACGCAATCTGCGCACATTTGATCGCAAGCAGGTCCGGATCTGTATGCCCGTACCATTCCGCCACCACACGCGGTCCAGCGTCCTCATTGAGCACTCCGCTATCGGCCATCATATCCGCGCGGTCCAGCACAGTAATCACAGAGTAATCACTCGTCCTATATTTCCCCCCAATATCAACTGACACAAAGTAGCGGTTTTCCAACCTCCATGTCTTGTCTGGCATCTCCCATATTTTCAATTCCCCTCCCTTACGCCTGAACAGTTTCAGCCCTTCGACAGCCTGTTCACCTTTCGGGGATTTTCCGGAAATATCCCCCTGGAATACCGGCTCACGGCAGAACCTTCTGAGTTGTTCTACCTTGTAAATGTCAAATACAAGCTGCCCGGAATACTTGAATGCCTCCACCGGATCGGACGGATACTCCTGCTGCATGTCCTGTATGTCCGCATACTCCTTCATCTTCTGCCTGTACCAGTAGATGCCTTGCAATGTCGCTCCAATAGTCCACAGCCAGTACATATAGTCCCAGTTTCCGGACTTATCGTTACGCCTTTCTATCAGGGTACAGGCCCATTCCAGCATATCTTCCGGATCGAGACGGTATTCCTCTATCTCCCACCATGCGACAAACAACGGCTCGAATGCGGACAGTCTCTCCCCATGATCATCCGTTCCATTGGCACGATCCCATTCATCCTTGTAGAAATTCTGCCCGTTCGGCGTGCTTTCATACACAATCATCGTATACGGTTTGTACAGGATTCCCGAACAGGATGATTTCACCTGTTTTTGCGGATCCATCTTTTCCGTCTGAGGCCAAAACGCCACCTCCGTACAATGCGCCATGGCCGAATCACCACCACGGGCGCCCTCCGGATTCATCGCGGTTGCCGTCTTGATTTTGCAGTTCCGAGAAGGTATAAGACTTATGTTAGAAGTTCCCCCTCCCTTGATCTTCGGAAGAGAGCCGTCAAACTCTATCCCCTCTTCATAAAAAAGGAATTCAGGAAGCTGGGTTATGAGCTTGACATACATATCCTTCACTTCAGCTGCGCTATCCCCCTGATGTCCAACAATAATGCTGTTCCAACTCTTCACATGCATTATCTGTATCCATGACATGTATATCTGTGTACATGTGGATCCTCCCCACTGGCGGGCTTTCAGCAATATGACACGGATAGGTTTGCCGGCACGGCGCATTCTTTCAAATGTCTCAGCCAGCTTTACCTGCGCCGGACGCAGAAGAAAAGGCACATCCTCCCCTCCTTCCTTGTTTTTGATACGCGCATACGCATAACAATAGAAATAAAAGTCGTATTTGGCCCAGTAACGGAGAAACTCCTGAATGACAGTATTACGAAGGTCCTCATTATATTCCCCGTATGTCTGCCAGCAGAACTCCTCTATACTTCCGGCAAGATTCAATTTATAGATAAAACCGGTGGAGAACATCTCGACAGGAAGGAAAACAGATGAATTTACAAAATCATCCAGACATATCCTCTTCCGTTTTCCGGGAGCGTTCTCCCCTGTCAACGGGTTATAGGACTTGAACAGTTCCGCTTCCCGTTCACGGTTCCTGCGGATCATCTCCTCCGCATTCCTTATGACAACAGCTGAGAAAAGAGTTTCTATATGGTTTATTTTAATGTTCTTTGCCATCCAACCTCCAGTTTACGCAATATCCATCCGGCCGCCAGCATAGCCGCATGATATCCACCCGCAATATGCGGCAGAAAGAAACCGAGAGCGGTTATGGCAAACAGCCTGTTACGCCTTCCCCCATCCATGGAGGACAGGCACAAGCCCGTATAATAGTAGATAATGACACTCCATCCGATCACAGGACTGCCGGAAGGAATGAAAAATGATATTCCGACAGCGAACATCCATGCGACCAGCGTCCGTGCAGGGGTTATCACCTTCCATAGAAAAGCCCATGCCATCCCGTTCAAAAGATAATGAAGCCATCCGGCATGTCCGAACATATAAAGCCAGTGACTTCCTGACAGGAATTCATGATACGGCAACAACACGGTCATGCACAAGTAAAGCCCCATGGAATATCTCATTTTCATAGTGATATACCTATTTCATCCCAGCTTTCCATAAAATATGCTGTATACGGTCAGGACTTATCCCAAATGAATCAGAAGGTCTCTCTATCGCAAGTCTTACGATAAGACGGAGATTCGCCTCCGATTTTTTTTTCATGATATCAAGGCAACAGCGGATCAGGCTGGAATACATTTCATATTTATACAGACTGCAATCAGGTATATTGCCTTCAGTCAGATATCTGTATAAGATCACGTAAGCCCGGTCCTCACTGACATAATGCTGCTTCGCCTTCATACCCGCAATTTCCTTGCATATATCCTTGTAGTAAGAGAATGTACACGTCTTTTTCAATTCAATGAATGTACGTACAATCTCCTTGTTCCTTATTAATTGTATTTCGCTAATATTTCCCTTGTGCTTCATGTGACCTCCTGTTTAAATGATAGCGAATGTACTTCCTGTAGATTGCATTATATCAATCCGGCTTGAACTAATACTACTAAATTTGTCAGTATAAGACAACAATGACATATCATGGAAGAAAAAAAAGAAAGAAAATCATGGAGAGATATTGTTTCATCCAGAAATCCGGACCTCGACCTTGAGGACGACCTCGCAGTCGGCGAATTCCTTGATGACTCTTTCAAACGTTATGACGATAGTGAATCACAGAGAGAGAACCTCAACAAAGTTCTTGCAGAAGACTCTAGAGCCGCCGGCATCCTGACCGGTCTGGCAAGCGGCATGGATGAGAACGGTGAACCGTTCTCTCTTGTGGAATATCTGATAACCAATTACGGGGATGATATCAGGGAAGCTGCAACAACGGAAGAGGCCATCAAAAAAGCAAAAGAGAAAGAAGCTGCCCGGATAAAGGAGGCGGCCGATGAGGAAAAAAGAAAAAGAGATGCGGAAGAGAAGCTGCGCAAAACAGATGAGGCACTGACAGAAGCTGTGCGGCAGGTCAATGTTGATGAGGCGAATGTAGTTTCCATGTTGGAATGGCTGTACGGAACACAGGATACAGACGGTATCATTCATAAAATTATCCGGCACGAACTGGATGCGGAAGACTGGAAAAGAATCATCCATGCCTTCAATATGGACATGGAAATAGAAGCCGCCCGAGAGGAAGGACGTAAACAGGGACGTACCGCACGTCCGGGAGCTATACACAGGAATCTTGCGGAAAAAGCTCCGACGGACCTTGGAGGAGGCGGGAACGGAGGAGGTGAGGAAAAAGTGGAGGATCCTACCCTACAACGTTATAAAGACATGAAGAGACGTATTTAATCGTCTATCGCTTTCAGGCTCATATCACAACTTTTATTTATAAATTTAAAAACAAATCGAGAACAATGAAAAAGTTAAAATCAACATTCAAATTTTTCTTTTCCGTATTGCTCATGTTCCTTGCCGGAGCGACCGGGGGAGGTTATGCATGTGCCGCCGATGCTTCGGACGGAGGCTCAGTCCAGGATCTAGGGGATGGCGGAAAGGTAGTAGGCGGGGAAAGTTCCGTAACAAAGAACGAGAAAATCATGGACGCGGAATGGTACGTGAAGCAGATCGACAAGACAATTGTCGAGATGAAGTTTACCGGCACGCCTATTGATCAGATTCTGCGCCATGGGGCGACAAACAAATCGGACAGCATCGTAATCAAGTACTACAGTGTCGGACAGCGTCCGCTACGGGCCACTCTTGCGAAACAGCTTGAAGCCATGACTACCGAGACCCCGAAGGCAATAGAACTGGAGGACAACAACATAGTGGGTGCAATGGACACACTTCTTGTCCTGAACGCTGATGGGACATTTGTTTCCGGTTACAAGTCCGGTACCGATGAAGTGGATCCTGAACACCCGTTGATGCTGCGCGTGCACGCAATCAACAGTGAGACCAACCTTCCGCTTGTCTATGCTGTAAACGGGAAACAATCAAGCAACAAGAACCCTTATCTTATTCCTACCCTTGCAAAGGGTACCGTCCTTCTAAGAATGGGACGTGCTGCCGCCGAGAAGGACGTGTCTACAGGAAGATATTACCAGCTTCCGTCTCCGGACGAACAATATTGCCAGCGTTTTATCATGCAGGTAGAGCAGACTATCTATGACCGGTTGAGCAAGACCGAAGTGGAATGGTCATTCACACGTGTGGAACGGATGGCAATGGAGGACATGCGTATCGGTATGGAAGCCTCCGGATTGTTCGGAATCAAGAGCAAACATGCGGTGAACGGACAAGGCAATGTATATACTTGCGAAGGTATCTGGTACCGCGCCGGAAAAGACCTTGAAATCGGACATTGGGAGAAAGTGCTTGACTCTGCCGGAAATCCTGTGGTGGAAGAAGGAAAATATGTGCAGCAATATGTAATCTCGGAGGACGAGCTTGTAGACCTTGTAGGACGCATCATTGAAGGTGCCGGTAATGGAAGCCGAACAAAACTTGTGTTTGTTGACAATACTATCTATGCAGCATTATGCAAGATCAAAACCAACAACCGCACACGCATCTTCGAACCGGAACGTGACTACAACAAATGGAGACTTGACTTCCAGTCATTCGAAAGCATGGGAACAAAACTTCTGTTTTACCGCCATGACCTGTTCAACGCTTGGGGATTCAACGGAAGAGGCTTCTCTCTCGATCCTGAATATCTTGACAAATGGGTATTCCAAAACTGGGAGCGTAGCACATACAACCTGAAGGAACTGTTCATCAGTAACAGTGACGCTGTTGTCATGCAAGAGTTCTCCTGCTGGACGCTCGGATTCCCAGATGCCCACGCGCGTCTGTCCATTCCGGAATATGTTGAGATTCCGGTCCCTGAATCCCAGGCTGCATAATAGAACTTAATCATCATCAGAGGTGGAGAAATCCACCTCATCATTATTATAAATGTATGAAGAAACTTTATAAATTTGTTGCGAACTCCTCATTGTCATTCGCTGTCATTCACTGCGGACGGATGATGTACATCAACTTCTCCGCCTTTTTCCGTGGCAAATCAACCTATCATACAACGGATAGAGAACTGGCAGAGAAAATCAGGGCGCACAAGTGGTACCGGGAAGGACGCATTACCGAAACAATAGAAGAAGATGAAGATGTAATACATGACGAAAATGACGTAAATTCCGTATTACAGAAAACAGAGGTAAAACAGAGATATAGCATCCTTGGAAAACGGATGTGCACCTATATTCCTCCGGCATCTTCCAACCAGGAAGAAAAAGAATCCGAAAGTGCAGAACCGACCAAAGAAAAAGGCATTCAAGAAGACAGAGACATACAAGAGGATATTGAAAATGTGACCTCATTCCTTGAAGCGAAGGATTTTTTTGAGGTCAGATTCAAAGTACCGCGCTCGCAATGTGGAAATAAGGAGGCTCTGTCCTCATTATGCAAAGAACACGGCATACAATTTCCCAATTATCCATTAGACTAAGCCTCATGATACCTGTCAAAGATATACTAAAGACTTTACGCACAATCATCAATGAGAGTGCGACAGAAGAAGACAGTTTCACGATTGAGACCGATGAGGCATTAAAAGAGTTCATCAGACTCGCGCTACTCGCACTGATGAATGACGAAGGGGTGATGGCCGAAGCTTCGGAAATGACAGATTCATCCTCAATCTCATTTAAGAAACGTCCTGACGGTTTGTTTTTTGCCTACATAAAAATACCTGCGGACTATATCAGGCTTGTCAGTGTGAACCTGACTGGGTGGAGATATCCGGTCACTATGTTATATCCGGACAATTCGCCACTATACAGCGCACAATATTCATCAGCTCCCGGTGTAGGTAATGGTCCCTCAATACCGGTAGCATTCATCACCAACGATACCATGAGGTCAATCATTGCCCATGCAGTAAAAGAACAGGGGGGATACAGTCTCAGGTATATTCCAACTCCTTCAATCTCAGAAAACGGAGAAATCAACCTTCATAACAAATATGCAGGAGCATTGGCATATTATGCAGCCGGTCTCTATCATATTTCAATAAATGAAAATGCCGGTGCGGAATCTGAATTTGCAATAGCTAGATCCTTGATACGTTCACACACTCCTGAATCTTCTACAAGTAATACAGAATAATTGTGATTTGCTTTCAATTTCGTATCTTTGCGGAAATCAAAAACAAGATCATTATGAAAAATGCAAAAACACATGAAGCTTACTCAGAGGAAGAATTAAGGGAAATGGTGGAATGGTTTAATACGAGAGAATTACCTAAAACATTGCAAATCAACAAATCCTCATTTTCTCCCGACCTCCCTCTGACAGTAGAAAGCCTTATAATGCAGGCAGAACAGAATCTTGGGAATTACAAGATGGCAGGCTCTTTCCGGCTTCTGAAGGAAATACGGGAAAAACTGGAATCATAGTGCTTATCAAAAACAGACGGTTCGGTTTTTGATAAGCACAAACCGTCTGTTACAAAGAATCAGACCATTGCATTCTTGCAATACACATAATCCCAAATCTTTGTTGTGTCCCCCCAGTCCTGATCCTCAAAATAGAACTTATGAGCACCTTTAATGATCTGTTCATCATTATAAACTGTGCAAAGATCGGAATAAAAGGCATTGAACGCTACATACTTGTCCCATTTCGTAGTTCCAGCCGGAAATCCCATCATCCGGGTACTTGCCTCTATCTGTTCCGCCGTCCAGTGCGCACCCTCACATTTCTTTCCATCCCTATCAATGTACCTCATCATGCCGACATCAAACATCGCAAAAGCTTCATTGTAATGATTACCATACATGATTCCATGTTGCTCACGCATAAATTTCCAGTACAGTTCCGGATGTTCTTCCTTCACAAGGCACAGAAGCTCGCTCATGCTTTCCGCACTGCGCATCATGACCTTGTCACTTGTCAGACCCGCCCTTTTCGCATCGTCCAACATTTCTTTGAATGTATACTTCATAATCAATCTGTTTTATCTTCGTTATCACTCAAACCGGCAAGTTGGATTGTATTTCTGTCCTGCATCATGGAATCAAGACTTCTCCTGATAAAAGCGTTTTCTTTCTCGATTTTCCTTGTCCGGATAAAAATCTGGTCAAGAATGCACGGAATCATATCCACCTCACCATTTGCCAGCAACTGGCATTTGCTGCAATCACCTATACATTTGCCTTCCACTCTCATAATCAACCCTTTCTCAAGTTATTAATCAATGTTCCACCTCTTACAGACAACAACGATTTGACACCGCCTGTCTTGACCATATTGAACAGCTCAAACAGATCATCACGATGTTTTTTGAAAAACGGATACATGCTGATAATCGTCCGGCTGGTCAAAGCCCGCGTATTAGACAATTCGTTGAATGCGGTCTGAACAGCTTCCTTCTGCTCGTCGTTCTCGCAATCCACCACAATATATAATTTCCTTAATGCCATAATCAATCAGGTATTTTATCAAAATCTATTTCTTCCTGCGGTTGAGGCGGTACCGGACGCTGCCCATACATGTTATCATTGGCCTGCTCCACTTTTTTCCCAGTGAACAGACCGGCAACGAATGTCAAAGCCGGAACGCCGTATTCAACCACCTTAGGATGTTCTTCTATATAATTAGCAATCTTGGTAGCCATTGACAGGTATTTATCGACACCCTGTGGTTCCGGCTCTATTTTAAGAGGGATACCCATGTTCTTGGCGAAGATGTCTGCAAATTCATTGGCTTTCTGCGCTGCCTCCAGCGGATCCGCATGTTTTTCCTCAGTCATATACATAAGCATGTAACTGAACGCTTCCGCACGTGTCGTAAACTTCAACTCTGTCTGCGGTTTCTTTGACTGAAACATGGACACCCCCATCTCTTATTTCTTTTTGGCAGGTTTATCCTCTACCGGAATTTCCGAACAGGATATGCCTTGCAGCATCTGCATCGCACTTCCCATAATACCGTTGATGGCTTCCGTATCATTGTAAACTTCCGGCAAATCGGCCTCTCCTATTATATAGGCTTCAATATCTCTAGCTTTTGCGACAATATCCTTTTGAGGACTACCAGTGCCGAGCAACTCAACAGCCTGTCTTACCGCAAACTCCCTAATTTCTATTCTTGATTTAAACATAGTCCAGCTTTTATACGATTAATAATAAATGAGGGTGGAGTCCCCACCCTCACGAAATCAATTGCGGCAAGTTTCATCCACCGTAACATTGGTACTGGCCAAGTTATATGTAGACGTCTGTCGGAACTCACGGTTTCCACAACCGCCACAACCTCCGTTTCTGCCACGGCCACAGCCACAACCGTCATTGTAGAAGACCTCCTTGTTCAACTGGAACAGCTGCTCACCGAAATTGGCCTTCATGTCGCCCACTCCCTGAACGGTAGCGGAAATTGCACCGTTAGCAGCATACAACTGCTGCCCAGCCCAACGAACATCAGGTTCCATACAGTTAACACGTCCTGTCAGATTAGCCAACCCTACTGCAAATTGTACTTTTTCATTACAGTTATTATGCCAACTGTACACGAAGAAGGCAATAACAATCACAGCAGCGATAACCCAGATAGCAGCGGTAGCGCCCCATCCCTTTTTGTGTTCGCACTCCAACTCACGCATTGCGGCGTATTCCTGGATGCTCATTCCTGTTACATTATCCATAATTATGATTTTACATATCACGGTCAATATTGACCGCAAAGGCAAATTACGGAATAAGTTACTTGCAGATAAAATATTTATTTTCCAGTTTGTTTACTATTTCTTTCCAATTGTTTTCCACAATCCATACCCTTTGTTTTTTAGCATTACGCCGCATCGAGCCGACAGCCTGTTTGGTTCTGTTAGTCAATGACGCTATCTCCGTGTCAGAGAAAATCTTGGCTAAATAACGCACAAGAAGATATCTGGCATTCGCACACTCTTCTTTATTGCTATGTATAATACCTGTTTCAGATATTCCCGTCACTGAAGCGACAACCTGCAATACATCCTTATATATTTCATCACTTTTCATATAATCACTGTTTGGATAAACAAAATACGTCGGAAAATTGTTAAGCAGTCTGGGACCGCAAAACAATTCTTGTTCCGACGTATTGTTTCTCCTTAGCGACTTCTACCTGATAAGGAGCGTGCGGTCCTTTTCTTACAATCCGGACCGCCGAAGATTTTTGTTATAACGAAAGACTGAATTGAAAAAAATACAATCTATAAATTACGGGCACCTCCTTTCTTTCTTAACCATCTGACAATCATCATAGATACAAGCAATATATTCATTATCATAGACCATCCACCTATCTCTATTTTTGTTTTTTGCCACCAGTTTAATTTTTTCTCCACCTCTACAATCTTAGGTACTTCGATTCGCTTGGTTACCGTCATATAATGAGGTACAGTTACTATAAGTACCGAATTTGGCCATATTCCCAGCGAATGTTGCAATATTCCACCTGAATATCTAGCCCAGCTGTACGCATAAGGGTTGGAAAGAAAAGATACAGTGTCACGTGTCGCAGTACTATCTTTGTATGGAACCAGTCTTTCTGTTATGGTGGTATCATGTACTTCCACTGTTTCCGTTGTCTTGATCTCCACAGGAACATATCTGGTTTTACACGAAAAGACAAGTAAAAGTACTATCGCTACCGCAATCCATATATAGATTCTTTGTCTCATAAACTTAACATTTGTTTTCTATTGGCACCGTCAGCCCGATAACTGACGTGTACCCATGCAAAATTGCTTTCATCAATCAATTGGTCATAAGGCAGGTTCTTGCGGATAAACTCAAACAGCAACTTGTTCTGTTGACGGTCGCCAGTATCAATATCGGCAGCTTCCCCTTTCATGTGCTGAGAAGACTTACTTCCCTTGACGGCCGCATTAAGTTCCGGACAGCGATAAGCACTGTTTACTGTTATAGGCTTTCCCCACCACTCACGTAATGGATCAAGCACATTATCTACCAAGGCAGTCAGAGCAGTCACATGCTCCAGTCTGCATCTGTTGTTAATTCCAAGCCGGTCTGCTGTATTTGACCGGCATAATTCCGCAATTGTAAAATACTTCATTTCTTATCCTCCTTTTTTGTTTTCGTTGTCAAACAATATCTGAGCCATGATCTTGGCAATATCATCCTTATTCTCAATAATCACACTCATTGTCTTCTCAGCCTTGCGCAACTCCGCTTTTTCCCATGATTTTTCACGAACTGATTTAAACTCACAGAAAATGCAGTAACCCGTCCAAATCATTGAAAAAACAGGAAAGGGGATAACCACACAGCATAACAGATCAATGAAGCACAACTCTATAAATGGAGTGAAATACTTCTTCGCCTTGACGGCTGTTTTCTTATACCCCGTGGATGTTCTTGCCTCTCCTCGTTGCTTGGCTTTCATTACTCCTGTGATAAGATCCACTAACATCGCCCCCATTGTAGCCGCAATACACAAGGCTATAAGCACAATATGTATCATCATGTGCTCGTTGATAAAATTGTAAATTACATCTCTCATTGCTTTATTATTTATACTAACTTTTAATACTTACAACCACCAGTCTAATTGTTGTATAATCCATCATTATAAGAAATATTAAAATTTCCAATCACTACTTACGACATCATCTGTTGCGCTGCCTGCTGCTCCTGTAACTGCTTCTCATATCTTTCCAGTACCGCTATAATCTTACTGGAGTTCGGGAAATTACCGGCTTCCAATGCCGCCTTGAACGGTATAAGCCCCTTCTCAGCCTGTGCCATTAAAAGCTGGTTTGTCAATGCCCTATATACCGGGCTGTCGCTATCCTCGCTAATTGAGATATCAATGTCAATATCATACATTGTATCCATATTATAGGGAATGGATTCACCGGCGACATTGACCGCTTTCGGACCTGTATAGAAACATTGCATCACCTTTACTACCTTATATGCCACTTCAGTAAGAAATGAGTTGAATGTATTTATAAGATCCAATATGGATGATGAGGCCTGTGCGGCCTTTGCCTGATAAAGCACACCGCTCTCGGAACTTCCCGATTTACCTTGTAGTGCCGCCTGAACTCCTGACACGTCCTCCACCATGGAGCGTGACAGTTGTATGATATAATCGAATCCTCCCGGGATGGATGATGCGGTCTTTGTATCAGGGGCATTGCCAGATCTTTTGCTTGTATATAATATTACACCGTTACTCTTCACATACTGCTCCGCTATATCCTCTATACTCATGTTGTCAGACAAGGACTGTTCATCTATCATCAACACACCCTTGGCCGCATTACGAATATAAAAATCAAGGGCTACCATGTAGTAATTGAAATATTCCTGAGACGGGATAATTTCAGATATGAACGGATGAAATTCTCCGTCAATATAAGGATATGGTTTGAACACAAACGGATGGAAAGATTCGGATCCATTCCAATACGGACTTTGTCCTTCCTCCAGCACAAATCCGTCCGGGGAAAGATAACGGTAATACCAATACGTCTCGATTCTCCGTTCATAAGTGATCAGATTCTCAGCCGCATATTTATCCGGATCCATGAATGTAACGGGAGCCCCGTCCGTATCTAGCATGGGGGATCCATCAGGATTACGTTTTATATTAAGTTCAAGACGGCTACGGTTTATTTCCTTAATGCTCTCTTTCTGATCATAAGGAACAAAATAAGGCTCACTCTCCAAGGGATCATTACAAAACCAGGCCTTCCGCCTCTCCTTCGTCCATAATTCAATAACACGGCATTTTCCGAACTCCGAAGGATAGTAGAAATCGGTAGATTCAATCTGTGACGTGCGTGTGTCACGGCTGAACTGCGAGGCGATATATTCATTATCAAGACAATGGTTATATATCTCCTTCAACTTTATATCATCAGAATCCGAATGTGAGAACAAAGCAAGCACCTCGGAGAAGTCAAGATCATGAAGGAGACCACAAAACCGTATGTCTGCAAGATTGAAATCAAGACTGTCGGGAAAGAATACAAAGTTCGGATTCACATAATCAGTGAACACGTCCAGTTTTCCACGACGATAAGCCCATGAAATTTTATATATAGGCAGACCGGATATAAGATATTCCTCAAAAGTACGCGCATCCAGTTCTGAACGCCTGTTGAGCTTCATGTTCTGCCGGAGTAAGGCTGACATAATGTCCGCATATTCCTTCTCCTCCGGATCAACAGCATTGCATACCGGCGCGGTATCGTTCATTCTGAACTGCCCTTGTACGACCCGTTTGATCTTACCCAATATGTTGGTCTGCAATGCAGGTATACCCTTCTCCTTAAGATATTGCTCCTTCGTTATATGCCGCCCGTTGTAAACAATCTGCCTCTCATACTGTTTTCCGTAGGCATACGATTTGCATTCGGCACGCATCTTTCTGAAAGGAGCAAGACGGCAATATGCATTATAGGCTACATGCAGCCATCTCTCGGCCCGCCGCTGTCCGTCGAATTTTCGATGCCCGTAAAGCAAGGAGTCAGATATTTGTTCGTTATCGCGCATGTTCATTATTCTTTTACGACAAAAATAGCTTAATAAGAACTGGACGAATGTATATAATGCAGTCAGCATTATATCAAAGCAGATACGGCAGATGAGATTATATTTGTACTATTAATCGTTTTTTATATGGAAAAGAAAACAATATGTGTGGATTTTGACGGAGTCATAGCACAATACGACGGATTTAAAGGTAATGACATCTTCGGTGATCCGATTGATGGTGTACAAAGTGCCATGGAAGTCCTAAAAAAGAAAGGATTCACAATCATCATTTTCACAACACGCACCGCCAGTTCCAAATTAAAGAAATACCTGAATGACAATCACATCACTTATGATTACATAAACGAAAACCCGGATCAGCCTAAAGGCAGCAATTCCGGAAAGCCCATAGCCGACATATATTTAGACGACCGTGCCATCTGCTTCAAGGGGAACTGGAAATACGCACTCGAATCCATCGCTTCCTTCATTCCATGGAACTCACAGAAGATAGATGAGAAGAAAGAATTTGAAAAAGCATTTGACAATTATAAGAAAATGACCAAAGAATATGCACTTTGCAACAGTTAAGACTTATGAAAACATCCATAAACAAACCGGAAATATTCAAATATGTCATTGCGCTTACAGCCCGGGCAGGAAAAGCCGGCGGTAATTATCCAGATATAGCAGCAACAGAAGACAATGAAGCTGTACTGGATCTTTATCTTACCGCCGCAGTAAATGAAGCGGAAGGCGAGCTTCGGCGCAAGATTAAAGACAGTAATGATATAAACATGACCTCTTCCGGGAATGAAATTATCATTGAATTCAAAAACTTCATACGCATGGATGAAGGTATCACGGACATGATACGCACGGCAATGAGATTGTATGCTTCACATTATCTTGCAGCCGCATGGCTGGAGCCTACAACGGATAAAGAACTTTGTGAAGGATACAGGACCAGTGCATCCGGATACTTGAAAAAAATAGTATCCGCCCTAAACCAACGATCAGAATTCATCGTACCAGAAGCCGACTACGAACAGCGCAATAATAATGACTATGAGTTGCAACAGAGCCAGTCCGGAAATGCCGACTACGAACAGCGCAATAACAATGACTATGAGTTACAACAGAGCCAGTCCGGAAATGCAGACTACGGACAACGCAACAGAGACAACCTTTATACAGGAATAGGTTGCACAGGCATGGATGTGCTTACAACAGAAAATCCATCCGGTCCAGATGTTATATTAAGAGACAGATATAATAATCCTTTAATATACAAGCCATGAGAGAAAGAGAAATTTGGATACGCCTGCTGAAAAAGCAGATAGTAAACGATGTAGCGGTGCAATGCAATCTGATAGGACGCTCATTACAAAAGAGCGAAGATACAGAAGAAACTGCATCAGAAGTAATGACACCTGATGATGAGGCCACAAAGCCGGTTGTGGCCAGAGCGATGACGGAGGCTTTCGGTGAGGTGAAACGTGTCTGTCAGCAATATCTGATAACAGGCCGGGACACAGACGACAACCGTCTTGAGAGAATCAACGAAATGAACCGAAGTACTGAAACGATATCATCTGGATCACTGGGAACTTACAGCCTTATACCCGGACAAAGTTACATCATCCGAGTTATTACAGACGTATCTGTAACGGTAAGCACATCAACAGACAAGGTACTTGGTCAAGTAACCGGTACCGGGCAGTTTGAGTATATCCCTTCATCAAACGAGAGGATAAAGATAGAAGGCAGTGACGGCAAAGCGGAGGTGACTTACTTTTTTGGTGACTTCGGCATGTATGAATTAAAGCTTTCCATGCCTGCAAGTTTCAATATCAGCATGACGGAAACCATCAAAAGTTGCGCACACCGTATGATGGTGGATTATGTAATGAGTGCTGTCCTTAATAACCAACTTCCGGAAAAGGCGAAAGAATACGCGAATTTCTTTACCGGTGACATAGAGGGTTTGCGTGATGCCTTACGTTCAAGAATAAAACTGATGGGCAGGAGACCCACGGACTGGAGTTGATACGGTGCCGGTCCCGAAAGATCGGACTATGTGCCATCTCCGGAACCGGCTTTTTCCAATGCGGACACACGTTTTTCCAGTTCGGACAAACTGGTTTCCAAGCCGCTTACATCCGGTATCTCACCACGTATCTCGATCAAGGATTTTGATATTTCCTCAAATTTTTTGTCATATTCTGATTTCATCCGTTTCAACTCGTTTATAGCAGACACCATAAGCTCAAGATTCTGCTTGGTCTGGCTCTGGTATGTCCTGAACTCTTCACGATGATCATCATACGCTTTGTCCGCCAACCTCAAGATATCAACGATTATCAATCCTGTAAATGACAAATAAAAATCACCAATTCCGGCCCATTTCCCAGAAAGTTCATATTCCTGCCATTCCTCCGATTGGTCAATATGCTTCGTCTTCAACGCATAATCTCCCTGTGTATCCGTAAAACCTATTGTAAGATCACCTGAGGATTTACAAAGGAACCGCACTGAAAGAAACAAAGCATCATATTCTTCCGTGTAGTCAACAGTTATAGAAATGTTCTCTTCCGTCAGTTCTCCTTTCTTCTCATTAAATATCCTATGTTTCTCCGGCTTCCTGATGAGGCTGTTTTTCTGTAACACTCCCCCATTGCTAATATGCAGCAACTTCCGGTACTCATACAAATCCGTATATGCCCCCAAAGCATCATCTGAAAGATTGAAAAACTCCCATCCTGTCTTATCTGAGAAAGCGGAATTATATAGGTAATTGAATGTTGATGAGCATATATCAACTGCATCAACATAACTTTCAGCTGCCAGTGACTTGTCAAAAATAGACTGGTTGTCATTACCTCCTCCCGGTAAATAAGACGGAAGGCCAACGCCCCCTCTCCTGCTATTCCCGATTTCCTCTCTTTGCGCTTCCTGTCCGCTTCCTCCCTCAAGACGGAATACTGTCAAGACTTTACCTTTTTGTTTCATAAGTCGTTATCTTAGTCGTTTTTCAGGCATGATATCATATATCAGCCGTATTCCTGATATGTTCTCTTTAGCTGTCAGTGCTGTTTCCAACGCAATGCGGTAGTATTTGAAATACCTTCCTCTTATCGCTCCCACACGTCTGGCCTGCGTTTCCCCTATCTTATACCATTTCTTTCCATCCTGTGAAGCAAACAGTATCATTTTCTGCTTACCTGAAAAGATGCCTTGTACCGACATATCCATAAGCCGTTTTAACTGCAAAGTATCCAGTTTCAACGCTCTTGTAACAACAATCCCTTTATTTATCACCTCGGAGGAATAATCATATATATCTGTGAGCCGGACAATCCTGTCTTCAATATGCACATACGAATATGGAAATATATTGACAACAGATTTAACACGTCCAAACACGGCCGTGTTCCATCTGTTTTCAGGAAGAGAAAGCACAAAAGACGTATCCATATCCTTCAGCATAAAAATAATCCGCTGGTTCGCATAATCATAGGCTATCATGGCTGTCTTGATCAGTTCAATAGGAGGTTTGTCAATCATTTCCATATTTGTTCCAATTTCTTCCGGCACAGGTTCGAAAACTCCCTGCAACGCCTGTGATATACAATCTATGGAAGCCCCATTTGTGATCATAACACCTCTGGATGAAATGAACAACACTTCCGAATCCATCTGTGTGATTGATCTGGAATTCAGGCATACGTCTCTCTGTATCGGAGAAATGGTTGAATAAAACCCTTCAGAATTGACGCTCATCGCATAATTTCCGTCAGAACAGAACAGTAGCATGGGGAATTGTCCGAACTGTCCCTGTGATATGGCTGTAGTAACCGGACACATTGCATAAATGTCACCGTTCCCTATTGTATAAACTCCATTCAATGGGAAATAAAAAGGGTTTCCCACTTCCGAAACAAACATCTTGTTGCTCAGTTCCTCAGACTGCAAGGGTGTAACGGACGGTACGGATGCCGACGATTCATTTGTATTTTTTAACAAGCTACAAAAATACGCCCCATTTAAAGTCGGATGTTCCGCCAAAGGATACTCAAACACCATGGAACCGACCACAATCACCATTTTATACGCATCTGTATCAGGATAAAACAGATATACAGGAAGTATCTGTTCCAAAACTTCCGTATCACTTTTGACTACAACATCCCCGTTGCTCCCATGTATATACGTATATATTGAAACCGAAGAATCCCCACGACCTAGGAATTGTGATATACACATGGGATTGAATCCCTTGAAAAAAGTTCTTTTCACATTTGCAATATGCAGACGGCTGTTATATGTCGTGGAAAAGTCAGGAATGATGATATCGTGTGTCATATAATCATCTGTCAATGTCTCCCTAAGTTCCAAATTGCTCAAAATATGATCCATGTCCCCTTCCGCACCAAACAGATAGCGGATGTCGCTGGAAAGTTCGTCCAGTTCCAGAGTCTTCACATGATAAAAGAGGGAGGCGTTACATATTTCCTCCTTGAACTCATTACGTACTTCCATGCCCCATGCATATGTAGCAGCAGCCTCGTTTCCAAACTTTCTATCATAAGCCTCGCTAAAAGGCCTTGGTGGATAGGAGTACTCTGACAAATCATCCATAATATATCCGTATGTGTTGCTCTTGCCTTGGGGAAGATCTTTCAACAGACTCTGACTCATGTCTATTTCACCGTCCGTATAAAATGTATAGAATTGGGAGGATATAAAAATATCCACTCCTTTTATAATATCCCCCCACTCCTGTATCGCCTCCTTGTCATTGTTGGCACATGCGTATGAAAGCCATGAGCAGAATGAGGATATATAACCAATGCCGGTAAAAATCACCTGACTCAGCCGCTCAATTTTACTGACTACCACCGGTGCACCGGAGTCATTAGGCAACATAAGCACAGGTGCGGACTGCATGATGACAGAACCGTCATAAAGGCGGTATGCATAACGTACAAAAAAAGGGAAAATGAAATATCCGTCTTCTTGCTGTTCTGCTATATACTTGTTTATCTCAGCATGTACTTTTGTGGATATCCCCTGTACATATTCATCTTTTATCTGCCATTTATCCCCATTAATCCACATCTGTTCCTTCTTGTACAGTTCAAATTCTCCGCTTCTTCTTACAGTTGAATGCAAGGAAAACACCAAAAGTGGTTCCGGAGGTTTCTGCCCCAGATATTTGTAGTTTCCATTTTTCCATAAGAAATAATGCATCCCGTCCTCAGCAAAGGCGACAAGCGTGTTTCCTACCGACAACAATGAACTGGCAGGTATAGACTCATCCAGCAATGTAAGTGACAATTCCCCCTTATTATTCACATCAGCCCAATATAATGACAGACCGTCTTGAAAAATAAAATGTGAATATGACGTAGCGGAATGTATATATAACAGTTTAGCGGAGTTATGACTTTGTGGAAGGATATATTTCTCTCCGGCAAGAACAGAAGGCCTGATACTGCCGTCATGAATCTCCAGCCCGACAGATGCGGAAAGCTGCCCGTCAGGAGAAATATCGGAATAAGGTGTCAGGTTAAGTCCCGAGAAAGATATTTGTTTCTCCGTCATAATACTTCTTTTTTATAAAATGAATAATAAACATCACAAATATAACAACTTACATGTTCCTGTTCTGTATATTCTGAACAGTTGAGGCTATATCCCTTACCGGAGATGTCGAGATCCGCCACACAACGGTCACGACAGTACCGTCCTTGCCTTTCAGAAAAACCGGCTTCCCATGAAAGCGCAACCTGCATATCTCATTCCCACCCCCGATTCTTTGCAAAGCACGTGTCACATACGGACTATGAATCTCACAAGATGAGGGAAGAAAAAGAAGATGGGGACGGTTCTCACACAACGGATCATAAGAGAATATCATATATGCCCTCACTTCCCCCAACACAACGATCTGTACAGAGTATTTTTCCGTCAATCCGGCTTTCCGAACACATTTTTTACTTATAGTCACATGCTTATGTCTGCCATTAACATATATATGATGCTGAAGCACGGGAATCTTAAGTTCCCGTGCTGTTCTTTTAATATCTGACGGTATGTTTGCCAGTCTCATAGCGGAAACAACGGTATCAGTTTGTACGCTACCGTCTCACCGTCATGCTCGTCCTGCACTTTCCATTCCTCAAGCCGGAAAGTGTATGAGGTTACCAGCGGATCTATTTTCAGATCATACAATATCTGGCTTGGCGGTGTCGTATCCAAATCAGCATAGCTGGAAAAGAAGCGAAGACATCCGAGGAAACGTCCTCCCACATGATTGATATGTGTCCGGTTCATCCATTCAGGCTTGCATGGCTGGAGCATGACGCTGTCCTTCCCCAGTTCTTTAAATATTATAAAAGCTCCGGTGGGCATTTTGTCACGGACAAACATCCGTCTGAAAAGAATGTCCCTGTGCAGTCTGGTATTCCGAAGACGGCATATAGATGTATAACCTGTCCTTACCGGCTCCTTTCTGTTTTCCTCCAGCCGCTTGTATTTCTTATCCAGATCCTCTATATGATCCGGATGGATCAGAATATTTTTTCTCTTGTTCTCCATGGCTAGTCCTCAATAAAATCAATCATGAAATACTCTTTCCAGGACACATCCCCGTTGTCAAAGCACACAAGCGCCCGACTCCCGTCCTTTGAAATCTTCCTTACTGTCCCCGTACAGGTGATATCCCCGTCAAAAAAGACACGCGCACCTTCCTTGCACTGTGTCCTGAATACATTAATTTTCATTGTCGTCTTTTTTATTTAAATGGTTGGATTATTAGAATACTGTTTGTTGCAATGCAACAGTTCGAAATAGCCTGTCATGGCTCCCCTTGGAAAAGCACAATGACATGGAAGACCATATATCTGACATGCGCAATGTTCGCACGGTGCTCCGGTCTGCTCATATTTCGTAACCGCATCCTTTCTTGTCATAAGCTCGTTATAATGTATCTCGCTACATTCCTTCCAGTCATCATCTTTCGGACGTACGGACATGGCCGGATCTATCTCCGCATAATAATAACGCATCTCTACTTTCTGCGGATTAGCGCGCGATACAAGTATACGTCCGAAATGACGGTAAAGCCTGTTCGGCAGCACCTTGCCTTCCGGCACGGAGCGCAACTGCGGTATGAACTGATCCTCCTTGTGGAAGAGCCGTATGAGTCTTATCACCCATAATAACATCTTTTTTCTCATGGTTCCTGTTTTTTTGTTTCCTTGCGGACATAACGATAAATAACATTCTGTGCGTTGAGGCTTATTTCATCACACATTTCTCCGAATAACGCGCTCATACGCTCATCACCGAAACTGTCTACATACCGGGTTATGTCCCGGCACTCTGCCGCAGCCTTCTTCGCCCTGACCACTACGGGAAGGGTTACGGAACGATCAAATCCTTTAAGATATTCCTCGAACTCCAGCGCCGCGCCATAAAGCATGTCAGCGAATACGAATACCTGATGCATCAACACCAGCGCCTTATCCCTCTCCTGTGGTGTAAATTTTGGTAGAAGAAATGACAACGGCACATGTTCACGAACATTCTGCAAGGCCGCAATTTTTCGTTGCAGCTCGGCCATTCTGGCGTAACGGCGTTCCTTTATCGCCATAGCAAGCTGCCTTTGTAGTTTTTCTAGTTCTTTTTCCATTTTATATCCATTTACGACGGCTGTTGCCGCCAAGGTGAACAATATTGAACATCTCCTTGACACGGTCCAACACATAATCTCCGTATAGGTTGCGAAACTGCGACAAATCCTCCATGTCGATGTTTGTCGTACCGAATGTAAGCATCTCATGCCGAAGTTCGTAACGCATCTGCAAGATGGTCTGTATGACATTGCACGACGTACCGAAATGCTTTGCATTTTCCTCCCGCCCAATCTCGTCAATTATCAGGTGTCCGGCCATGCCTTTTGTTGTCCATCTGTCAAGCGCCTCCGTACCTTGGGAGGAATAACGTAAGGCTATCTCCGTGGCCGAACGCATCTCAAAACAGATGTCGGAACGGCGACAACCGTATACAAGTCTGTTGATAAGTGCCATATAGACCTGCAATCCTTTCAAAATGGTGGTCTTCCCGCTTCCCACCGGACCATAGAGCAATATTCCTTTCTTTCCGGACAGCACATCTGACTTATGCCATACCCATTGATATATCTCGCTTAGCAATTGACAATTTGAACCGTCCACCATGAAATCAGGAGTAACTTTCCGCATGGAAAGTATCAGCCTGTGCTTCCAGAACTTCTCTATTTCCTCATCGGACAACATCATCCTTACGTCTCCCATCCGGAAGTTATACTTTCCCCTGTCCTCCCAGTTTGATGATGTGTGGGGGATCGATTTCATGACCGTAATTGTAGTCCTGTCCTCCGGTCCGGGCATTAGTTCTTTTATCTGTTTTGGTTCTTTCATCGGATTTACATTCAAGCTTTTTATTCAGCCAATTGGAGAAATGCCTATATTCGTCTCCCGGATTGACCATTGTACAATTCTCATTCTGAAGTTTCCGGAAAAATTCTTCCAGAAAGTCCGATAATGTTTCCTGATTGAAAGCCTTGTATCCCTCATGATGTTTGTTCATGATGAGGCCTTCCGCCCAGGAATCGTTCCGCTTCATCTCATCAAACAATTCCTGCAAGGGTTTCAAGGGGGAAGAACCAAAAACTTTTTCTTCTTCTTTTTGAAATAAAACATCATCATTATCATTCTCATAATCATTTATAGTTAGATTTGTTACGCTTTGATAGCCCTTGTTACTTTTGTTATCACTTGTTAGATTTGTTACTTTGTGATAACACTTGTTACTTTTGCTATCTTTTGTTACATCCTTATTATACCGACTGGCCATACCTCTCTTGCCAGCCTCACTTCTTTTTGCTATAATATCGTCGTATTTGTCTTTATTAGAGTCTATCTGTTTCTTTATAAAGGAGAATGCCATTTTAGCCAACGGTCTCAGCTCCGACAATGTCCCCGACTCGGCATATTCAATGACCGCATCGTACACTTCAAGTCTGACCTCCGGTGGATAATCCACTAACACCTCTTTCCATTCAGTATAAAAAACAAAAGACTTCCGTCTGCTTTCCTGTCCCATAATACGAGTATATTATTTAATCATTTATTAATAGTCAGCCTGAACAAGCCACGTTTTACAACCTTTCTTTGTATCAGTCCTTCCCTTATCATTACCGGAACAAGATTCCGCACATATTCGATAGAGATAAATTCCGTTCTGACAAAAAGATCCTGCAAGGTTCCCAAAAAGCCATCCGGCCCGCAATTTTCTATAGCGCGAAGAATACATACTTTTGAGAAGCCCAATTTAAGCAACAAGGCACGAGAAAGAATGACTGTATCAGGTGGTACGTAATCCTGAACTCTCTTATGTTCAACCAGCAGATCTGTTTCAACCGCCATACGCACACGATGGTAATCTCTCCATTGTCCGTTGCCACAGGTCAACTTTCCTGCCATACGGTCAATGTCAGTCACAGTGGTACACGCACCATTATAGGTTAATATTCGATCTCCGATTTTCAGTTTTTTAAATTGTAAGGCATTCATGATATTTTAATTCCTTTCTAATCAAATATTAATCATCTTCAACGAAAGTGTTAGTCGTGTTTATCACACCAGCAGAATC
>ERZ791800.210-NODE-210-length-59260-cov-9.006283_pt1 | contig 59260 bp, 46 predicted proteins | sample MGYA00510310_ERZ791800 | MGnify/ENA primary metagenome ERZ791800 (study PRJEB30046, sample SAMN00791954) | human gut metagenome | study: EMG produced TPA metagenomics assembly of the A metagenome-wide association study of gut microbiota in type 2... | reverse complement strand
CGAAATCCGCAACCCGTCGCACTTCGTCGGGCAAGCAGTCCACATCACGTACCACCTCGCCGCGCAAGCGCACGACGGCCAAGACGCCTCGCGCCTCCAGAACGACGAAAGCCGCCACTGCGGCCGCCGTCGCCAACGGTGAGGTTCCCGCGCAGTCCATTCCCGTCGCAGACCCGTCGCAGTTCGGACGCATCGCCGTCATGGACGTGACGCCGAACGAGGAATCCGGCCGTTTCCCCGCCCGTGTCGAGCTGGGCGAACCGTTCAAGGTCACCGCGCAGGTCTTCATCGAAGGCCGCACCAAAGTCGGTGCCACCGCCATCGTGCGCAACCACCGCGGCAAGGAGATGCAGCGTCTGCCGATGACCTGCACCAACCCCGGCCTCGACCGCTGGGAGGTCATGCTCACCTGCGGCGAGCACAGCGACGTCAAGCCGTGGCAGCCCGAATTCGCCGCCATCAAGCGCCAGCTGGGCGAATGGAGCGTCACCATCGAAGGATGGGAGGACACCTACAAGTCCTGGCTGCATGACGCGGCCATCAAAGTCAAGGTCAACGACGACGTCGAGAACGCCCTTGAATCCGGCGCGCAATTGCTGGAACGCTGGGCGAAGACCGCCGACGCCAAGCTGAGCGCCGCGCAGCGAAAGATGCTCGTCGCCGCTGCCGCCACCATGAAGGACACATCGCTTACGCCCGAGGACCGTCTCGCCGCGGCGACCAGCGAACCGGTCGCCCAGCTGCATCTGACCAACCCGCTGCGCGACGGCGTCTCGCCCAGCCAGCCCCAGCGTTTCCTCGTGCAGCGTCCGGAATCCAGCTTCGCCGCATGGTACCAGTTCTTCCCGCGTTCCGAGGGCGCCTACGTCGACCCGGAGACCGGCAAGATCGTCCAGGGCACGCTCAAGACGTCGGTGTCCGGCCTGGAACGCGCCAAGGCCGAAGGCTTCGACATCGTGTACTTGCCGCCGATCTTCCCGATCGGCAAGACGAACCGCAAGGGACGCAACAACGCGCTGGAGGCCGGTCCCGACGATCCGGGCTCGCCGTTCGGCATCGGTTCCGAGCTGGGTGGGCATGACACCGTCGACCCGCTGCTCGGCAACATGGACGATTTCAAGGCGCTCGTCGCCAAGGCCCACGAGCTGGGTCTGGAAATCGCGCTCGACTTCGCGCTGCAGTGCTCGCCCGACCACCCGTGGGTCAAGCAGCACCCGGATTGGTTCCGCCACAAGCCGGACGGCTCCATCGCCTTCGCGGAGAACCCGCCGAAGAAGTATCAGGACATCTACCCGATCGACTTCAACGCCGACATGCCCGGCATCGAGAAGGAAGTCGAGCGTGTTCTCGAACTGTGGATCAACGCCGGCGTGACGATCTTCCGCATCGACAACCCCCACACCAAGCCGGTGCGCTTCTGGCAGGACGTCATCGCGGCGGTCACCAAGAAGCACCCGGAGATCCCTTTCACCGTTCACGAGAAAGAGTTCGCCAGCCGCTATGAAGCCATCATCTGGATCTGCAAAAACCAGCTAGGGCGGCGTAACCTCACCCCGGAACAGAAGAAGTTCCTCATTGGAAAGCAGTACAGTGTGGAGCATCGAAAGCCCGGTGGAAACGGCAACAATCAGCACACGGCTGCTGCCAAGAAAACTGCCCCGGAGGAATTGTGTCAATTTGACACAATTCCTCCCACCTCTGCGGAAGCGAGCATCCGCAAGCAGATTGCAGAGCGGAACAACGTCAGTGAATCTTACGTTGTCCGGTCTGAGAAGTTCATGCGGGGCGTAGAGATCATGGAACAGATGATGCCCGGTATGCAGGAGAAGATCCTGTCCGGGCAGTTCAAAGTCCGTGATGCCGATATGCACCGTCTTGCTAGGGCAGATTTTCCGAACCGCAAGCAGATCGTGCACGAAATTCTGCACCCGGAGGACCGCCCTGCTCCGCAGAAACGAATCTACGAAATCAACTATTCTGCACTGGAAGCTGCCGTCCGGCGAATCCAGCAGGATGTTGATTTCCTGATGAAGTATCTCCCTAAGGTGCCTGATGATGCCTATGTGAAAGTGGAGACCACGAAGATTCTCAAACAGCATAAGGCATATATGGCACAGTTTGAAGAACTGCTGAACGATGAAAAAATCGCATAACGACAGGCACTTGTAAGCCATCAACGAGCCACCAGCCGCAAGAGCAGGGCAGAAAGCATCCGCGCCCTTGCGCCTGATAAAAAATGGAACTTTGATTTTCTTGCCCGGCTTTGCCACGGTGGGACGATCAAAGGAGCGTGCGTTTGAACAAAAAGAAAAAGTCCACAAACACTTCCCCTTATCCCGATGAAGCCATCGAACGTCTGGCACGGGCATTCTATCCGGCGATCCTTGCCTGCTGGAACAGCGAGGATGGTCAAAGGGAATTTGCCGCATGGCAGGCAGAACAGGCTCATCTCTCCGGCAAAGAAAAACAGAGCGTTTCCGACGGGGAACGCCCTGCGTTACTTATCGTGTGTGGATTTTTGCGGGGTGCGTCCGGCAGGGCGCACCCTGTTTTTGTGCTTAACAAGTAATCATCGCATAGCCTTGACGAGCAAAGACAGCAGTGTTTGATAAGAATAGTAGCCATTTCTTACCGATAGTTATTTTTTAATGTCTTGGGGTGCCTGATATTATACGTTTACAGCAAAGGATGAACCTGTCGTTTCATGTAATTTTTTCTTGCACAGAACGATATGGTTTTTTCATGTCACTCGCTGTATGATAGAAATATCAAAAGAAAGGACGTCTTCTACTATGAAAAAATTCTTCTCGATTCTGGCTTCCATTTTTTTCTGTGCAGCAATTTTGCTAGGGACACCCATCGCCATTCATTCACCGACTGAACTCGAACCTTCCTCATCTGATTTGGCTGCTTCATCTGAAAGCAGTTCTAGTAGTGAACCAGAATATCCCACTACACCAGCAGATGCCGCCACACCACAGGACGATATTACTTGACATTTAGAAAATAATGTCCAGATATTTTTTGGCCTCATTACGAATAATCTGTAAGTCATCCTCGTATCCCATAACTTTGCAAATGTAAAAGGCCTCACGATATCGCTCGGCACTCTCTTCTTTTTTGCCAAGGAGAAAATCACACTCAGCTTCGATTTCCAGACAAGAGTGAAGCACTTGATAATGTCCATATTTAATGCAAGCTTCTTTTCCATTTCTTGCAACTTTTGCGCTTTCTTCATATCTTTCCAACAAGTCCAGAGATCTGGCAAAATTGTAGAGAACCAAAGGAAGCATCCTGTTTGATGTGACCATTTCTTGGAGATGTCGTCTCATATACTGAAGCAACCGATAAAAAATATCGGCTGCTTTTTCATTATCCCCAGCCAAGGAATAAGCATTTCCAATTTGATTAACTAGCTTCATTTCGTCCAACGTGTAAAGATAGTCTTCAATTTTACTCAGTTGAAAATTTGGTATCGTCATTTGAACCGCTTGCATAAGCATCTGGATTCGTTCGTCACTTGAATACCTCTTATCCAACCCACCAAGAAGAACTTTTGAGCGGAGAATAAACTGCTGTGCAATTTGATCATCTGGCTTTACGATTTTCTCAAGCTGGCCGATTTTGTCAAAGCCTTCATTAACGTGTTTCAGCGCATTGCAGGCCACGATTTCCTTTTCCAATGCCTCAATTTCCAGTTCCTCTGGTGTTACAAGTGCATAATACCGATCATCTGGCAAGCCAAGGCGTTGTAGAATAGCATTGATCCTTGTACGACTAGGGGTCTGCCTTCCATTTTCAAATCTGGAGAGAGTAACAGGCTCGCAAATGCCTGCACAGACTTGCTCCTGCGTCAAATTCAACTCCTGCCGCCGCTGGCGGATATAATTACCAAGCCTATAGTTCTGCATTCTTCCTTTACCTCAAATAATCAATATTACAATTATTATAGTGCGGCTTATGTCATCATGCAAGCACTTCTCTCGTTGACTTGTCGTCTTATGAAATTATTTATTCCACCAGACGATATGGTCAACCGGCTTTTATTGTGATAAGATGTAGACGCCGCAAAACTCACGGCTTAACATAAAAGAAGTATGGCAGGCAGAACAGGCTCATCTCTCCGGCAAAGAAAAACAGAGCGTTCCCGACGGGGAACGCTCTGAGTTACTTATCGTGTGTGGATTTTTGCAGGGTGCGTCCGGCAGGGCGCACCCTGTTTTTGTTTTGTCCTCAATCCTCTAATCCATAGCTTCCAGCCGCATTCTTCAGGTATTCTTCCGGCTCACCGTTCAGGATCAGCTCAGCATACGCCAGCGGGTCATTGTAGATGAGGTAGTCCAGTTCTGACCTCTGCGCCATGGTTACATCCAACGCATCCTCGATTCCGGTGCAGTCAATGGAGATCATTCTCCCATCCCGGAGCAGCAGCTCCACGCACCCGGTATCCATGTTGAACTTACAGGCTCTTGCAATGTACTTCATGTTTGTGTCCCTTCTGCCTTACGGCACTCTTACAGTTGTGACCTTCGTGATACGGTTTTTCTGATAAGGTTTCGGACACACAGCCGTCAGGGAAGAGCCAGAATTCTCATTTCCGAAGAAAACAAAAAATCCGAACCCTTCTCCTATTGAGAAAAGGTTCGGATTTTCATGGTTTGGTGCGATGGAAGGGACTCGAACCCCCGGCCTACTGATTCGTAGTCAGTCACTCTATCCAGCTGAGCTACCAACGCATACGTTCCGTTCGGAACATGATGTATTTTATCACTGAACCGGGGTTTTGTCAACACTTTTTCGGAAATATTTTTAAGATTTCCGAAAAAGAACGTCTTTTCATCCACTTTTCTTTTATTTTCTATGCATCAGCCCTGCTCTGCGAGGGTCTGGGCGATGCAGATGCCGGTGGGCGTGGCGGCAAGACCACCCTGACCAGTCTCACGGAGGTCGGGGGAGAGTAGGCTGCCCACGCGGCCCATGGCGTCGATGACCTCATCACAGGGGATGGCGTAATCCACCCCGGCAAGGGCCATATTCGCACAGGAGACGGCGTTCACCGCGCCAACGACATTCCGCTTGACGCAGGGAACTTCCACGAGGCCGGCCACGGGGTCGCAGACGAGGCCCAGCAGGTTGCCCAGAGCCATTGCGGCGGCAGCGGCGCACTGCTCCGGCGCGCCGCCCTTGAGGTGGCAGAGAGCGGCGGCGGCCATCGCGCTGGCAGCGCCCACCTCGGCCTGACAGCCGCCCTCCGCGCCCGCGAGAGTGGCGCGGGCCGCGATGACCTGGCCGAATCCGGCGGCGACATAGAGGGCGTCGCAAATGGACTCTTCGTCGGCCTCGCCGCTGCGGGCCAGCGGCAGCAGAACAGCAGGCAGGACGCCGCAGCTGCCCGCCGTGGGGGCAGCGACGATGCGCTTCATGCAGGCGTTGCACTCGGCGGTCTTGAGAGCTTCGGCAGTCACTGCGGCGAGGTAATCGCCGCCAAGGCTCTTTCCTTCTTTATGGGCCTGCTCCACCTTGGCCGCATCGCCGCCCGAAAGGCCGCTTCGGCTGCGCTGGGCCGGGTCATAGTCCCGGCTGGTGGCCTGCATCACCTGCCAGAGGTGGTGCATCATCTCCCGGCTGTGGGCCTCTGTGAGGCGGCTCTCGGCTAAATCGCTGCGGAGGATGGCCTCCGAAAGGGAAATATTCTGGCTGCGGGCAGCGGCCAGCATCTCTTCACAGGATAAAAACGACACTTCTCAGCCCTCCTCGCATTCTTCCGGCTCGTCGATGTTCAGGCAGGTGACTTTGCGGATGCCCGGCATCACGGCCATCTGCTGTTCCAGCACGTGGGGGATGTGGGAGTCGCATTCCAGCACCATAACGGCGTAGCCGCCCGTCGCGGCGCGGAACACCTGCATGGACGCGATGTTGATGCGGCGCTGGGCCAGCGACATAGTGACCTCGGCGATGCAGCCGGGGGTGTCCTCGTTATGGATGATAAGGGTGTTGCTGTCACCGCCAAAGTCGGCAGGCACACCGTCGATTTCAGTCACGCGGATGCGTCCGCCGCCCACAGAGGCCGCCTTCAGGACGAGGGTCCGGCCCGCCTTACTCTTTAAGGTAAGCACCGCCGTATTCGGGTGGGCGGCACGGAGCTCCACCGGATGGATGGTGAACTTCATGCCGGCCTCCTCGGCCAGCGCGAAGCTGTCGGGCAGGCAGGGGTCGTCCGGGCGGAGGCCCAGCAGGCCCGCCACCAGCGCACGGTCGGTGCCGTGGCCCCGGCCTGTGGTGGCAAAGCTGCCGTAGAGCCCAATGTCCGCCTCGGCGGGGACATCACCCAGCAGCTTCTGAGCCGTATATCCAATGCGGGCTGCACCCGCCGTATGGCTGGAGGAGGGGCCGATCATCACCGGCCCGAGAACGTCGAACAGACGCATGAGGTGTACACTTCCTTTCGTTTTGCAGCGCCCGGGACCCCATTCGCTGACAAAAGAACAGATTTTCTTTCTTTTTATTATACCGCTTTTGAGCTTATTGTGCTATAATAACTTTATAATGCTTTGAATTTCGCCCTTTCAGGGGGCAGCACGGAGGGTAGAACCTATGAAACTGGTAAGCGTGGAAACTCCCGAAAAGAGTGTCTGCAAAATGACTTTCAGCGCTTCGGCTGAGGAGCTGGAAGCTGCGTCCAACGCCGTGTATGAGCGCACCCGCGCAACGTACACCATCAAGGGCTTTGCCAAGGGCGAGGCTGACCGCGCCCAGATCGAGGCCGACCGCGGCGAGCACACCTTCTGGTACGACGCCATCAACGATTTGATGGACAAGGACGTCCCGGCCCTGTACGACGCAGCGATGGCAGAACATGGCTTCCACGCTGTGGACGAGCCGGTCTACGACCTGGTCAGCGTGAAAAAGGACGAGGGCTTTGTGGCCACTGCCACCACCGCCCTGCAGCCCGAGCTGAACCTGACCCAGACCACCGGCTTCAAGACCGAGTGCGTCACCCCGGAAGTCACCGACAAGGAGATCGACGCTGTGCTGGAGCGCCGCCGCGCCATGGCCGCAGAGCTGGTGCCTCACAAGGGTCCGGCCGTCAAGGGCAACATCGTCCACATCGACTACGAGGGCCTGCTGGAAGGCAAGCCCTTCAACGGCGGCACCGCCCAGAACCAGACCCTGCAGCTGGGCAGCGGCCGGATGATCCCCGGCTTCGAGGAAGGCATCCTCGGCCACAAGGGCGGCGAGGAGTTCGACATCTTCGTTACCTTCCCCGCACGCTACCACGCCAAGGACCTGGCCGGCAAGCCCGTGGTCTTCAAAATCAAGCTGCACGACGTCTGCGTCCGCCAGCTGCCCGCTCTGAACAGCGATTTTGCCAAGAAGGCTGCCAATGTGGACACCATGGACGAGTTCCGCGCCCAGATCCGTCAGCAGCTCCACGACAACAAACACGCCGCCGCGCTCAATCGCGCCAAGGACGCCATCCTCACCCAGCTGGCCGCAGCCGCTGAGGGCGAGCTGCCCAGCGTTCTCGTCGAGAGCGCCTATCAGCAGGAGATGGAGCAGATCCAGCAGCAGCTGCAGATGCAGCGCCTGAGCCTCGACCGCTACCTGAGCCAGATCCATCAGACCCGCGAGAGCTTCACTGCCGCTGTCCGCACTTCTGCGGAGAAGAACACCCGCGCCCGGATGGCCCTGCTGCAGATCGCTCAGAACGAGAACCTCGTCCCCACTGAGGAGGACATCGACAAGACACTGTCTGAGCGCGCTGAGCGCACCAAGAAGACCCTCGAGGAAGTCAAGGCTGCGTCCAACGTGGAGGCCATCCGCCGCAACGAGGGCATCCGCCGCGCTGCCGACTATGTCATCGAGCACTCCACCATCGAAGAAAAATAATTTATCCTGCTTTTGCGCCTGCACCACTGTGCAGGCGTTTTTTATTGTTCATTTTTTCTCTCTTGACTTTTTTTCTCTGCTGCGGTATTTTTAGGGTGAGAAATTCTATCCGGGCCGCAGCTTCGGCCCGGACGGATAAAGTAAAATCTTCTGCGGGACATTCCGCTCATCTATTTTATTGCGACAGGAGGTTTTCCTTATGAAAAAGTTTCTTCTCGCTCTTCTGACAGCTGTCACGGCGGCTGCGCTCTTCTGCGGCGCGGCGGCATCTGTGGCCACTTACAGCGCCAGCTATGACGCACCGGCCGGCATCAACGCCATCGTGGTGCAGGACAACAGCGCTGCGGTCGTTCTGCAGGCCGCCGACATCGACCACATCCGCGCCGATTACACCTACACCTCGAGCTACGCCTTTGAAAGCTCCAAGCTCTACGACTTCACGGTGGCGGGCAGCACCCTCACCGTGACCAAGACCCGGGAGCCCAACGCTTCCCTTGTCATCCAGAGCCAGGACACCCGCAGCTGCACCCTGACGCTGCAGGTACCCCGCCAGACGCTGGCAAACATCACCGTCAGCACCACCAACGACAGCATCACGCTGAACGGCGTTTCGGCACAGACCGCCAGCCTCACCACTGACAATGGCCGCATCGAGGTATCGAACTTCAACGGTTCCACCCTGAGCGGCACCACCCGCAACGGCAAGATCACCATGAGCGGCGTCACCTCCCAGAATGTGGCTGCCACCATCCAGAACAGCGGCACCCTCAAGCTGGAAAACATCTCTGCCAACGTCTGCAACGCCAAGGTGCAGAACGGCAGCATCACCGGCTCTGTGATCGGCAGCGGCAGCTCTTACGGCTTTGAGCTGGCCGCAGGCGGCGGCAAGATCCGCGTCTCCGACGCCAGCGACAAGAACTTCGTCTTCTTCGGCAAGGACACCCTGCAGCAGAATGCAGATGCCCCCAACAAGCTGAGCCTCGCCACCAAAAACGGCGACGTTGAGGTCGAGTTCGTCCGTTAAAAGAACATTAAAAATGCCTGTGCAGCATCTGCCGCACAGGCATTTCTTTTTGTCCGGATACGGTCAGCTGAGCCAGTTGAAGCCCATGACCACCACGCCGAGGATGACGAGGATGATGCCGGTGGCGCGGTTGAGGGTCTTGGCGTCGGCCTTATTGGCAAAGACCGCCGCGATGCGCGCCCACAGCAGGGTGAAGACGACGCAGAGCGCCCAGACGTACCAGACCGGTGCGCCGCCGATGGCGAAATGGCTGACGGCTCCGGTCAGGGCCGTGAAGGTCATGATGAACACGCTGGTACCTACAGCCGTTTTCAACTCATAGCCGAGGACGCTGGTGAGGATGAGGAGCATCATCATGCCGCCGCCTGCGCCGATAAAGCCGCAGATGAAGCCGATGAGGACGCCGCAGACGATGGACTGGACGGCCCGCTTCTTTGCGCTGACGCCCTGCATGGCCTCTTTGGTGGTCATGACGGGCCGGACGATGAACTTGATGCCCAGCAGGAAGGTCATGAACACCGAGAAGCTGCCCATGGTGGCCGAGGGGAGCAGGCTGGCCACCCAGCTGCCCACCACCGTGAACACCAGCACGCTCACCATCATGATGAGGCCGTTTTTGATGTCGAGGTTCTTGTTTTTATAGTAGGTGTAGGCTGAGACGGCGCTGGCCAGCACATCCGACGAGAGGGCGATGCCCACGGCCATATAGGGGTCCATATGCAGGAAGGTGATGAGCATGGGGCTGATGACAGCCGCCGCGCTCAGGCCCGCAAAGCCAGTGCCGAGGCCCGCGCCCATGCCGGCGAAAAAGGTGACTAAGAGCGTAAATAAAATGTTCATGCTTCTCCTTCCAGAATGGCGTTCAGATTCTCATTTATAATGTCCATCGTCTCGAAGAACGCCTTTCGCTGTGCTTCATTGGTGTGTTCCAGCAGACGCGCACCAAATTCCTCCTGCAAGGCCCGGCCCTGCTCAATGATGGGGCAGGCTTTTTCGGTGCAGCGCAGCAGGGTGCGGCGGCGGTCGCCGGGGTCAGCCTCGCGGACGAGGTAGCCCTCCTGCACCAGACGGTCTACGTTCACCGAGACGAGGTTTGCTTTCAGTTTGCGCACCTCTACCACGTCGCTGGCGGTCTGGTAGCCAGGGTTGTTGGCGAGGAACATCAGGATGTCAAAAGCCGTCTGGGGCAGATGGAGCTTCTGGCACAGGGGCTTGCAGAGGGCGGCGTAAGCCGCCGAGGTCCTCCGCCCAAATTCGATGCCCGGGGTATTCATGGGACGCCTCCTTGTGATTCAAAATTGTATCATTCAAATTTGAAGTAATAATAGCACAAAAACGCAGCGATTGTCAAGAGAAAAGGAGCGGCCCGCATCTTGCAGGCCGCTCCCTGTTTCCGTTTTCTTTACAGCATCATGATGAGCCGCGTGCCGAAGGCCGCCAGCCATGCTACGATGCACTGATTTGCCACCATGATAAACGCCCACTTGCCGCCCAGCTCCCGCTTGACCGAGGCCACCGCCGCGATGCAGGGCGTATAGAGCAGGCAGAACACCAGCAGGGGTGCAGCAGCCGCCGGGGACAGCGCGGCGGCAAAGGCCGCAGAGGAACCATAGAGGATGGTGAGGGTCGAAACGACGCTCTCCTTGGCCATAAAGCCGGTGATCAGGGCCGTAGACACCCGCCAGTCGGCAAAGCCCAGTGGCGCAAACAGCGGCGCGATACCGCTGGCCAGCCATGCAAGGATGCTCTGCTGCGGGTCAGCGGTGAGGCTGAGCCGCAGGTCGAAGCTCTGCAGGAACCAGATGATGATGGTCGCCACAAAGATGACCGTAAAGGCGCGCTGGAGAAAATCGCGGGCCTTTTCCCAGAGCAGCTGGACCACATTCTTGAGGCCGGGCAGGCGGTAGTTGGGCAGCTCCATCACAAAGGGGACGGCCTCGCCCTTAAAGACACTGCTCTTCAGCAGGATGGCCATCAGAATGCCCACCGCAATGCCGAGGAAATAGAGGCTGACCATCACCAGAGCCGCGTGCTCCGGGAAGAAGGCCGCCGCAAACAGGCTGTAGATGGGCAGCTTGGCCGAGCAGCTCATAAAGGGGGTGAGCAGGATGGTCATTTTGCGGTCGCGCTCCGAGGGCAGGGTGCGGCTGGCCATGACGCCGGGGACGGTGCAGCCGAAGCCGATGAGCATTGGCACGATGCTGCGCCCCGAGAGGCCGATGCGGCGGAGAAGCTTATCCATCACGAATGCCACGCGGGCCATGTATCCGGTATCTTCCAGCAGAGAGAGGAAGAAGAACAGGGTCACGATGATGGGCAGGAAGCTCAACACACTGCCCACACCGGTGAAGATGCCGTCGATGACCAGCGAGTGGACGGCTGCGTTGACATTCCACGCCGTGAGGGTGGAGTCCACCGCGGCGGTCAGGGCATCAATGCCCACTTCCAGCAGGTTCTGGAGCGCCAGACCGATGACGCCGAAGGTGAGGTAGAACACCAGCGCCATGATGCCCACAAAGGCCGGGATGGCGGTATAGCGGCCCGTGAGGAACCGGTCGATCTGGGCCGAGCGGAGCTGCTCCTTGCTCTGGCGGGGCTTCACGACGGTCTGATCCACCAGCTGGTGGATGAAGTGGAACCGCATATCCGCGATGGCGGCGGCGCGGTCCAGACCCCGCTCCTGCTCCATCTGGACGATGATGTGCTCGATCATCTCTTTTTCATTCTGGTCGAGCTTCAGGGCCGCCTCGATGCGCTGGTCGCCCTCCACGAGCTTTGTGGCCGCAAAGCGCACCGGGATGCCTGCGGCCCTGGCATGATCCTCGATCAGGTGGATGATGCCGTGGATGCAGCGGTGGACTGCGCCGCCGTGATCCTCCTCGCCGCAGAAATCCATCCGGCCCGGCCGCTCCTGATACTTTGCGACATGGAGCGCATGATCCACCAGCTCGTCCACGCCCTCGTTCTTTGCCGCAGAGATAGGCACGACCGGGATGCCCAGCATGGCCTCCATCTTATTGATGCGGACAGTGCCGCCGTTGCCGCGCATCTCGTCCATCATGTTCAGCGCCAGCACCATCGGCGTATCCAGCTCCATGAGCTGCATGGTGAGGTACAGATTCCTCTCGATGTTGGTGGCGTCCACGATATTGATGATGCCCGTGGGCTTCTCGCCGATGATGAACTGCCGGGTCACGATCTCCTCGCTGGTATAGGGCGACATGGAGTAGATGCCGGGCAGGTCTGTGACCTCCGTATTCGGGTTATTCCGGATCGCACCGCTCTTGCGGTCCACCGTCACACCCGGGAAATTGCCGACGTGCTGGTTGGAGCCGGTGAGCTGGTTGAAGAGGGTCGTCTTGCCGCAGTTCTGGTTGCCCGCCAGCGCAAAGGTAAGGGTCGTGCCGTCGGGCAGAGGGTTCTCGCCCTTTTTGGTGTGGTAGCGTCCGCCTTCGCCGAGGCCCGGGTGCTCCACCGGCTTTTCACTTTCTGCCGCCGCCTTTTTCGCCGCCGGGGCTTTGGCCAGAGTGACCCCGATGCGGGCGGCATCGTCCAGCCGGAGGGTCAGCTCGTAGCCGTGGATGCTCAGCTCCATCGGGTCGCCCATCGGGGCAAATTTGACCAGCGTGACCTCCTCACCGGGGATCAGCCCCATATCCAGAAAATGCTGCCGCAGAGCGCCTTCGCCGCCCACGGTCCCGACCACGGCGGTCTCGCCGATGTTCAAATCTTTCAACGTCATATGGAATGTTCCTCTCGAGCGCGTTTGTTAGTTTGCGTTAACAATGGTAATATAGGCTAACTTTCCGGCGTTGTCAAGAGAAACGGGGCTGTTCTGAACTGCTCTCTGAAAAAAAAATCATGTCGCCTTCCTCGAATATCAGAAAAAGTACAAAAAATAAGAGCCTGTACCCGGGGAGTCCCCGCCGTACAGGCTCTTATCATTTTTTATTCAGTTCGCGCTGTGGTAGCCGTCAGGGTTCTTCTTCTGCCAGTTCCAGCTGTCGGCGCACATTTCCTCGATGCCGTACTCAGCCACCCAGCCCAGCTCATTCCTGGCCTTGGTGGGGTCAGCATAGCACTCGGCGATGTCGCCGGGGCGGCGGGCATCGATGACGTAGGGGATGGGCTTGCCGCAGGCCTTCTCGAAGGCGTGGATGACATCCAGCACGCTGTAACCCTTGCCGGTGCCGAGGTTGCAGATGAAGAGGCCGCAGTTCGTTTCCAGCTTCTTGATGGCGCAGACATGACCGCGGGCCAGGTCCACGACATGGATGTAGTCGCGGACGCCGGTGCCGTCAGGAGTGGGGTAGTCATTGCCGAAGACGTGGACCTTTTCCAGCTTGCCCACAGCCACCTTGGCGATGTAGGGCATGAGGTTGTTGGGGATGCCATTTGGGTCCTCGCCGATGAGGCCGGACTTGTGGGCGCCGATGGGGTTGAAGTAGCGCAGCAGAGCCACGTTCAGGGTGGGGTCCGCCTTGCAGACATCGGTGAGGATGCGCTCGGTCATGGCCTTGGTGGTGCCGTAGGGGTTGGTGGTGGCACCCACGGGGAAGTCCTCGGTGATCGGCACACTGGCGGGGTCGCCGTAGACGGTGGCGGAAGAGCTGAACACGAAGTTGTGGCAGTTGTGCTTGCGCATCACATCCAGGATGACCAGCGTGCAGTTGAGGTTATTGTAGTAGTATTCGATGGGCTTGGACACGCTCTCGCCGACAGCCTTATAGGCTGCGAACTGGATGACCGCCGTGATGTCGGGACACTCGGCGAAGATCTTCTCCACATCCTCGTGTTTGGTCATATCGGCCTGATAGAAGCGGAAGTCCTTGCCGGTGATCTGCTTGACGCGGTCGAGGACCACAGGGGATGCATTATAGTAATTGTCCGCCACGACAACGTCGTAGCCGGCATTCAGGAGCTCGATGCAGGTGTGGCTGCCGATGTAGCCTGCGCCGCCGGAAACCAAAATAGCCATGTCCAGTACCTCTCTTGTTCCAAATGTTGCTTCGCACAGAGCCCTTGTGCTCTGCCTGCCTAAAGGATACCGCTTTTTGCACAGAGAATCAAGTACCGGCTTTTTTATGAAAATGTATTTTTGTTGCATCTTTTCAGCCAGTCTGATGAACTGCAAAGATTTTTAGTCCGCAAGGCATGGAGAGGACACGCAAAAAAACAGCAAAGGACAGCTCCCGCAAGAGAGCTGCCCTTTGCTGCGGCTGATATTTGCTTAGAAAACGGATTCTCTTTTATAATCGGCCGCACTGACGGCCGGTGAAGAAGCGGAGCGTAGTGTTGGCTCGGAAGACTTTGCCTGCCCGCAGCACCGTCGTCGGGAACTCCGGGTGAGAGGGGCTGCAGGGGAAGTGCTGGGTCTCAAGGGCAAAGCCGCCGTACTTTTCCAGCGGGACGCCGCCCTTGCCGGGGGAGGGGCAGTCCTGCAGGAAGTTGCCGGTGTAGAGCTGGATGCCCGGCTGGGTGGTGTACATCTTCATGCTGATGCCGGTCTTGTCGCTGGACGCCCAGGCGCAGAGGCTCTGGCTGGCACCCCGGGGCCGGTCGAGGACATAGCAGTGGTCGAAGCCGCCGCCCGCCATGGTGGTCTGGTAGAAGCCGGTGTCGAGGTCGCGTCCCAGAGGCTTTCCGGTGCGGAAGTCCATCGGCGTACCGTCCACAGGCAGGATCTTGCCCGTGGGGCAGGTCTCGTTGTTGCCCTCGAGGTAGTTGGAAGCGTAAATGCGGAGCTTCTGACTCAGAACATTGCCGCCGCCGTCGAGGTTGAAGTAGGTGTGGTTGGTCAGGTTGATGATGGTGTCCTCGTCGGTGGACACACGGTAGTCCATCCGCAGGGTGTTGTCCGGTGTGAGGATATACCGCACACTGACCTTCAGATTTCCGGGGAAACCGTCTTCGCCCGCCGGGCTTTCGGTCTCCATCAAAAGGGTATCGCCGAACATCTTCACATCGTAAATTTTGCGGGGGAAGGTGCCGTGCAGGTGATTTTTGCCATTGTTGGCTTCCAGCTTGTAGGTCTTGCCGCTGAGAGAAAATTCCGCATTTTCAATGCGGTTGGCGTACCGGCCCACGAACGCACCGCAGCAGGTGCTGCCGGATGAGTTGAAATCCGCCTCATAGTCGGCGAGGGTGTCGTGTCCGACGACTACATCCACCAGACCCGTTTTTGTAGGGACGAAGAGATTTTTGATCACACAGCCATAGTTCAGCACGCTGATCTCAAGTCCACCGGGATTGGAGATGATGTATTCATCCACCTTATCGCCGTTTTTGGTCACACCAAAGGGCTTGGAGCGGAACTGTGCCATAAGGCTCGCCTCCTTCTTCATTATTTTCGGTCAGGGCAGCGCAGCCCCGACCTCGTCCATAATTATGATTATAGCACAGTTTTCAAGACTTGTGTGAGAATGCTTTTAGATTTATCTTCCAAAATTTCGAGAGATTTTTTGGACATATTGCGAAACAGAAAAGGGAGCTGCTGCAAAATGCAACAGCTCCCTTTTGAATCCGTATAAAATTATGCTTCCGGCTGAGCCTCGGCGGCGTTCGACTGCGCGATATACTCGGCGGCATCATCGGGGATGTCGTCCATTCCGTCGTCACCCACATCGACCACCAGCGGCGGCTTCTTAAAGAGGATGTCGTAGAGGATGGGGACGATGTACAGGGTCATCAGGGTGGCATAGCTCAGGCCGCAGATGATGACGACAGCCATGCCGCTCATGAGCTGGCTCGCCATATCGTTGCTGAGCATCATCTGCAGCATGGCCAGAACGGTGGTCAGGGTGGTCATCAGGATGGGGCGCATACGGGTCTTGCCGGTGGCGACGAGGGCCGCACGGCGCTCCAGACCGCCCAGACGCAGCTGGTTGGCGTAGTCCACGAAGACGATGCCGTTGTTGACGACGGTACCCATCAGGACGATGAAGCCCATCAGGGAGATCATGGTCAGCTGCTGGCCGGTGACCAGCATACCCAGCAGGCCGCCGGTGAAGGCCAGCGGCACCGTGAACAGGACGATGAAGGGGGACAGCAGGCTCTGGAACTGAGCCACCATGACCAGATAGACGAAGGGCAGGGCCAGAGCCATCCACTGCACCATCTCGTCGACCATCTGGTTGATGGTGGAGGACTCGCCGTCCAGCGAGAAGGAGCAGCCCTCGGGCATCTCATCGGAGAGAGCGAAGTCGTCCAGCGTCTTTTGCAGCACACGGGACTGGACCGTGGTGTTGTAGCCGTCCAGCGTGTCGGCAGACACCGTGATGTAGCGGGTCTGGTTCTCGCTGGTGATAGAGTCGGGGGCGGTGCCGGTGAACCAGGTAGCGATGTCACCCAGCGTGCAGGTGCCGGTGGTGATGGCACCGGTGGCGTCCATGACGCTGGTGGTGAAGGTCATGTCCATCATGTTTTCCTTGGTCACAGGGTCAAGGTTGTCGCTGATCTGGACTTTCATGGTGGAGCCGTCCACGGTGACGGGGGTCTCCGCCGTGGTGGTGGTGGTGAGCTTGGCGGCGATCTGCTGGTAGACCTGCGCGACGGTCAGACCGTAGGCGCGGACCTTGTCGCGGTCGATATCCAGATTGATGGTCGCATCGCCCTGACCGAGGCCGGTGGCGGCATTGGCGAAGCCCTCGGTGTCGTTGACCATCTGGACGACCTTATCGCCCAGTGCGGTAATGGTATCGGCGTCGGGGCCGTAGATCTTGACAGAGAGGCCGCTGCTCAGCTGGCTGGTCAGGTCCTGCATTCCGCTGATCTCTACGGTACCGGTGCAGTTCTCGACGCTGGCCACTGCATCGTTCAGGGCCTGCTCCACAGCGGCGATCTTAGTGGAGGAGAGGGACTCGTCCAGCATGACGTTGAACCGGTAGCTGCCGTAGCTGTTGGCTGCGCTCAGCAGGTCGGTGATGGCGCTGGGCAGACCCAGCTGGCCGATGTCGATGCCGGCCACAGTGGTGTCGGTGGTGACGCCCACCTCTTCCACGCCGTCCACGGCCATGACGGCCTCGACGACCTGTCCGGCCACACCGTAGGACTCCTCCTTGGTCAGGCCGTCGTCGGTGGAGAGGGCGATGGTAGCCTCATTGCTGGAAATTTCAGGCAGAAGGACGACGCCCATGGAGAAGACCTTCCAGCCGCAGAAGACCAGCAGGACGACTGCAGCCACCAGCGGCAGCGCGCGGTGCTTCAGGCACCACTCGAGGCTGTGGGCATACTTATCCTGAATTTTTTCGAACCAGACCAGACGCTTCGGCTCAGCCTTTTTCAGGACGGTGGAAGCAGCGGCAGGCACGACGGTGATGGCTACGATGAGAGAGGCCATCAGGCAGTAGCCGATGCACATGGACATGGGCTGCAGCAGGCTGCGCACCGTACCGGAGGCGAACACCACCGGCAGGAAGACGCAGACCGAGGTGAGGGTGGAGGCCACCACCGACATACTCACCTGACGAGCGCCCTGCACGGCGGCGCGGGCCGCCGGCACGCCCCGGCTGCGCAGACGGTAGATGTTCTCGATGACGACGACCGAGTTATCCACCAGCATACCGACGCCCAGCGACAGGCCTGCCAGCGTCATGATGTTCATGTCGAGGCCGGTGAAGTACATCAGAACGACGGCGAACAGGACGGACAGCGGGATGCTGACGCCGACCACGAGGGTGGGCTTGATGTCCTTCAGGAAGATGGCCAGCACGATGATGGCCAGCGCAGCGCCCACCAGCATACTGCTGATGATGCTGTTGACGATGATGGTGATGTAGTTGCCCTGATTGGACAGGACGACGACGTGAAGGTCAGAATACTGAGCCTGCAGCTCCTTGAAGGCATTCAGGCAGCCGTCCGAGACGCTGCTGGCGCTGGAGGTGGCGTTGCGGAAAATTTTCAGCACCACGGCCCGCTCCCCATTCAGGCGGGTGTAGCTGGCCTCGGCGTTGTCGATGACGGCCACATCGGCCACATCGGAGAGGCGGACATCGCCGAAGCCATCGACGTGGAGCAGAAGTGCGCCCTCGATGTCCGAAACGCTGTCGTACTCTTCGCCGACCTTCAGCAGCCAGGACTCGCCGCTCTTATCGGCGACATAGCCGGCAGGCATCGAGAAGTTCTGGGCGTAGATGAGCTGGGCGAGGGTCTTGATGTCCAGCTGCTTGGCCACATCAGCGCTGGCAAGGGCCTTTTCCTTGCTCTCCTCGTAGAGCTGCTTGGCGTCTTCCAGCTGGTTTTCGTAGTCCTTCAGCTTCTCCCGGGCCTCGGTGAACTGCATATAGGCGCTGAGCTGCTGGCTGGAATAGCTGCCCAGAGCGACGGAGAACTGGTTCATCAGGCCGGGGACATTATCCATGGCTTTGATGACCTCGTCCAGAGTCTTATAAATGGTGCTCAGGCTGTTGGAGACTTCCAGCTCGTCGGCAAGGTCGGAGACGGTGCCGTCGCTGGTTCCCAGACGGCCCTGCAGCTCCTGCAGAGCGTTGGTAAGCTTATCGGTGATGTCGCGCAGCTCGCCGACGATCTCGATGAGGGAGTCGATGTCGCGCATACCGGTCTGGTTGAACTGGTCCACGACGCGCTGCAGGCCGTCGCGGACGTCGATGAGGGCCTGCTGGATCTCCGGCTCATTGACCACGCCGATGAGCTGGTTGATGCTGCTCAGCAAAGCCTGCGCCTGGTCGCGCACGACGGTGACGGCGTCGGCCACCTCCGTACCCATCTGGGCCATGACGGTGTCAGAGACCGTGTCGCCAAAGTTTTTCAGCTGTTTTTCGTACTCGGCACGACCTGCGGCGATCTGGGCCTCGGCGTCATCGAGCTTGGCGCGGGCATCGGCCAGCTGGGTGTCGATGAGTTCCAGTAGGCGGGCATTCACTTCGTCTATCTTATCCTGATTCAGCTGCACCTGCACCATCTTTTCGATGAGGCCGTTGGCCGACACGCTGGAAACACCGCTGGTGCGGCCCACATAAGGCACGAGGGTGCTCTCCACAAAATCCGACAGGTCGTAGACATCGCTGCCCTCCCGGCTGACAGCCACCGTCATAAAGGCGTTCATGTTCAGGCTGTACTCGATGATGGAGGGGGTCAGACAGGTGCCGGGCAGGCTGGACGCGGTCTGGTCCACCTTGTTGGAGGTCTTGACCATCGCGCTGTTCATGTCGGTGCCTTCGGCGAATTTCATGAGCAGAAGGCTGTAGTTTTCTGCCGAGGTCGCTGTGATGTTCTCGACGCCGGACACTGTACCCAGCGCGTTCTCCATCACATCGGAGACTTCTGACTCCACACGCTCCGGGCTGGCACCGGGGTAGACAGTGACCACCATGAGGTATGGCGTGCTGATGTCGGGCAGAAGGTTCGTCTGCAGGTTCGTGATGGACACGAAGCCCAGCAGCAGGACCATGATGACCGCAACAAGGATGGTGAACGGCTTTTTGACACTGAATTTTTCCATGATTTCCTATCCATTTCTTTTTTATGCCGCCGCGCGGCAAAAGGTACGCCGCAACCACGGCAGCACCCTCTGAACGCTTCTTATCGTTCCTATTATACACGAGGGAATCTCCCTTGCAATAGTCCTGAAGTTAATATTTAACAAAATTTTCCTTAAGCCACCTTAGTTTAGGAAGTCAATGGGAATATCCCGGCTGCTTTCTTGCCATATTTCGTGGAAATACGGGCCGGATTATGCTATACTAGAATGCAGAATGAAATTTTATCGCAATTTCAGGCACAGCGCCTATCCAGACTGCATAAGGCCCATTTTCCGGGCTTATATACGTTCGATACGACCCCAAAGAGGAATGCTATGAAGAAAGTTATATCCGTCCGTTTCAAGGACAACGGCAAGACCTATTATTTTGACCCCGCAGACACCCCCATCAAGACCGGCGACTATGTTATCGTCGAGACGGCCCGGGGCGTGGAATGCGGCGAAGTGGTGCAGGGCGTGAAGGAGATCGCCGACTCTGCTGTCCCCAAGGCCCTCAAGCCCATCACCCGGATGGCCGACAGCGTGGATGTGCGCCGGATGCGCCAGAACCGCGAGGACGAAAAGCGCGCCTACCACACCTGCCAGGAGTGCATCGCCCGCCACGGGCTCGAAATGAAGCTGGTGGAGGCCGAATACACCCTCGACCGCTCCAAGATCATGTTCTATTTCACCGCCGATGGCCGTGTGGACTTCCGTGAGCTGGTCAAGGACCTGGCCGGTATCTTCCACACCCGCATCGAGCTGCGCCAGATCGGTGTGCGCGACGAGAGCAAGATGATAGGCGGTCTGGGCATCTGCGGCCAGCCCTTCTGCTGCAGCCGCTTCCTGAAAGACTTTCAGCCCGTCTCCATCAAGATGGCAAAAGAGCAGGGTCTTTCCCTCAACCCGACCAAGATTAGTGGTGCCTGCGGCCGCCTGATGTGCTGCCTGGCCTACGAGGAGAGCGCCTACGAGTACCTGAACAGCATCATGCCCATGGTGGGCAGCACCGTCCGCACGCCGGACGGCCTCGGCACCGTGCTCGAGGTCAACCCCATCTCCGGCTATCTGCGGGTGCGCTGCGGCACCGAGGCCTTCGCGCCCCGGTACTATAAGGTGAGCGTCTGCGAGTATATCTCCGGCGGCAAGCGCGCACCCCGCCGCCCCGACCCGGACGACGATTATTCCGGCGTGCGCAATCCCGCCCCGGTGGTGGCTTCGGCCAACGCCGACGGCACCTCGTCCTGCCCCGGCTGCAGCAGAAAAGATAAAAAATAAGAGGCTGGAAATGGCGGGGTCTCCGAGCAGTTAGTCTGTTAAAACTAACTTTGCTTCGTGATTTTCGCCAAAAAACCTCTTCAAATTTCTCCAAAAGTTAGCCTGTGCTTTTGTGCAACCCACCAAAAAACGAAAAATTGCTTTTGGGTGGGTACGGTTAGTCTTGCCTTTTTGAAACGGCTTTGTTAAAATGCAGTCAAGGATACGATTTCCGAGGGATCTGCCAGAGCCGTGCAGGGGCAGATTTCTTCATAAATACTGAGCACGGGGAGATAAAGGAGAGTTCTATTATGGCACACAAGGTTTCTGACGCATGTGTTGGCTGCGGCGCTTGCGAGGGCGCTTGCCCCGTTGGTGCAGTCGCTGTTGAGGGCGGCGTTGCAGTTGTGAACGCAGACGCTTGCATCGATTGCGGCGCTTGCGAGGGCGCTTGCCCCACCGGTGCTATCACCGCTGAATAATTTTTAGCAGATAGCGCGCGAATAACGCATCAAAAGCAGCAGACCTGCCAGGCGGGTCTGCTGCTTTTCTTTCTTGCATAATTTTTTCATCTTTCGGGACACAATATTTTGTCGGAGGATTTCGGCTGGGCGTATGGAACATTCTACCGAGATTTTGTATAATAAAACAGAAGTATACTGCTCCACCGTCCACCGGTTCGGCTCGGACGCGCTTTTGCTGGCCCGTTTCTGCGAGCCGCGGCGCAGCCAGAAGGCGGCAGACCTGTGCTCCGGCTGCGGCATCGTGAGCCTTGAGTGGCACGACCGGGGCCATCGCGGCCTCTGCGCCGCCGTGGAATTGCAGCCCGAGGCCAGTGCGCTCTTACAGGAGGCTGTGGCCGCGCAGGGCATCGCGCACATCACCCCTTATCTCACCGACCTGCGCACCTTCCGGGAAGGGGAGGGCCAGTTCGATGTCTGCGCCTGCAACCCGCCCTACTTTACCGCCGGGCCGCAGAGCACCGACGCGGGCCGGGCCACGGCCCGCCACGAGACGGACTGCACCCTCGAGGATGTCTGCGCCTGTGGTTTCCGCCTGCTGAAAGACGGCGGAAAGCTTTCCCTCTGCCATCGGCCCGAGCGCCTGGCCGAGGTGCTGGCTGTGCTGCGGGCGCACCGCCTCGAGCCGAAGCGTCTGGCCTTTGTGAAGAATAAGCCTGACGCCGCACCGTGGCTTTTCCTTGTGGAAGCCCAGAAAAACCGCCGCACCGGCCTGCGCATCGAACCAGATGTGCTCATCACCGCCGGGGCGGCGATGTATGGAGAAGTAAAATAACAACATCAGGGAGGTCAATCATGGCCGGTATTCTTTATATCGTGGCAACCCCCATCGGCAATCTGGACGACATGCCGCCCCGCGTGGCCGCCACCTTCGGCGCGGCGGACTTCGTGGCCGCCGAGGACACCCGCGTGACCATGCGGCTGCTGAACTATCTGGGCCTGAAAAAGCCGATGGTCAGCTACTACGAGCACGCATTGCAGAAGGGCGAGGGTATCCTGCGCCGCATTGAGGCGGGCGAGAACTGCGCCCTCTGCTCTGACGCCGGAATGCCCTGCGTCTCTGACCCGGGCGAGGTCATCGTGCGGGACGCACTGGCCCGGGGCATCAAAGTCGTGCCTGTCCCGGCGGCGTCCGCCTGCGTGACGGCGCTGGCCGTCTCGGGCCAGGACACCTCCCGCTGGGTGTTCGAGGGCTTCCTGCCTGTGAACCGGAAGCAGAAAAAAGAGCGTCTTGCTGAGCTTCTGGGTGAAAAGCGGACCGTCATCTTCTACGAAGCACCCCACAAGCTGCGCACGACGCTGGACGACCTCGTGAACGCCTTCGGCCCGGAGCGGAGCATCACCCTCTGCCGTGAGCTGACCAAGCTCCACGAAGAGATTTGGAAGACCACCCTCGGGGAGGCACAGGCCCACTACGCCACCAACGAGCCGAGGGGCGAGTATGTTCTGGTCATGGCCGGTGCGCCAGCTTCCACAGAGCCGGAAGCAGAAATGACCCTCGAGCAGGCCGCACAGCGCGCCCTCGAGCTGACCGGACAGGGCTTCGGCCCCACTGCCGCCGCCAAGGCCGCAGCCCAGGGGACGCCCTACTCCAAGAGCGAAGTGTATAAAGTACTGCTGACCATCCAGCAGCGCGACCCGGAATAAAATTTGAGGAGGATCCTTTTCCCGTGACGAAACTTCTGATTTTGAGCGACAGCCACAACAGCCGTCTGGCCATCGAAAACATTCTGGCCGCCGAGGCGGACAGCATCGACGCGCTCGTCTTTCTGGGCGACGGCCTGCGCGACCTCGAGCAGGCGCTCACCTTTTACCCCTCTCTGCGGGCCTATGCTGTAGCCGGAAACTGCGATTTCGGTGCGCTGGAGCCGCTGGACGGGCTTGCCGCCTTTGACGGGGTGGTCGTCTTCTACACCCACGGCCATATGTACGGGGTGAAATACGACCTCGACACGCTGGCTGACGCAGCCGCAGCCCGGGGCGCGAACGTCGCTCTCTTCGGTCACACCCACATCCCGGTGGCAGAAGAGCGGGGCGGGGTGTTCCTGTTCAACCCCGGCTCCTGCGGCCGGTGCTATACCGGCCCCAACACCTACGGCATCCTGACCCTTGCCGACGGCAAGGTGGTCAGCCACGAGCACAAAGAGGTACCCAAAGCATGAGCATCAACGAGGTGCGCTGGCTGTCCGAGTGCGGCAGCACCAACGCTTACGCAAAAGAGCATTTTGAAGAGTTCGGCCCGGTGGGCGCGGTATACACCACCAATCAGACCGCAGGCCGGGGCCGTCTTGGCCGCAGCTGGGTGAACGCCGAGGGCCGCGCCCTCTATTATACGGCGGTCATCCGGGAGCCGCTGGCCCAGCCTGCCACCCTGCCGCTGCTGGCAAGCCTTGCCGTCCGCGATCAGCTGGCCCAGCGCTACGGCGTGGACTGCCAGATAAAATGGCCCAATGACCTGCTGCTGAACGGCAAGAAGATCGTGGGCATCCTCTGCGAGAGCGTCAGCTACGGCTTCCAGATGCAGGGCCGGGGCATCGTCTGCGGCATCGGCATCAATCTGGCACAGCCCCAGAGCTATTTCGACGCCGCAAACCTGCCCAACGGTACCTCCCTTGAGTTGCAGGGCGCGAAAGTGGATCTTGCCGCCGACCCCCAGTGGCTGGCTGAGGCGCTGACGGACTTCGGCTTTGACCGTCCGCTCTACACCTTCGCGCGGGAGGGCTTCGCTCCCTTCCGGGACGAGTACAAGGCGGCCTGCGTCAACCTGGGCCGCCACGTCACCTTCGATTTGCCGGGCGGCGGCACAGGCAGCGGCACAGCCATCGACGTGGACGCCGACGGCCAGCTCATCGTCCGCACCGACAGCGGCGAGGAGAAGGTCTTCACCGGCGAAGTCTCCGTCCACGGCATCTACGGGGCCGTATAAATTTTCCAGCATTCCAGCGCCTCTGCAGGCCGTCCGGCCCCGGGGGCGCTTTTCTTTCCTCCCTGCGAAGCTTGTGGAAAACTCGGGTTTTCCCACGGTTTTCCACACATGGTTTTTGCCGGGCAGTGTTTGTGGAAAACTCCTGCGCCAAAAATTCCAGAAGGGAGAGGCGCTTTTGTCCCAAGCGCGAAACGCCGCAGAAAATAAATTTTTGGCCTCGACTTTCTTTTCAAAAAAAGGTTCTTCGCCCCCTTTTCTCCCCAGATTTTCCCTCTTTTCCCGTTTTAGAATACATCGTGTATAACCCAAAGCTCAATTTTCTGTGGAAAACTCGGTGGAAAAAGTGGAAAACGCTGTGGGAAAACCCACTTCTTTTTCACAAAATCGGTGGAAAACCCAGTGGAAAAAGTTAAAAAATCATTCCAGATGGGATACTCTTCCGATACCCGCCCCAAAATGGAGCCCCGCACTTCCCACGGATTTTCTTGAATGGGCCGGGCAAACATGATACAATGAAAGACAGAAAATGGCCCCGGACATGGGCCGCAAAAATTTCTTTTCACGGAGGCGTCTGCCTATGAACTGGATCTCCCGCCTTGAGCGGAAATACGGCCGCTTTTGCATCCCAAACCTCATCTCTATCATCGTAGGTGGACAGATTTTAGTCTACGCCATCGAACTGTTCGTCAACCAATTCATCTCAGTCTATCTCGGCCTGAGCCGGAGCCTGCTGCTGATGGGGCAGGTGTGGCGGCTCATCACCTTCGTCTTTATCCCGTTTTCGGGGGGTGGACCGCTGAGCGTCATCCTCGGCATCTACTTCACATGGTTCATCGGCACGGCGCTGGAAAAGGAGTGGGGCGATTTCCGCTTCAACCTCTACTTTCTGCTGGGGATGATCGGCACCGCGCTGGGCTGTCTCGTCACCGGCATCCCCGCCGACACCTACTGCCTGTCGCTGTCGCTGCTGCTGGCTTTCGCCATGCTCTACCCCGAGGTGCAGGTGCTGCTGTTCTTCGTCATCCCGGTAAGGGTGAAGTATTTCGGTCTCTTTGCCGCTGCCATGTGGCTGTTCAGCTTCCTCACCGCCGGGTGGCTGTATAAGGTGAGCTATCTGCTGAGTATGCTGGGGTTTGTGCTCTTCTTCGGGCCGCAGGCACTGCGCAGCGTCCGGGCGTGGATACGCCGGGAGCAGTGGAAGCGGAAGAACCGGAGGTGAGCTGCTCATGATGATAGACCGCCTTGCGGGCAACGCAGCCCTGAAAGACAGCGTCCGCCTGATGCTGGGCAGCCGCCGCCTGACCCACAGCGTGTTATTGGTGGGCGAGACGGGCCTGGGCGCGGGCTACGCGGCCCGGTGCGTGGCGGCAGACTATCTTTACCCGGCAGGCGGCGCACCTGCTGAGGCCCTTCTGCGGGGCGAATGCTGCCGTGCCGTGGGCAAAGCCGGCGACCGCGACAGCGGCCGCATCGAGACCGGCGTGGTGCGGGAGGCCATCTCCGTCACCGGCATGGGCTCGGGCGGGCGGTATCTCGTCAGCCAGGTCAAGGCCATGCGCACCGAAATTTTCAATACCAGCCTCTCTGCCGAGGGCCGCGCCGTCCTGCTCTACCATGTGGAGCGGATGAACGAGGAATCCGCCAACGCCCTGCTGAAGGTGATGGAGGAGCCGCCGGAAGGCGTGCTCTTCCTGCTGACGGCAGATTCGCTGGCCGGTGTGCTGCCCACCATCCGCAGCCGCTGCGTCAGCTTCGCCGTGGCCCCGGTCAGCCCCGAGGAATGCGCCCAGTGGTGCATCGGGCAGGGCGTGGACAAAAAGCAGGCCCGGCTCTACAGTGAGCTGTTCGACGGCCACATCGGCACAGTGCTTGCCGCCGCCCGGGACGACGCCCGCCGGGAACAGGTGGAAAAGGCCCTGACTCTGGCCAAGGCCGCGGCGGCTCACGACAGCTATGCCTCCGCCGTCCTGCTGGCCGGGTACGAAAAGGACAAGGCCGCAGCAGCGGCCCTGCTGGGCGATTTCCGGGCCGTGGCCGCCGCCGGACTCCGGGGGTGTGCCAGCACCCCTCTGACGGGTGACGCCGCCCGCCGCGCCCTCTCGCTGGCCGATGCGGCCATTCAGCGGCTCGCCGCACAGGTGAACCCCAAGATCACGCTTTCCGTTCTTGCAGCGAAGCTTGGATAAAGCAAAAGCTCCCCTTCCGGGGAGCTTTTACTATTGCTATTTGATCCTATTATCTTCTGCGGGACCGACTCCGCCGCCGCAGGTTCAGCGAACCGCCGCCGGCCACCATCGTCAGGAAGCCCAGCACGATGAGGATGCCGATGAGCGCGGCCATGAGAAGAAGAGTCGTTTTGGCGTCGGTGCGAAAGTCAGACACGTATTCTTTGTGGGTCACAAGGTCCACCGTTCCCATCTCATAGCCGTCGAGGTAGACGGTGGCCGTACCCAGCACAGCACCCTCCTTGACGGTGGCCGAAGTGCTCTCCGGCACCGAGAACTCGAAGGTCACTTCATCGTCGGCGTGGCCGTAGCCGCTGAGATCGCCGGCGGCGTAGAGCTCCACGGCTTCCTCCGTGCGGCACTTGGTCAGCGGGATAGTGGTGAGCACCGTCTCCGTGTCCACGAGCTGACGGTCAGAAAAGCTCGAGAAGGCCCAGTCCAAGATCTCCGCGCACTCGCGGTAGATGTTGTTCATATCACTGCCCAGCACCACGAGGCCGTAGGTGTGGCCGTCCTGCTGGGCAAAGGTGACGAAGCACCGGCCTGCGAGGGTAGTAAAGCCGGTCTTCATGCCCCGGACATAGTCGCGGTGATAGGCATACTCCGGGTCCAGCATGAGGTTGGTGGACTTGATGCTCCGCTCGTTCTGGTGCAGGTTCGTGGCGGGCAACGTATAGGTGAGGGTGTTCGCGGCCTGCATATAGGTCTCGTTGGCGTAGCAGGCAGCGGCAATTTTTGCAAGGTCCTCGGCCGTGGAGACGTTGCCATAGTCGTACAGGCCGTGGACGCAGGTGAAGGTGGTATCCGTACAGCCCAGCTCCTTGGCGCGGGCGTTCATCTGGGCCACAAAGGCCGTCAGGTCGCCGCCCGAGACGTCGCTGGCGATGACGCTGGCCGCGTCGTTGGCGCTGGCCACCAGCAGACCGTAGAGCAGGTCGATGCGGCGCACCGTCTCGCCGATGCGGAGGTTCATGGTGGAGCCGTTGGCGTTCTGGATGTCCTTGAACTCCTGGGTCAGGCTGGTGGGGATGGTGATCTCAGCGTTCATATCCTTGCCGCTCTCGAGGAAGAGCAGAGCCGTCATCATCTTGGTGAGGCTGGCGATATAGCGCTGCTGTTCAGAGTTCTGCCTGAGGATGGGCTTGCCGGTATCCAGATCAAAGAGATAGACCGACTCGGTGTCGCTGGCCGTCTGGATGGGCATCTGATAAGCGGCAAACCCAGGCAGGGCGGCGCAGACCATCAGCACCAGCGTGAGCAGCAGCGCCGTGCTCCGGCGCAGGAAGGTGGGTCGATTCATAGGCTTGTCCTCCTTAACATTCAAACATCAGCCAAACACTTTGTGCCAGAATGCACTCAGCCCGTGCTTCTCGGGTTCGGCCTCGGGCTCTGCCGGGGCGGGGTGCAGTTCGGAGCTGGTAAAGGCCCAGTCGAACAGCTCTGCCGCCTCCCGGAAGATATTCTGGGAGTTCGAGCCCAGGATGACCAGCCCGTAAGTATGTCCGTCCTGCTGGGCAAAGGTGACGAAGCACCGCCCGGCCTGGGTGGTGAAGCCGGTCTTCATGCCGTGGGCATAGCTGCGGTAATAGCCGCTGCCGGGCTGCAAAAGCTTGTTGGTGGTCGTGACCGTCCGGGCCGGATGCACGTTGGTGGCGGGCAGTTTATAGGACATTGTGTCCGCTATCTGGCGGTAGGTCGGGTCCGCATAGCAGGCCAGCGCGATCTTCGCCATATCACGGGCCGTGGAGTAGTTGCCGCCGTCGTAGAGGCCGTGGGGGCAGGTGAAATGAGTGGCCGTACAGCCCAGCTGACTGGCCCGGACGTTCATCTGGGCCGCGAAGGCGGCCAGACTGCCGGAGGTATCGACGGCCAGCACGCTGGCCGCGTCGTTGGCGCTGGGCAGGAGCATGGCGTACATCATATCGATGCGGCGCACCGTCTCGCCGGCCTGCAGGCCGATGGTGTGGCCCCGGTTGGCCCGGATGGACTGAAGTTCCGGCGTGAGGCTGACCGGGATGGTGATACCGGCACTGAGGTCGGTGCCGCTTTCCAGCACGAGAAGGGCCGTCATCATCTTGGTCAGGCTGGCGACGCAGCGGGGAAGGTCGGGGTTCTGCTCCACGAGAGCTTCTCCGGTGTCGGCATCGAAGAGGTAGATGGATTCCTGCGGGTAGGCGGCCTGAATGGGCATCGCGTAGACGGCGAAACCGGACAGCGCCGCTGCGGTCATGAATGCAGCGGTCAGGACCAGAGCCAGAAGCTGCCGCGCAAAGGGATGAAACTGCATAAATTGATACTCCTTCGGAAGCCTGGGGGCTTCCTTGCTCCGACAATAAGAGCTATAATAAAGAATACCATAAATGAAGCAAAAGAGAAAGGTGGTTTTTCAACAATGATGCTCTCCTTTGGTGGAAAAGCGCCCCGGGATGAGGGCGCTGTCTTTGTGGCGGCGAATGCGACGGTGCTGGGTGACGTGACACTGGGCAGGGGCGTGAATATCTGGTACGGGGCTGTACTGCGGGCCGACGAGGGCGCGCTGGTGCTGGGAAAAAACAGCAACGTGCAGGACAACGCCGTGCTCCACTGCGACCCCGGCGGGCAGGTCGTTCTGGGCAAAAACGTCACGGTAGGCCACAGCGCCATCGTCCACGGCTGCACGGTGGGGGACAACAGCCTCATCGGGATGCATGCTACCATCCTCAATCACGCCGTCGTGGGCAAAAACTGCATCATCGGGGCCGGGGCGCTGGTGCCTGAAGGAATGGTCATCCCCGACAACTCGGTGGCGGTAGGCGTGCCTGCCCGGGTCATCAAGACCATTCGGGACGACCAGCTGGCCCACAACATCGAGAACGCTGAAGCCTATGTGGAGATGGGCCGTCAGCACGCGGCGCTGGGCTCTCATGCTGAAAAATAAGCATCCTTCTCCCAAAAATTTCACAGGCCGATTAACAAATCTTTCACAGGAAAGACATGATTTTGGCCGGTAATTCGGGTATACTATAGCTCACAAGGGTGCGGGGCCGCAACCGCCCCTTGCACATGATTCCTCCTCACACCAAAGCAATACCCCAAACAGCAAGGCCCCCTCTGGCGTCGCCGCAAGCGCCGAAGGGGGTCTTGTTGTATCTGAGAAACAGAACGCCCCCGCTCAGCACTTACTGAGCGAGGGCATTTTTGCATATTTACATCATGCCGCGGAAGATAGCCTGTGCGATCTGGAAGTAGAGGATCAAGCTGCAGGCGTCCACGATGGTGGTGATGAAGGGGGTCGCCATAATGGCCGGGTCGGCGCCCAGCTTCTTGGCGGCCAGCGGCAGCATACCGCCCACCAGCTTTGCGAGGATGACGCTGAAGAACAGCGACACACTGACGACCACTGCGTAGCCGATGACATTGTCATACTGGCCGGCGTAGAGGTAGGTGTACATCAGGTAGATGCGCAGACCGTTGACGAGGCCCAGCACCGCGCCGACGATGGCGGAGACCCGCAGTTCCTTGCCCAGAACTTTGAGGAAATCGCTGGGCTCCACCTCACCCAGAGCGAGGCCGCGGACCATCAGGGTGCTGATCTGGTTGCCGCAGTTGCCGGCGGTATCCATCAGCATGGGCATGAAGGAGACCAGCAGGGGCAGGCTGACGAAAGCCTCTTCGTAGTGGGTCGTGACCATGCCGGTGAAGGTAGCAGAGAGCATCAGGATGAGCAGCCAGGGGATACGCTGCTTGGCGTGGGTCCAGACGCTGGTGCCGAAGTAGGTGGTGGCATCGTCGTCGGGCAGAATAGCTGCCATCTTCTGCATATCCTCGGTGCTCTCATCGGTCAGGACGTCGATAGCGTCGTCGATGGTGATGATACCGACGAACATGCCTTCGTTGTCCAGAACAGGCATCGCGGTGAAGTCGTAGCGCTGCATCTCGCGGGCCACGAACTCCTGGTCATCCGTGACCTTCACGGTGACGACATTGTCGTCCATGATGTCCACGATGGGGGTAGAGGGGTCAGACAGCAGCAGGCTGCGGGCCGACACGACGCCCAGCAGGCGGTTGCGCTCCACCACATAGCAGGTGTAGACCGTCTCAGCGTTCTCACCCTGCTTACGGATAGCGGCGAAGGCGTCACTGACGGTCATCTCCTGCCGCAGACGGACGTATTCGGGGGTCATCAGGCTGCCGGCAGAGCTCTCGGGGTAGTTCAGCAGCTTGTTCAGGCTCTCACGGGTCTGGCGGGACGACTTTTCCAGCACCCGCTTGACCACGCCTGCGGGCATATCTTCCAGCAGGTCGGCGGCATCGTCAAGGCTCATATCCTCGATGGCGCTCACCAGCTCGACGTCGGAGAACGCATTCACGAGGTCGTCGCGGGCCTCATCGGACATATAGGCGAATGCTTCTGTTGCAACGTCCTTTTTCAGCAGACGGAACACCACGAGGCGGTTGTTCTCGTCCAGCTCTTCCAGCAGCTCGGCCAGGTCGGCGGGCTGCTCTTCCTCGGTCACTTCGCGCAGCTTGACGTACTGCTTTTTGACGAGCAGCTTGAGCAGACGGCTCTTGGTCAGCATCTCGGGGTTGGCCTTGACTTCTTCGTCGTTGGCCTCCTCTTTTTCGGCCTCGCGGACGTCCTGCTTGAGGTCTTCGGTGGCCTGCTCATTCAGGTCTTCGGCCAGCTTCTGGCGCACCTCAGCGGGAATATCCGTGGGCAGCTCCTGCACCGGAAGAGCCTGTTCCTCTTCGCGCTCCGGGGTCTTCTTTTCTTCTTCCATTTGTGTTCCTCCTCTTTTCTGTCTCAGGAGGACACAGCCGCATCAACGCAAAAAGCGCCGCTCCTGCGCCGCAGACCCCGGGCCGCACTGCCCATCTGCACGCGCAAAGCTGCGCCTCTTTTGTACGGCAGCCGGACAGCGGATACTCCGCTGTTCAGCGTACAAAAAAGGCGAACGCAGCACCTTTCGCGGTCATTCCGGCCGCATCATTCCATCGTCTTCGACTATGATCCGGGTCCATTGTCCTGCGTTCACCTCCACAAATTCGTTTTACTAAGTTTCTTAGCCTACAGGTTTATTATATCTCCACTCAAATGCCCGGTCAACCCTGTAAGGCGTCCATTTCCGGAATATTGACGCAGAAAAACGCACAGCGCCCTCTCCGATGCTTGCGGCTTCACCGGAAAGGGCGCTGTGTTTGGATATTGCTTTGGTGTGAGGAGGAATCATGTACAAGGAATCGGTTGCGGCCCCGAATCCTCATGGCTGTAGTATAGCAGATTCCGCACCGGATTTCATGAAAAACCTATGAAGAAAGTGTAAAAGACACAAAAATACGCCCCGGACACTGTTTCCAGTGAGCGGGGCGCTAAAAACGGGATCCGTTTTTGACTGCGGCAAGATACCTGCAAGCAGGTCTTATGCAGCAGGCGGGGCAAGGTATCTGCGAACAGACCTTATGCTCCTGACACACGCGAAGTATGCTTTCAAGGACCCTCGCGGGCGCTTTGGTATTTCAGGCTCTGCCCGCCCCGACGCGTTCGGACGCGGGCAGAGAGTTGAAATCAGTTTGGAGTACAAAGCTCCAGTCTCTGCGTAGAAATAAGCCTGTTATTTCTTCTCTGGCCGGGGCCACAGTTTCGTACTGCTGCGTTGCGCAGTAATCGCCAGCACGGAGCAGCCGCCCTTTCGGGACTAAGGTGCCGCTGCGGCAAAATTCCAGCCAGAGTCAAAAGAACTTTGGTTTACTTGTACAGCTCGACCAGGCGGGTCAGATGCTCGTAACGGTCGTTTGCGACCTGCTCGTTGCGAGCGAACAGCTGCTTTGCACGCTCCGGGAATGCACGAGTCAGGCGGCTGTAACGAGTCTCGTTTGCCAGCAGTGCCTGATACTTCTCGGCATCCACAGCCTTGGAGGTCAGGGTGAAGGGGTTCTTGCCCTGAGCCTTGTTGGCCGGATTGAAGGTGAACAGGTTCCAGTAGCCAGCCTCAACTGCCTTCTTCATCTCGTTCTGGCAGTTGGTCATGCCGCCCTTAACACCGTGCAGCTCGCAGGGAGCGTAGCCGATGATGAGGGAGGGGCCGGGATATGCCTCAGCCTCTGCGATAGCCTTGACAGCCTGGTTCATGTTAGCGCCCAGAGCGATCTGAGCAACATAGATGTAACCGTAGGTCATAGCGATCTCAGACAGGCTCTTCTTGCTGATCTCCTTACCAGCAGCAGCGAACTGGCAGACCTCGCCGATGTTGGAGGCCTTGGATGCCTGTCCGCCGGTGTTGGAGTACATCTCAGTATCGAAGACCATGACGTTGACATCCTCGCCGGAAGCCAGGACGTGGTCCAGACCGCCGAAGCCGATGTCGTATGCCCAGCCGTCGCCACCGAAGATCCAGACGGACTTCTTGGCGATGAACTCCTTGCTCTTCAGGATCTCAGCGGACTCGGCGCAGCCAGCGGCAGCAGCCTTCTCCAGCTCAGCGATCAGAGCCTTAGCGGGGGCATCGTTAGCCTTGGTGTTGTTCTTGGTTGCCATGAACTCGTCAAAGGCAGCCTTCAGCTCAGCAGAAGCCTTGTCAGAACCAGCGACCTCAGCGATGCGCTTGATCAGGTTCTCACGGACGGTCTTCTGGCCCAGATACAGGCCCAGGCCGTGCTCTGCGTTATCCTCGAACAGGGAGTTGCACCATGCAGGACCGTGGCCGCTGTCCTTGTTGACAGTGTACGGAGAGATGGAAGCAGTACCGCCCCAGATAGAGGAGCAGCCGGTGGCGTTGGAGATGTACATCTTCTCGCCGAACAGCTGAGTGATCAGACGTGCGTAAGAGGTCTCAGCACAGCCTGCGCAGGAGCCAGAGAACTCCAGCAGCGGCTGGTTGAACTGAGAGCCGATGACGGTGTCGTCTGCGAACTTAGAGGGCTTCTTGGAGATGTTGGCGACGCAGTAGTCGAAGACTGCCTGCTGATCGGCCTGAGACTCCTGAGGAACCATCTGGATAGCCTTGGTGGGGCAGACGGTGACACACTCGCCGCAGCCCATGCAGTCCAGAGGAGACACAGCCATAACGAACTTGTACTCGTTAGCGGGCTTGTTGTCGCGGCTCTTGGTCTGTGCGGGAGCTGCTGCCAGCTCGTCAGCGGTCAGCTGGAAGGGACGGATGGTTGCGTGAGAGCACACGAATGCGCACTGGTTGCAGCCAACACACTTGGAAGCATCCCACTCGGGGACGTTCACAGCGGTGCCGCGCTTCTCGTAAGCGGAAGCACCCTGCTCCCACTCGCCGTTTGCGTTAGCAACGAAAGCAGAGACAGGCAGGCTGTCGCCGTCCATACGAGCGATGGGCTCCATGACGTCGCGGATCTGCTTGACCAGCTCGGGACGGCCAGCCAGCTCCTTCGGAGCGGGATCGGCCTCGGGGTTGGACCAGGAAGCGGGGACGTCCACCTTGTGGATGGCGTCAACACCGGCATCGATGGCCTTCCAGTTCATCTCAACGACGTCCTGACCCTTCTTGCCGTAGCTCTTCTGAGCTGCCTGCTTCATGAAGTTGACGGCATCCTCGATGGGCATAACGTCAGCCAGCTTGAAGAAAGCGGACTGCAGGATGGTATTGGTGCGCTTGCCCATACCGATCTCGATAGCCTTATCGATCGCGTTGATGGTGTACAGCTGGATGTTGTTGTCAGCGATGTACTTCTTGGCCTCAGCGTTCAGGTGATGGCCCAGCTCCTCATCGTTCCACTGGCAGTTGATCATGAACACGCCGCCGGGCTTGACATCCTGGACCATCTTCATGCCCATGTGGATGTAAGCGGGGTTGTGGCAGGCCACGAAGTCAGCCTGGTTGATGTAGTAGGGGCTGCGGATGGGCTTGTCGCCGAAACGCAGGTGGCTGATGGTCACGCCGCCGGTCTTCTTGGAGTCATACTGGAAGTATGCCTGAACATACTTATCAGTGTGGTCGCCGATGATCTTGACGGAGTTCTTGTTAGCACCGACGGTACCGTCGCCGCCCAGACCCCAGAACTTGCACTCCTTGGTGCCAGCTGCTGCGGTGATGGGAGCGGGCTTGACCTCAGGCAGAGACAGGCCGGTGACATCATCGGTGATGCCGAGGGTGAAGCGCTCCTTCGGCTGATCCTTCTCCAGCTCCTTGAACAGAGCGAAGATGGAGGACGGGGGAGTGTCCTTGCTGCCCAGACCGTAACGGCCGCCGGTCAGGATGACATCATTCTTGCCAGCCTCACGCAGGGTAGCTGCGACATCCAGGTACAGGGGCTCGCCCAGAGAGCCGGGCTCCTTGGTGCGGTCCAGAACTGCGACCTTCTTAGCTGTAGCAGGCAGGACCTTCAGCAGAGCGGAGGACACCCAGGGACGGTACAGGCGGACCTTGACGATACCGACCTTCTCGCCCTTAGCGTTCAGGTAATCGATGACCTCGTCAGCAACGTCGCAGACAGAGCCCATAGCGATCATGACGCGATCGGCATCGGGTGCGCCGTAGTAGTTGAACAGGTCGTAGTTGGTGCCCAGCTTCTCGTTGATCTTGGCCATGTACTTCTCGACGACTGCGGGCAGTGCGTCGTAGACAGAGTTGCAGGCTTCACGATGCTGGAAGAACACGTCGCCGTTCTCGTGGGAACCGCGCATCTTGGGGTGCTCGGGGTTCAGAGCCTTTGCGCGGAACTCCTCGACAGCCTCCATGTTGCACATTTCCTTTAGGTCGGCGTAATCCCACTTCTCGATCTTCTGGTACTCGTGAGAAGTACGGAAGCCGTCGAAGAAGTTCAGGAAGGGGACTTTGCCCTCGATCGCTGCCAGATGGGCAACAGGGGACAGGTCCATGACTTCCTGCACGCTGCTCTCGACCAGCATTGCGAAGCCGGTCTGGCGGCATGCCATAACGTCGCTGTGATCACCGAAGATGTTCAGGGACTGGGTAGCAACGGTACGTGCAGAAACATCGAACACGCAGGGCAGCTGCTCAGCAGCGATCTTGTACATGTTGGGGATCATCAGCAGCAGGCCCTGAGAAGCGGTGAAGGTGGTGGTAACAGCACCTGCACCCAGAGAGCCGTGCACAGCGCCTGCAGCGCCTGCCTCAGACTCCATCTCGACGACCTTGACCTGGTTGCCGAAGATGTTCTTCTGGCCCTGAGCGGACCACTGGTCCACAGAGTCAGCCATCGGAGAAGAGGGGGTAATGGGGTAGATGGCAGCCACGTCCGTGTAGGCATATGCTACATGAGCGGCAGCGGTATTGCCATCCATGGTTTGCTTTGCTCTAGGCATTTTTCTTCCTCCATTCAGAATTTGGTACCTTCTGCGCGGGGCAAACGTCTTTTTACCGGAGCCGGAGAACTCCTTTGAAAAACGTATTGCTCAACTGATAAGCGCCGCACTTCGCCGGAGCCGGAGAACTCCACAAAAGCACACGCTCATCAAGGGCAATAGCCCTGCCCGGGGCCGGAGAACCCCATGAAGGCACTATTGCTCATCTAATATAATAGCAAATTCCGCCGTTAAAGGCAACGCAAACCGACTGTAAAAACACAACAAAAATTCCAGAAATTTTTTAGTGCTTTTTTACAGATGTGTCCTTTGCTGCATCCATGATGGTGTTACATTCCAAAATCCAGTATCCATGAGGCTTTTTCTTACAAAATTCTAAATTTATAATTGACATTTGTACAGATCCTGCCGTAAACTTTATCTATAGTATCATGCGCTGCACAGCGCAGGGAAGGACAGGCACAAAACGATGGATGCTGCACATTTTGAAAAGACACTCTCGAGTGAAGTTCTCTTTGAGGGCCGGGTGGTCACGCTGACCAAAGACGTGGCTCTGCTGGAAAACGGCGAGACTTCTATCCGGGAGGTGGTCCACCACCACGGCGGGGCCTGCATCGTACCGTATTTTGAGGACGGCACCCTCTGCATGGTGCGCCAGTTCCGCTACGCCATGCAGCAGGAGCTGTGGGAGCTGCCCGCCGGCAAGCTGGAAAAGGGCGAAGACCCCTTCGAAGCCGCCAAGCGGGAGCTGGGCGAAGAGTGCGGCCTGACCGCCGACCACTACACCCCGCTGGGCGAGTTCTACCCCACGGTGGGCTATGACACCGAGATCATCTATATGTGGGTGGCCACCGGCCTGCACACCACCCAGATGCATCTGGACGACGACGAGTTCCTGACGCCCGACCGCATCCCGCTGGCAAAAGCCTACGAGATGGTCATGAACGGCGAGATCAAGGACGGCAAGACCATCGCGGGCGTGCTCAAGCTCAAGGCGCTGGTGGACGAGGGCAGGCTGTGATACTCTACGAAGATACAGCCCTCGTGGTGGTGGACAAGCCCGCCGGGCTTTCCAGCGAGGACGGCATACCCGCCGCCCTTCGGAAGCTCTGGGACAGGCCCGACGCCTATGTGGGCGTCATCCACCGGCTGGACACCGGCGTGTCGGGTCTGATGGTCTACGCGAAGACCCCGCAGGCGGCCGCCGCCCTCAGCCGTCAGGTGACGCAGAGCCAGCAGTTTTATGCCGAACAGGATGGCCGGGCCGAGCCTGACGCCGGTACGCCGGCCGCTCCGCCTTTTGTTAAACAATACCGCGCCCTCATCGCAGGCGGGCCGGACGAGAAGCTGCCCGCCGAAGGCGTCCTGCGGGACTACTTATTCAAGGACAGCCGGAAAGGCCGTGTTTTTCCGGTAAGCCGTCCGCGCAAGGGCGTGAAGGAGGCTGTGCTGGAATATCGCATTTCTGCCTCCGCCCCGGACGGCAGCACCAGCCTTGCGGACATCACCCTCCACACCGGGCGCACCCACCAGATACGGGTGCAGTTCGCGTCCCGCCGCCACCCGCTCTGGGGCGACGGCAAATACGGCAGCCGCATCAAGGGAGACATTGCACTTCAGAGCGCACGGCTCCGCTTCATCCATCCCGACACCGGAAAGAAAATGGACTTCCGCCTCCCGGTCCCCGGGACATGGCCCGCTTGGGGCATCAAACAGGAAAACGACAATGGAACAACAGTATAAAACAGATTCTGAAATATACGCCGTCCTCGAGCGGGAGATCATCGATCTGACCCTCCGGCCCGGCTGTTCGCTGAGCGAAAACCCGCTCTGCACCCGCTTCGGCGCGCCCCGCTCCCTCATCCGGGTGGTGCTGCAGCGGTTACAGGAGAACGGGCTGGTGAAGATCGTGCCTTACAAAGGCACCACCGTCACCCGGCTGAACCGGGACATCGTAGACGAGCTGATCTATGAGCGCATCGCGGTAGAGGCCCGGGTCCTGCGGGACTTTGCGCCCCACTGCACACCAGAGCACCGCGCCCTCATCCGCCAGCGTGCCGCCGCCTACGACGAGCTGGCCAAGGCCGAAATGCTGGACTTCAACCGTCTCTACGAGGCTGACACCCGGCTCCACGAGACGTGGTTCTCCGCCATGGGCAAGATGTACCTCTGGCGGACGCTGCAAAATGCCCACGCCGACTACAGCCGCTTCCGGATGCTGGACACCCTGACCACCGGCGGGCTCGCCGAAGTGGTGGCCGACCATCACAACCTCATCGACGCCATCGAGCGGTGCGACCTGGCGGCCTTTGAGCCGCTGGTGGAACGCCACCTTTACGGCGGCATCCGCCGTCTGGGCTCCAAGCTCACCGAGGAATACGCCGATTATTTTGAATGATGTTCCACATGGAACGCAAAAGGCTGGTGTCCCTTTCCGTCTGATCGGACGGAGAGGACACCAGCCTTTTTATGTTATTTCACAAGCGATAACTCAGTCTGTAAACATCTGCACCCAGTAGTGGGTATATTCCGTATTCGTCTTGTAGTAATAGCCTACACCGATTTTTTTAAACTGGGGTCTCAGGATATTCTCTCGATGCCCTGTGGATTCCATCCAGCCCTGCACCACTTTTTGAGGTGTTGTATACCCCGCAGCGATATTTTCACCGATATATGTTTTCGTTCCTCCCTGATCAAAATAGGCCGTACCACACTTTCTCCCATCCGGACGGGTATGCGAAAAACTCTCAGTGATCTCTTTTGCACGAACCTGTGCCGCGTTGGTCAGCATCGTATCGTCCATATCAAGCGGCCCTACACCAGCTTTTGCGCGCTCTTCATTCACGAGTCGAAGGACTTCTTTTCTGTACTCATCCAGATTTGGGACATTATTGTCCGGCTGTGGTTTTGTACCGCCAGAGCCATTATTCGTGGTACTATTGTTTGAATCATCTTTTCCTGTGCCGCTTTGTGCAGGGCCGACGCTCACACTACCACTGCACCCTGTCAGAACGCCACACGCCAAAAGAACCGCCGCCATACTCTTCAAAAATTCACGTCTTGTTTTCATTTTCGACTCCTTTTGTCTGAAATCGATATAGTTATTGCATCAAAAAGGCTGGTGCACCGACCTCTCCGTCATTGCTCCGCAATGCCACCTCTCCTGATAGAGGAGCTGTCGAGCGTAAGTGAGACTGAGAGGTTTACACCAGCCTTTTCACATTTTTTATTTTATTGGAGAATTATCAAACACTCAGAAGTTACTCTTCATCAGCTTGCCCGGAGAGTTTAGGTGTACAGGTCGCTCCAACTCTTCTTGCCGCCATACTTATAGGGCTTCAGGACCTTGTTGAAGTCCATGAGAGAAGCATCTGCCTTATCCTTGAAATCGACCTTCGTGGTGCTGGTTTCTTCCATCACAGTGATCACATTGCCGTCTTTATCCATATCATAGCCCTCTGCGAGGTCAACGATATAGACCGGATAATGACCGCCGTTGTAGCAGTAGATTTCAGCACTCTTCCAACTATGACCCTGAACTGTAGTCGTCGTTACGAAGCACTCAGCCGGATAGTTGTTCGAGCCGATCTTATAGTAGCCCTTCAGCGTTTCCGTCACGGTGCTGCCCGTGCCAGGATTCGTAATATCACCGGGATTCATGGGAAAACCACTCATATCGATTTCATAATAGGTTCCCGTTTTTTTATCGACCATCCACGTTTTAATGCCGGATGTGCTGAACCCATTGGTTGCATCTATCAGCATAATTTCATCATCATCTTCGCTATAGAACTTCTTACCATTCGAAGATTCTGTCTCTTTGCTACCATTCGGATCACCCTTGTAGGTGACGATTTTCTTTTCAGTGTAAGACTTCTTCTTCTGTGCGTCATAGTACTTTACACGATTGGTGGAGTTATAATTGACCGCCTTTGCCTCAGTCATACCGTACTCATTCGTGCCTGCACCCGGCTTGGAGCTGGAAGAGCTGCTGGAAGAAGAGCTAGAGGAGCTGCTGGAACTCGAGCTGGAAGAGCTGGAGCTGCTGCTCGAGGAGCTGGAAGAAGAAGAGCTCGAAGAGCTGCTGGAGCTAGAGCTGGAGCTGCTGGAAGAGCTGCTGCTCGAGCTGGAAGAATCGCTGCTGGAGCCGCCGTTTCCGCCGCCGCCACCACCACCGCAGGCGGTGAGTATCGAAACCGTCATAGCCGCAGCCAGTGCGACTGCCATTACCTTTTTTGCTAATCTCATGGTAAATTTCCTCCCACATTTTCAAAATTGACAGCGGAGATCCTCGTTCGGCCCCTCTGTTTCTCTAAATTTACCCCCCCCCCGTACATATTTGTCAAGTAGTTTTGATAAATTTGTGTTATTTAATAAAATCGTCCCTGAAATTGCATCAATCTGACAACAAACGTCGTTTCAGTTTATCCCGGCATACAAGAGCCCTGTTCAACAAAGAAGCGGCACATCCACCGCAAAGGAGAATGTGCCGCTTCTCTATAATTTTTTCTCAGCCCATCATGCCGGAGATGAAGATCTCCAGACCGATGCCGATGAGGATGACGCCGCCGAGGACGGAGGCTTTGCCGGAGAGCTTGGTGCCGAACTTTTTGCCGATGGCAAGGCCGGCCTCGCAGATGAAGAAGGTGACAATCGCCACGATGAGGGAGCAGACCAGCGCCATGAACCAGCCGTACTCCGAGATGGTGAAGCCCACCGACAGCGCGTCGATGCTGGTGGCGACGCCCTGCATGAAGAGTGCGCCCGCGCTCAGCTCAGCGGCTTCCTCGGCCTCTTCGCCCTTGATGCCCTCGATGAGCATTTTACCGCCGATGTAGCCCAGCAGGATGAGGGCGATCCACGGGATGAACTTTTCAAACGAAGAGAACAGCTCCACGATGGTGTGGACGCAGACCCAGCCCGTCATGGGCATGACAGCCTGAAAGATGGCGAAGGTGCCTGCGATCTGGACGCCCCTGCGGCGGGACATCTGCGGGTCATGCAGACCGTTTGCCATCGAGACGGAAAACGCATCCATGGCAAGGCCCACGCCCAGCAGGGCGCTGTTGAAGAAAAACAAAAAACTCCATTCCATAATGATGCCTCCTGATTTGACCGGAATTGGTGGGCAGACAAAAGACCCGGAATCGGCGCGCATTTCGCCAATTCCGGGTCGGATTTTTACAAACTGACTCCATGTGGAATGGGCGTGGTACTCGCACCAAAGCACATGAGTCTCGCAAATGAAAGCAAGCCAGACAGCCGCCCGGGCCGTCATTGTGTTGACTTGCTGCGCTGCCTGCAAAACAGCGCCTGCTACTCCCCCATGAGGATTTTTCTTTTTGTCTGGCTATCGTACCACACAAACAGCGGATTTGTCCAGTATAACCGTGATTTTTTTGCAAAAACCTGCGGGAGAGCACCGCAGAAAGCGTGTACTCCCCCGCAGGGTCAGTTTATGTGTGGAAATGAGGTTTATTCCTCGTCGCCGGTGTCAGCCTCGGGAGCTTCGGCGGCCGATGCCTCATCGGCTGCTTCCATCTCCGCCAGCTGCTCGGCAGTGGGCTCGTCCTCGGTATCGGCCTCGATGCTCTCGGTCTGTGCCTCGTCGTCGTGGTCGGTGCGGGCCAGCACCATCACCTTATCGTTCTCGCCCAGACGCATGACCCGGACACCGGAGCCGTAGCGGCTCTGGACGGGGATCTCGTTGGCGTGCAGGCGGATGATGATGCCCTCCTGACTGCTCAGCAGCACATCGTCGATGTCGTCCACGATCTTAACGGCTGCCACCTTGTCCTTGGAGGCGTCGTAGTTGCGGATGCCCTTGCCACCGCGGGCAGTGATGCGGTAGGTGTCGATGTCAGAGCGCCGGCCCTTGCCGTTTTCGGTGACGGTGAGCACCGTACCGCCCTCGCGGCAGATGCAGACGCCGACGACCTCGTCGCCCTCGGCCAGCTTGATGGCGCGGACGCCGTGGCCGCTGCGGCCCATCGGGCGGGCATCGGCCTCGTTGAAGCGGATGGCCTGACCGTTGCGGGTAGCCACGATGAGCATATCATTGCCGGTGGTCAGGCGGGTCCATGCCAGCGCGTCGCCCTCGTTGAGCGCAATGCCGATGAGGCCCGTCTTGCGGATGTTGGCGTACTGCTCCAGCGGGGTGCGCTTGATGAGGCCCTGCTTGGTGACCATGGTGACGAAACCGCCCTTGTTGTCCTCGTCCTTGGGGTAGCAGAGCATGTTGGTGACCTTTTCGCCCTCGGCCAGCTGCAGCAGGTTGACGATGTTGCTGCCCTTGCTGGTGCGGCTGCCCTCGGCGATGGTGTAACCCTTGATGCGGAAGAGGCGGCCCTTGTCGGTAACGAACAGGACATAATCATGGGTAGAGCCCACGAACATCTCCTGCACGATGTCCTCTTCCTTCCGGGTCATGCCGGAGATGCCGCGGCCGCCGCGCTTCTGGGCCTGATAGGTGGCCTTGAGCTGGCGCTTGATATAGCCGGCCTCGGTGAGGGTGTAGACGCACTGCTCCTCGGCGATGAGGTCTTCGATGTCCACTTCACCAGTGACAGACTGTATCTCGGTGCGGCGCTCGTCGCCGAAGCGCTTCTTCATGTCCAGCAGCTCGTTCTTGACGATTTCCAGAACGCGGGCGTCGTTGGCGAGAATGTCCTCCCAATCCTTGATTTTTGCCTGTAAGCCGGACAGCTCTTCCTCGATCTTGAGGATCTCAAGACCAGCCAGACGGCCCAGCTGCAGCTTCACGATAGCGTCGGCCTGCGGGTCGTCGAAGCCGAACTGCTCCATGATAGCGGCCTTTGCCTCGGCCATGCCGCCCTTGCAGGCACGGATGGTAGCGATGAGCTCGTCCACGATGTCGGTGGCCTTCTTCAGACCCTCGAGGATGTGGGCGCGCTCCTTGGCCTTCTTCAAATCATACTGAGTGCGGCGGCGGACGACTTCATCCTGGAACTCGACGTACTTCTGTATCATCTGTTTCAGGGTCATGACCTTCGGCACCTTATGGTCGATGGCCAGCATGATGACGCCCACGGTATCCTGCAGCTGGGTGTACTGGTACAGCTGGTTCAGGATGACCTGCGCGTTGGCGTCCTTGCGGATGTCCACCACGATGCGCATACCCTTGCGGTTGGTCTCATCGTTCAGGCCGGTGATGCCCTCGATGCGCTTTTCCTTCACGAGGTCAGCCATGTTCTCGATGAGACGGGCCTTGTTGACCATATACGGAATTTCCGTGATGATGATCTGGGTGCGGCCATTCTTGGTCTCTTCGATGGTGGCACGGCCCCGCAGGGTGATCTTGCCGCGGCCGGTGGCGTAGGCGGCGCGGATGCCGCTTCGGCCCATGATAATACCGGCAGTGGGGAAGTCCGGTCCCTTGATGTGCTCCATCAGGCCGGGCAAATCGATGTCGGGGTTCTCGATATAGGCCACGCAGCCGTCGATGACCTCACTGAGGTTGTGGGGCGGGATGTTGGTGGCCATACCGACGGCGATGCCCTGACTGCCGTTGACCAGCAGGTTGGGGAAGCGGCAGGGCAGGACGCTGGGCTCTTTCTTCGTCTCGTCGAAGTTGGGGTCCCAGTTGATGGTGTCTTTGTCGATGTCGGTCAGCATCTCGACCGCCATGCGGCTCATGCGGGCCTCGGTGTAACGGTAAGCAGCCGGGGGGTCGCCATCGACCGAGCCGAAGTTACCCTGACCATCCACCAGCGGGTAGCGCAGGGAGAAATCCTGTGCCAGACGGACCATGGCGTCGTAGACGGAGGCGTCGCCGTGGGGGTGGTAAGAGCCCAGCACCGCACCGACGGTATCCGCCGACTTGCGGTAGGGATGACTGGGGTCGTTGCCGCGTTCGTGCATGGTGTAGAGGATGCGGCGGTGGACGGGCTTCAGGCCGTCACGCACATCCGGCAGGGCGCGGGCCACGATGACCGACATGGAGTAATCCAGAAACGCCGTCTCGATCTCCTTCTTGACGTCCCGGATGATCATCTTGGTACCGCTGCCCGGTATCATCACATAATCTTCTTCCATTGTTTCCTCCAATTACACGTCGAGCTTTGCGTACTGGGCGTTGGTCTCGATAAAGCGGCGGCGGGGCTCCACCTGATCGCCCATCAGGATGGTGAACGCCTCATCGGCCTTCTCGGCATCCTCGATGGTGATGCGGACGATGACGCGGTTCTCGGGGTTCATGGTGGTCTCCCAGAGCTGCTCCGGGTTCATCTCGCCAAGGCCCTTATAGCGGTTTATCTTCGCGCCGGGCATCTCCTGCGAGAGCAGGGCCATTTCGGCGTCGTTGTAAGCGTATTTGATGGTGCTGCCCTTCTGCACCTTGAACAGCGGGGGCTGTGCCACATAGACATGACCCTGCTCGATGAGGGGGCGCATATAGCGGAAGAAGAAGGTGAGCATCAGGGTGCAGATGTGAGAACCATCGACATCGGCATCGGCCATGATGAACACTTTGTCATACCGCAGCTTGGAAATATCGAACTCGTCGCCGATGCCGCAGCCCAGTGCCAGCACGACAGGCATCAGCTTGTCGTTGCCGTAGATACGGTCGGCGCGGGCCTTTTCGACGTTGAGCATCTTGCCCCACAGGGGGAGGATGGCCTGAATGGCCGAGTCACGGCCCATCTTGGCCGAGCCGCCTGCAGAATCACCCTCGACGATGAAGATCTCAGTGCGGGTGGGGTCTTTTTCGCGGCAGTCTGCCAGCTTGCCGGGCATCCGGCTGGTCTCGAGGGCGCTCTTGCGGCGCACCAGCTCACGGGCCTTCTTGGCGGCAGCGCGGGCGCGGGCGGCCTGGGTGGCCTTTTCGAAGATAGCCTTGGCCACGCCGGGGTTCTCCTCGAAGAACTCCATCAGCTTGGAGTAGACCATGTTGGAGACGAGGGTTCGAATTTCCGTATTGCCCAGCTTTGCCTTGGTCTGGCCCTCGAACTCGGCCTCCTGCAGCTTGACGGAGATAACGCAGATGAGGCCCTCACGGACGTCAGCGCCGGAAAGGTTCTCGTCCTTGTCCTTCAGCAGACCGTGGCTGCGGCCATAATCGTTGAATACTCGGGTGAGGCTGCTGCGGAAGCCCTCTTCGTGGGTGCCTCCGTCGGGGGTGTTGACGTTGTTGGCGAAGCTCAGCAGCAGCTCATTGTAGCTGGAATTATACTGCAAGGCGATCTCTGCCATGCCCCGGTCGGTCTGACCCTTGAGGTAGATGACGTTGGGGTGGAGCACCTCGAGGTCGCGCTTCTCGCCCAGATAGGTGACGAAGCTCTTGATGCCGCCCTCGTAGCACATGACCTCGGTGCGGTAGGTGGGCTCGCCCTCCTTGCCGTCCTCGAGGACGGGGGTGTAGAGTTCGCGCTCGTCGGTCAAGGTGATCTTGACACCGGCGTTCAGGAAGCTCTCTTCCCGCAGGCGCTTTTCCAGCGTTTCGAAGTTGTAGACGGTGGTGTCCTTGAACATCTCCGGGTCGGGCTTGAAGGTGACGCGGGTGCCGGTGACACTGGGGTCCACGGTGCCGATGCACTTCAGCGGGCCGTCCGGGTCGCCGCGGCGGAAGGTCTGCTCGTACTCGCGGCCGTCGCGGCGGACGTTGACGGTCAGCCACTCCGAGCAGGCGTTGACGACGGACGCGCCGACGCCGTGCAGGCCGCCGGCCACCTTGTAGCCGGAGTTCTCGCCGCCGAACTTGCCGCCGGCATGGAGGATGGTATAGACGACGGTGACGGCAGGCAGACCGGTATCAGCCTGGATGTCCACGGGGATGCCGCGGCCATTATCCGTGACCTGAATGATGTCGCCCTTCAGGATCTTGACCTCGATGTGATCGCAGTAACCGGCCAGAGCCTCGTCGATGGCGTTGTCCACGATCTCGTACACCAGATGGTGCAGGCCGCGCTCGCCGGTGGAGCCGATATACATACCGGGGCGCTTACGCACAGCCTCCAGGCCTTTCAGGACCTGGATCTCGCTGGCGTTGTATTCATGGTCCGTCGCAGTTTCTGCGTTGGTACTGGTAATGATTTCCTCTGCCATTTCCTTTCTCCCTTTTGTTTTGTTTCGTTTTTTCGTTACTATTTGTAAAAGCGATAGATCGCTGGTTGGTAATTGAGCCTTTCAGTCAAAGCCGGGCAGGCCCACGCTGGACGAACAATGCTCACTATTTCGGAAGCTGTAGTACCCTGCTGTCCAGGTCAGCGACCGTTGTCTCCGTGCGCCGTTTGAGTGCAGCCGGCGACAGCTCCGAGAGATAGATCGTATCCACCGGCGAATCTGCCAGCACATAGCTCTGGGGCAGCTCATCGGACAGGCTCACTACCGCCCCATTCTTCTGGGCATAGTTCAGAAACTCCCGTCCCCGGGGTGAGATGGTCGTCGTTTCCAGATTGAAGATGCCGATGATGTCCCGGTCGTTCAGGACATAATCGCGGCCAAGGTGTACATACATTGCATCACACTTTCGTCAGTACGCCGCCGTTCATCCGGTAGACCTCGCCGTCCGTTTTGAGGAAAGCGGTGTCGTCACAGCTGGTCACGAAGGTCTGCTTTTCCCGCATCCGGGTGAGCAGATACTGCTTGCGGCCATCGTCCAGCTCGCTGAGTACGTCGTCCAGCAGCATCACTGGGTGTTCGCCCGTGATGGAGGCAGCTGCGGCGGCTTCGGCCATTTTCAGGCTGAGCACGACGCTCCGCTGCTGTCCCTGACTCGCATACACTTTTGCAGGCTGACCATCCAGAAGAAGGTCCATATCTTCCCGGTGAGGGCCGCAGAGGCTCTGCCCGGCCCTCAGCTCTTCGGGCATTTTCTGCCGCAGAAGCTGGGCCAGACCGCCCGGCTCGAACTGGGCCGCATACCGCAGACTCAGTGTTTCCGCCCCGCGGGAAAGCTCCTCATAGTTGGCACAGGCCAGCGGGGAGAGGGCGGCGAGATAGGCTCTGCGCCGCTGCTGGATGGCCTCGCCCTGCTGGGCAAGCTCCACATTCAGCACCTCTAACAAGGCCCGCTTTTCGGCATAAGGCCGCTCAATACCATTGGAAGAGCGTCGAAGCAGCGCGTTTTTCTGCTGCAAGGCCCGAACATAGCGGCGATAAAGGGTCAGGTATCCGGGGTAGAGCTGGCAGAGGGCAGCGTCCAGAAATTTCCGCCGCCCTTCCGGCGCGCCCTTCACGAGACTCAGGTGTCCGGGATCGAAGACCACCGCCGGAAAGCTGCCTGCAAGGCTTGCTGCCCGCTTGACTGCGCCCCCGTTCACCGAGACTGTCCGGCCCGGGCGGGGAGAGTCCGGCGCACCCACCGTCAGGCGGACGCGGTTCGGCTCTTCCTTTTCCTGCTCTTCCTGCTGTGCGCGGAGGGTGGACGCTTTGAGTACGGCGAAGGGTTCGCCCCGGCGCACCAGCTCTGCGTCCTTGCCGCCCCGGAAGCTCTTGCCTCCGGTGAGCAGCCAGATGGCTTCCAGGATGTTCGTCTTGCCCTGGCCGTTGTTGCCGCAGATGACAGTCAGCTCCCGGCCCGGCGTCAGGCTGGCCGAGGCGATGTTCCGGTAATTTTCGACTTCGAGAGAGAGCAGCCGCATCAGCCGCCCATCCCGATCTCGATGGTCTGTCCGTCCAGCTCCACGGTATCGCCCGGGCGGCACTTCTTGCCGCGTATGGTGCAGACTTCGCCGTTGACCTTTACGGCCCCGCCCTGAACGAGCTCCTTGGCTTCGCCGCCGGTCTCGCACAGGCCCGCATATTTCAGCAGGGCGTCCAGCTTGATAAATTCGGTATGGATGAGGATCTTTTGCATTTTATTACGCCTCTCAGTCGTTTTTGAAGCGGACGGGCAGGACCAGATACAGGAAGTCATTGCCCTCCACTGGCAGCACTTTCACCGGGCTCAGCGGGCCGCTGATCTCCATCCGCACTTTCTCGGTGCGGGCATTGCGCAGCGCGTCCAACAGGTAGCGGTTATTAAAGCCGATCTCCACCTCGTCGCCCTCGCACTCGGCGTTGAACTCATCGACGACGCGGCCCAGATTGGTCTGGCAGCGGACGACGACTTTACCCTCTGTAAAAGTGATGCGGAGGGGATTTTTTAAACGCTCTGTAATAATCAGAGAAGCGCGCTCGATGGTCTCGATGAACTCCTTGGTGTCGATGGTCACCCGGGTGCGGCTGCCTGCCGGAATGACATTGTGATAGTTGAGGAACTCGCCCTCAATGAGGCGGCTCATGATGGTGTAGCCAGCGGTCATGAACACGACGTAGCGGCGGTTGGCACAGATGTGGACCGGCTCTTCGTCGTCGTTGGGCAGCAGATGAGACACTTCGGTCATGGTCTTGCTGGGGACGATGATTCGGATGTCCTTGACTGCAGTGACGGGCCGCTCCACGATGGCCAGACGGTAGCCGTCCAGGGCAACGATGGTCATTTTATCCGGCTCTATCTCAAAAAGTTCACCGGTATGCGCAGGTTTTTTCTCATCCTGGCTGACGGCGTAGAGAGTGCGGTCGATCATATCGCGGAGCACGCCGGTCTTGATGGTCAGGGTCTCCTCGGCGCCGGTGTTGGGCAGCTCGGGGAAATCGGTGGCCGACATGGACTGGATCTCGAACTGCGCCACGCCGCTCTGGATGGTGGTTTTGCCATTATCGGCAGACTGGATCGTGATCTGGCCTGCCGGCATCCGGCTGATCATGCTACTGAGCAGCTTGGCATTCAGCACGATCTCACCGGGTTCTTTGACATTGGCTTCGATGGTGGTCACGATGCCCATTTCAAGGTCGTAGCCGGTAAGGGTCAGCTGGAAGCCTTCTGCCTTCAGTAAAATGCCCTCCAGTACCGGGATGGTAGAGCGCAGAGTGACTGCTTTGGATACGCCGTCAATGGCTGCACTCAGAAGAGTTTTGTCGCAGATGATGTTCAAATCTTCTTCTCTCCTTTTTTGCGTCTGTTTTGCTGTCGTTCCTCATGGGATCCGATGCAAAAACCTGTTTTCTTTATTGAACTTGTTGTAGTAATCGTAGTAGGGGGTGGGGAAGATGTGGAAAACTCTGTAAACCCTTGCCGGGATGCGGGGATTTGGTTTTCCACGGAGATGTTGAGGAACTGTGAATGGAATGTTGAATCGGGGAGAGCAGTGGTTCTTTCCACATCCGCTGTGAAAAACGGAAGTTGAATGTTGAAAACCATGTGGAAAGAGTGGAAAGTTTCGGCCTTTCACCACAATATCTAGGTCTATTTTCCCCTTTTTGTTCCTCTTTCTCCCCATATTTTGGGGTTTGACCCCTGAATGAGTATGACTTTTAAATCTGCTCTGGTGTGTTAAGCCTTCACATTCTTGATGATGTCGCTCACCGTCTCCCGCAGGTGCTGGTCATTCTTCATGTCCCGCTCCATGGTCTTGAGGGAGTAGACGATGGTGGAATGGTCACGACCCGAGAACTCCCTGCCGATCTCCTCCATGCTCATGCCGGTGACCTCGCGCAGGATGTAGATGGCCACACGGCGGGCGGAGGCCACATTGGCGTTCCGCTTGGTGCCGCGGATGTCGGCAGGGGAGACATTGAAGGTGCGGGATACCTCGCCCACGATCTTCTCGATGGTGACAGGCACGGGCTGGGTCTCGTTGAGGATGTCCTTGATGGCATTCTGTGCCACGCTGATGACCGGCTGGATGCCCTCGAGCATATAGTAGGCATTGAGCTTTTTGACCGCACCTTCCAGCTGGCGGATGTTATTTTTCAGATGGTTGGCGATGAATTCAGCCACATCTTCGGGCAGGTCGAGGTGAAGAAGCTCCGCCTTGCGCTTGACGATGGCCACGCGGGTCTCGAAATCCGGCGGCTGGACGTCGGCGGTCAGGCCCCACTCGAAGCGGGTGCGCAGACGCTCTTCCAGGCTCTTGATCTCCTTGGCCGGGCGGTCGGATGCGATGACGATCTGCTTGTGGGCATCGTGGAGGGAGTTGAAGGTATGGAAGAATTCTTCCTGGGTGGACTCCTTGCCCGCGATGAACTGGATGTCGTCCACCAGCAGCAGGTCGGCCACGCGGTACTTCATCCGGAAGTCCTCGGTGCTGCCGGCGCGGATGGCCGCGATCAACTCGTTGGTGAACTGCTCACAGGTGACATACATGATGACGAAGTCGGGGTGGGTGCGCTTGATCTCGGTCTGGATGGCCGTCAGCAGATGGGTCTTGCCGAGGCCCGAGCCGCCGTAGATGAACAACGGGTTGTAAGCACCGGAGGGGTTGGCCGCAACAGCCTGCGCCGCAGCAAACGCAAACTGGTTGGATGGGCCTTTGATGAAGTTCTCGAAGGTGAATTCATAGTTACCCTGCGGGGAGGCGGGGTTCGCCTCGTACTGCTGGGCCAGCACCACTTCGTGGGGCGGCGTGCTGGGGACGACGAGGGTGATGTCCACGTCAAAGCCCAGCACTGTTTTGAAGGCCTCTTTGAGCAGGCCGAGATAACGGTCCGTTACGATCTTGCAGATGAAGTCGTTGCGCACCGAGAGGGTGATATGGCTGGAGTCCTCAAAGCTGATAGGCTCCAACCCGTCGATATAGAGATTATACGTCGGCTCCGCCATCTGCGCCTTGCAGTAGCTCTGGGCAGCCTCTAAAACGTCCTTGAAAGAATCCATAGTACATCCACTCCATTGAAGTTTTCAACAATGCTGCTGATACCAAGTTAGTATACCACAAAAATCCCCCTGCGTCTATATTATATAAGGTAATTTATAATACATAAAAAAGACATACCTGCGTCTGGGAAACGGCCTTGTGTCCAAGGCGGAGAAAAGCCACAAGATATTGTGGATAAAAAGTTTTCCACGGGAAATGGGTGAAAAAGTTGAAAGTTTCTCCACAGAGGTTTTTCAAAAAAGTTTGAAGGAAAGCGAAAAAAATGCTTGACAGAAGGCCATAGTGTGCGATATACTGTTGAATTGCAAGCCTGTCCCCATTTTGGGACCAGAATAGACCCCATACCGGGGACGAGTTTTTACGGAGGAAATACACCATGAAGAGAACTTTTCAGCCCAAGAAGCGTCAGCGCAAGGAAGTTCATGGCTTCCTGACCCGCATGAGCACCAAGAACGGCCGCAAGGTCATCAACGCACGCCGTGCTAAGGGCCGCAAGAGCCTGACCGTCTGATCCTGAGCAGTATGCATCAGGTCCGGCGCAGAATGGAATATGCGCAAAAAGGCCGCTGATATTGGATTGGCGGTCTTATTTTTTTACCCGGCATTCGGGAAAACAGGCCGGAAAGCTGCGGTGAATAGTCGCATTGCCTAAAAAAACTGTCAAAGATTTGGCAGAAAAAACGCCCGGATGAGCTTTTCATGTCGGCGTTTTTTTGCTATACTGAACACTGAGCATTGCTTTTTTCCGGGCGGTGCTCCCACATCACCTGAAGGGAGGCGCACAGGATGCGCTATCGTCCCATCCGCCGCAACGGCGAGTTTGGCCGTGTGTATGCCCGCGGCAAGTCCTATGTCAACCAGGCGCTGGTGCTCTACGTGCTCAAAACGCGGAGCAAGCGCACCCGGGTGGGCCTGACGGCCACCAAAAAGATCGGCCACGCCGTGCAGCGCAACCGCGCCCGCCGCGTTATGAAGGCCGCCATCGACGAACACCTCGACTACAACATCGGCGGCTACGACCTCGTTTTCGTGGCCCGGGGCATGACCCCCCGGCTCAAGAGCTGGCAGCTCAGCGCCATCGTGGCAAAGCTCTTTGCCCAGGCCGGCCTGCCGGATAAGGCAAAACAGCCGGGCGCAAAGCCCCCAGCCACCCTGCCGCCGGTCCGGAAGCCCGAGGCGTGAGCATCTTTCAGAAAGCCCTCTGCGGGTTCATCCGGCTCTACCAGAAGTTCATCAGCCCGGGGCTGGGGCGGAACTGCCGCTTTTCGCCCTCCTGTAGCCAGTACGGCATCGAGGCCATCCGCACCCACGGCTGCGTCAAAGGGCTGCTGCTGACGGCGTGGCGCATCGCCCGGTGCAATCCGCTGGGCCGCTGGGGCTACGACCCCGTACCGGAAAAGGGCCGCTGGAAAAATCCGGCCCGGCATCTCTCGGCCTCGGCTCTGTTTTCCACCAGACACGAAAAATAAGTGGAAAACCTCTTCGTCGATGCTCTTTGGAAGAGCGCTGAAGCGGGGAAGACCTCTTTGTCAATGCTCTTTGGAAGAACACAAAAGAGGGAAAAACCTCTCCGTCACGCCTGCGGCGTGACACCTCTCCTATCAGGAGAGGCTGAGAGGAAATGCTATTATAATGCTTCTTGTGACGTGCTGAACTGTGGGCGGCGTGTCCTACGATAAAAATAACCGTCCCGCACCACAGGCGGGGCAGAATGGACAGAGACATGAATATTTTGTACATCCTCGGTGTACCTCTCGGCTATGTGATGGAGTGGATCTACAACCTCATCCCGAACTACGGCTGGGACATCATCATCTTCACCATCGTCATCCGCCTGCTCAGCATCCCTCTGCAGCTCAACCAGCAGAAGAGCATGGCCAAGATGTCCGCTTTCCAGCCGATGATCGCCGACATCCAGAAAAAGTACAAGGACAAGCCCGAAAAGCAGCAGGAAGAGCTGCTCAAGCTCCAGCAGGAGTACGGCTATAAGCCCACCGCCGGCTGTATGCCCATGCTGGTCAACTTCCTCGTCATGTTCGGCGTCATCGAGGTCGTGTACCGCCCGCTGCAGCGCATCTTCCACATCGGCGCCGACGCCGTTGCCGCCGCAGGCGATGCCATGACCGCTCTGGGCATCAGCTTCACTCAGGTGACCCGCGACACCAATATCATCGCACAGGTGCTGGCCGGTGAGTCCACCGTCACCTCTGTATTCACCGCAGACCAGCTGAACACCATCACTGAGTTCGGCCAGCACATGGACTTCTTCGGCATCGACCTGACCCGTGTGCCGCAGTACAGCCTGGCAGCAGACAACCTGCCCCTGCTGATCTTCCCCATCCTGGCTGTCGTCACCATGTTCATCTCCACCCACATCAGCATGAAGGCCTCCGGCCAGGAGATGCAGGGCAGCATGAAGCTGACCATGTATATGATGCCTCTGATGTACGTCTTCTTCTGCTTTACCGTTCCCTGCGCATTCTCTCTGTACTACGTCATTTCCAACATCGTGATGACCGTCCAGACCCAGGTCATGCGCAAGATCTATGACCCCGAGAAGATGAAGGAACAGGTCAAGGCCGAGATCGCTTCCCGCAAGAAGGAAGAGAAGCGCGGCGTGAAGAGCACCACCATCAAGGTCAAGGACGAGAAGACCGGTGAGGTCGTGGAAAAGAACATCTCTGCCAGCGAGATGAACAAGCGCCGCCTCGAGTATGCCCGCCAGCAGGATGCTGAGCGCTACAAGGACGAGCGCACTGTCCCGCTGAGCGAGCTGCAGAACAAAAAGGAGGATTGACGGTTATGATCCGTACGCAGGAAGCGACCGGCAAGACGGTCGATGAAGCACGCACCAACGCCTGCGCTCTGCTGGGCGTGGAAAAGGACGACATCAACGTCAGCTACGAAGTGCTGGAAATGCCCCAGAAGACCGGTTTTCTGGGCCTGAAGCTCACTCCCGCCAAGGTCCGCGTCAGCGTCGAGCTGCCGGACGAGCCTGCTGCCCCCGTTGAGAAGCCCACTCCCGTTGTGGTGGAGAAGGCTGCTCCTGTGGCGGCTGAGCCTGTCGTCGAAGAGACTGCCCCTGAAGCTCCCGCTGCTGTGGAAGAGCCTGCCGCTCCCGCTGAGGAAGCTGCCCCTGCCGAAGAGCAGGCTGCTCCCGCCGTCGAGGGCGAAGAGGTGGAAGTCCCCATCAACATCGAGGAGAATGCCAAGGTCAAGGCCGCTGTGGACTACCTGAAGGATGTCATCGAGAAGATGGGCGTACAGGACGTCAAGTTCAGCGCTGTGCAGAAGGGTGAGGCTACCATCATCCGTCTGGACGGCGAGAAGATGGGGGCCCTCATCGGCCGCCGCGGCGAGACGATGGAGAGCCTGTCCTATCTGGCAAGCCTCGTGGCAAACCGCCTCGAGGGCGACTACATCAAGCTGGGCCTCGACGTGGCCGGCTACCGCGACAAGCGCGAGAGCGACCTAACCGCACTGGCACAGCGCATCGGTACCAAGGTGCGCCGCACTGGCCGCAGCTTTGCCATGGAGCCCATGAACCCCTACGAGCGCCGCATCATCCACTCTGCCATCGGCAAGATGGAGGGCGTCCGCAGTGAGAGCAAGGGCGAGGGCCGTGACCGCCGTGTGGTCATCTACTCCACCGACCCCAACGCTGTGGCTGAGAGCGCAAATGCACGTCCCCGCGGACCCCGCGGCGGTCGTGACCGCAACGGCAATGGCCGCAGCGGCGGCTATCATCGCGGCGGCGAGCGCCATGGTGACCGGAATGGCCGCGGCCCGCGCAATGGCAATGGAGGCCGGGGCGGTTACCGCTCCAATGTGCCTGAGCGCACCTACACCCCGCGCGATGCCGAGAATGCTGCCCCTGTGGCACCCAAGCGCACCGAGCGTGTGGATGACTTCGCTGATCTGAGCTTCGGCAAGATCGAGCTGTAAAAGCTGAATGATAAGACCCTCTCCCGCATGGCGGAAGCCGTGCAGGGGAGGGTCTTTTTTGTACGAGGCACACTATAAATTTACACATCTTTTGCATGAAGATGGTTTACGATGAAAAGCGAATCTGAAAGAATAATTTCGAAAGAAAAGTCGTTCTTATCGAAAAATTGGAGAATATGTCCAATTCCGGAAGAAATTTTTCTCCTACTTGCACATTGTAAAACAATGTCGGCAAGCCTTATACTAGAGCTACAAATGCTTCGGAGTGTATACCAAGCAAAAAAGAGAGGAATTATTATGGAACAGAATAAGATTTCCCGCCGTAATTTCCTGCGCGTGGCCGGTGCATCGGCTACCGCCGCCGCAATGGGTGGTCTGGTCCCGGCTGCTTCCGCTGCCGGCATCAAAGACCTGTGGAGCATGGACCTGCAGATCCTTGCCACCAGCGATACCCACGGTAAGTTTGACCCCTGGGATTACGCCGCCAACAAGGCTGACGCCTCCGGCAGCGTGGCCCAGCAGGCAACTGCCATCAAGGAGAACCGCACCAAGACCACGCTGGTCGTGGATGCAGGCGACACCATTCAGGCAAACTCCGCTGAGCTGTTCCTGAACGACGATGTCCACCCCATGATCGCTGCTCAGAACGCCATCGGCTACGATGTCTACGTCACCGGCAACCATGAGTACAACTATGGCATGGCCACGCTGGAAAAGGTTCTCTCCCAGCAGAAGGCCAAGGTGCTGACCGGCAACGTCTACAGCCCCGAAGGCAAGCCTCTGGCTGACGGCTACACCATCATCAAAAAGGGCGGCGTCAAGATCGGCGTCATCGGTATGGTCACTCCCAACATCACCCGCTGGGACGCCAAGAACCTCGAGGGCTGGACTGTTACCAACCCAGTGGATGAGAGCCGCAAGATCATTGATAAGATCAAGAACGATGTGGATGTCATCATCGGCGTTATGCATATGGATGTTGACAATGAGTACGGCGTCTATGGCTCCGGCGTCACCGACCTGGCAAATGCCTGCCCTGAGTTCGACGTCATCGTCGCCGCTCACGGCCACAAGAGCATCCCCAACAAGATGATTAACGGCGTGCTGGTGGTCGAGAACAAGAATGCAGGCGCCACTGTCTCCGACATCCACGTCTATCTCGAGCGCGGCCTGAACGGCAAGTGGAAGGTGAAGGACCGTACCTCTGAGAACCTGACCATCAAGGACTACGCTCCCGATCCCGAGCTGACCGCTCTGCTGGCGGAGTATGACCAGCGCGCCAAGGACGACGCCGTGACCCCCATCGGCCAGCTGGTCGGCGGTGATCTGTCCCCCGAAAACGAGATCGACTGCCTGCCGCAGGCCATGGTGCAGGATACCGCTCTGCTGGACTTCATCAACGAGGTACAGATGTACTACACCGACGCTCAGGTGGCCGCAACGGCTCTGACCTCCATGACTTCCCAGATGCGCGAGGGTACCATCCGCAAGTGCGACATGGCAAGCATCTACACCTACCAGAACACCCTGTACAAGCTGCAGATGAACGGCTGGCAGCTGCGTCAGTTCATGGAGTGGTCTGCTGCCTTCTTCAAGACCTGGGAGCCGGGCGATGTGACCATCGCATTCGACTCTTCCGTCCGCTATTACCTGTACGATGCCTTTGCAGGCGTCAAGTATGACCTCGACATCTCCAAGCAGCCCGGCAACCGCATCCAGAACCTGACCTGGATGGATGGCCGTCCGGTGGAGGACGATGACAGCTTCGTGGTGGCCGTCAACAACTACCGTGCTACCACCCAGCTGCTGGCTTATGCTGACATCTTCAAGGAGGGCGACGAGCTGCCCAAGCTGCTGGAGATCGACGTGCGCGGCGATGTGGGCGGCATCCGCGAACTGCTGGGCGAGTACATCCGCACCGTCAAGGGCGGCACCATCGAGCCGCACGTGGACAACAACTGGAAGCTCGTGGGCAACAACTGGAACGCTGCTGACCACGAGAAGGCCGTCAAGCTGCTGCGCGAGGGCAAGCTGGCTCTGTCGGAGAACGCCGACAGCCGCACCTTGCCCGGCAAGGCCATCACTACGGCCGATATTGCCGCATTCTGATTTTTCTTTCACACGCAGCGGGGTGTGCAGCCTTTCAGGGGCTGCACACCCTTTTTTGCTGCACGATAAAGTGAAGGATCAATGGGTAATATGGCTAAATTTAATTGCCTCTTTTTAGCATATCATAGAAAATAAACGCTGGAATGCGCTGGATATTTTCTTTTTGGGAGCTTCATGATAAAATAAGAAAAACCCGCAGAATAAAGGGGAAAGTGCGCCCTCGTGCAGTGCGGGGACGAATGCGGTTTGAAAAGAGGATGGCTATGGAAGCATTGCGAAGGCTGCTGCTGTATGCGGAGATGTCACGGGAGAAGTACAAAGCCTGTCTGCCGGATATACAGCGCTCCAACCGCCAACGTGTGACGGCCTACCTGGGGATAGCCTGTGCGTTTCTTACAGTTTTATGGATACTGTCTGGGGTTCTGGAATTTTTGCGGCCCAATATGCTGGCCTATATGATAGCGCTGGCCGTGTGCATGGGCCTGCAGGCGGTCAACCGGACATTCCCGGGAAAAAACGGCCTGCTGCTGACCTGGCTGATGTACGCCTTTGAGGCTTTGCTCTATGTGCTGGGCATCTATCTGGGCATCCATCCTTCTCCCGATACTCCTACGGTGAGCTTTATTGCGTTCTTGCTGGCAGTGCCGCTGCTCTTTGTCATGCGGCCCATCCAGCATATCTTGAATGTCGTCTTTTTCGATGGTATTTTCATCCTGACCTGCTTTTTGTTCAAGAGTAAAGAGACGCTCCCAGTTGATATTCTGGACGGCATGGTGTTTGGTGCGGTGTCCTGTATCATCTCCACCTTCATCATGCTTTCGATGCACGAAAATTTTTCCATCCGGCACAAGCTGCTGGGCATCGCGGAGACGGACTTGAACGTCGGCCTGAAAAACCGCAACGCCTACGAGAGCCAGATGCACGACTACCCGATGCACTGCAGCAGCACGCTGAGCTGTGTTTATCTGGACGTGAACGGCCTGCATGAGCTGAACAACACCCGGGGCCACGCGGCAGGCGACGAGATGCTCAAGACCGTGGCAGCCAAGGTGCGGGACATCTTCGGCGAAGAGTACAGCTACCGTGTGGGCGGCGATGAGTTCGTGGCCTTTGCGATGGACAAGAGCGCCGAAGAGATGCGCGCGCTCATCCACAAGCTGGTGCAGGAGGTGGACGAGGCCGGTTACTCGGTGGCCGTGGGTACAGCGACTCACAGCGCGGGCGGCATCGACATGGAAGTTCTCGTCAAATCGGCCGAAACACGGATGTATCTGGCAAAGGAAGAGCACTATCGCCTTGCCGGGAAGACCCGAGGATAAAATGCAAAAGCGGTACGCTGCCGGACTCTCCGGTGGTGTGCCGCTTTTTTGCGCAGCATATTTCTTTTTTTGGCGGTTCGTGGTAGAATATACTGTATTCATCTGCTCATAAGGAGGGGAGAAGATGCAGCATTCGACCATTGCGGCCATTGCTACCGCTCCGGGTGCGGGCGGCATCGCCATCGTGCGGCTGTCCGGCCCGGAAAGCTATGAAGTGGCAGCGAAGGTGTTCCGTCCGGCCAACCCAGCCAAAAAAGTCGCGGACGCCAAAGGCTATACGGCCATGTTCGGTGCGTTCGTGGAAGGGGAAGAGGCTTTCGATGAGGGCGTGGCGCTGTTTTTCCGCGCGCCCCACAGCTACACCGGCGAGGATGTGGTGGAGCTTTCCTGCCACGGCGGCAGTGCAGTCGCCCGGCGGCTGGTGGAAGCCTGCATTGCGGCGGGCGCGTCGCCTGCCGCTCCCGGCGAGTACACCCGCCGTGCTTTCCTGAACGGCAAGCTCAGTCTGACCCAGGCCGAAGCCGTCATGGACATCATCTCCGCCGATGGCCGACAGGGGGCCGCGCTGGCAAATGCCTCCCTGAACGGTGCGCTGGCCCGGAAGATAGCGGCCCAGAAAGATGCTCTGACGGCCTTGCAGGCCCATCTGGCCGCCTGGGTGGATTTCCCTGAGGAAGATGTCCCGGAACTGAGCCAAAGCCACTTGTGCGAGGTCTTAGGCGGGGTAGAGCAGGAGCTGGATGCCCTCATCCAGAGCTACGATGCAGGCGCTGTCCTCCGCGAGGGCGTGGACTGTGCCATCGTGGGCAAGCCCAATGCGGGCAAATCCACCCTGCTCAATCTGCTGGCCGGGTTCGACCGGGCCATTGTCACGCCGGTGGCCGGAACCACTCGCGACGTGGTGGAGCAGGCTGTTCAGCTGGGCGACGTCCGGCTGAATCTCTTCGACACTGCCGGTCTGCGTCAGACGGAAGACGAGATAGAAGCCGAAGGCATCCGCCGCAGCTGGAAGAAGCTGGACGAGGCGGGGCTTATCCTCGCCGTCTTCGACGGCTCGGAGCGCCCAACCCGGGAGGATCTGGAGCTGGCTCAGCGCTGCGCGGGTCGTCCGGCCATCGCGCTGGTCAATAAAGAGGACAAGCCCACCCGGTTTGACGCAGAGATTATCGCACCCTATTTTGCGATGGTGCTGCCGGTCTGCTGTCAGGAAGAAGGGGCGCGGAAGGTCATCGCGGCGGCGGTAGCCCGCCTGCTGGGGACCAACCAAATCGACCCCCACGCCGCCAGCATCTCGGGACAGCGGCAGCTTTCCGCTGCCACCCGCGCTCGGGATGCCGTAGCCGGAGCGCGGGACGCTGCGCAGGGGCTCGGGCTGGACGCTGTGTCGGTCTGCGTGGACGACGCGCTGGATGCACTTTGCGAGCTGACAGGGGAGAACGCCTCGGAGGCGGTCATTAACGAGGTATTTGAGCGGTTCTGTGTGGGAAAGTAAGGACAGTATCGTTGCGCGCCTGTGCGCGGGGCAGAGCGCTTTTACGTTAAGTGGAATTGTTCTCTTTTGATGTCAAAAGAGAACCAGAAAACCACCAGCGATTTCGACGCGCTGGATCCACGAGAAAGGGGCTGCTCGCCCCTTTCA
>ERZ791800.201-NODE-201-length-60117-cov-9.790949_pt1 | contig 60117 bp, 43 predicted proteins | sample MGYA00510310_ERZ791800 | MGnify/ENA primary metagenome ERZ791800 (study PRJEB30046, sample SAMN00791954) | human gut metagenome | study: EMG produced TPA metagenomics assembly of the A metagenome-wide association study of gut microbiota in type 2... | reverse complement strand
CAGCAGTGGGGAATATTGCACAATGGGGGAAACCCTGATGCAGCGACGCCGCGTGGAGGAAGAAGGTCTTCGGATTGTAAACTCCTGTTGTTGAGGAAGATAATGACGGTACTCAACAAGGAAGTGACGGCTAACTACGTGCCAGCAGCCGCGGTAAAACGTAGGTCACAAGCGTTGTCCGGAATTACTGGGTGTAAAGGGAGCGCAGGCGGGAGAACAAGTTGGAAGTGAAATCCATGGGCTCAACCCATGAACTGCTTTCAAAACTGTTTTTCTTGAGTAGTGCAGAGGTAGGCGGAATTCCCGGTGTAGCGGTGGAATGCGTAGATATCGGGAGGAACACCAGTGGCGAAGGCGGCCTACTGGGCACCAACTGACGCTGAGGCTCGAAAGTGTGGGTAGCAAACAGGATTAGATACCCTGGTAGTCCACACCGTAAACGATGATTACTAGGTGTTGGAGGATTGACCCCTTCAGTGCCGCAGTTAACACAATAAGTAATCCACCTGGGGAGTACGACCGCAAGGTTGAAACTCAAAGGAATTGACGGGGGCCCGCACAAGCAGTGGAGTATGTGGTTTAATTCGACGCAACGCGAAGAACCTTACCAAGTCTTGACATCCCTTGACGATGCTGGAAACAGTATTTCTCTTCGGAGCAAGGAGACAGGTGGTGCATGGTTGTCGTCAGCTCGTGTCGTGAGATGTTGGGTTAAGTCCCGCAACGAGCGCAACCCTTATGGTCAGTTACTACGCAAGAGGACTCTGGCCAGACTGCCGTTGACAAAACGGAGGAAGGTGGGGATGACGTCAAATCATCATGCCCTTTATGACTTGGGCTACACACGTACTACAATGGCGTTAAACAAAGAGAAGCAAGACCGCGAGGTGGAGCAAAACTCAGAAACAACGTCCCAGTTCGGACTGCAGGCTGCAACTCGCCTGCACGAAGTCGGAATTGCTAGTAATCGTGGATCAGCATGCCACGGTGAATACGTTCCCGGGCCTTGTACACACCGCCCGTCACACCATGAGAGCCGGGGGGACCCGAAGTCGGTAGTCTAACCGCAAGGAGGACGCCGCCGAAGGTAAAACTGGTGATTGGGGTGAAGTCGTAACAAGGTAGCCGTAGGAGAACCTGCGGCTGGATCACCTCCTTTCTAAGGAGTCAGGCAGGAACAAAACATCGAAGATGATTTGTTCTTGGAACAGGTGATAAGTACAAGTTGATTAGATATTGTTCGATTTTGAGGGCCCTGAAAAGGGAACTCAAAGACGTACCTTGAAAACTGAATAATAACTGCGAAACAAAGATTATAGTAAGTTCTTTTTAAGAAATATTACAATTTCAAAAGGAAGGGTAACATAATCTTCGTTGGCAAGAGAGAATCAAGAGGATACAAGCCATTCTCGAAAGAGAATAGTTTGAATGGTCAAGCGAACAAGGGCGCAGGGCGAATGCCTTGGCACTGGGAGCCGATGAAAGACGTGATAAGCTGCGATAAGCTTCGGGGAGCTGCAAATAAGCATTGATCCGGAGATTTCTGAATGAGGAAACTCACCTGGGTTCATACTCAGGTACGTTGTACTGAAATTCAAAATAGGTACATCGGGGGAACCGCCTGAACTGAAACATCTAAGTAGGGCGAGGAAGAGACATCAAACGAGATTCCGTAAGTAGTGGCGAGCGAACGCGGAAGAGGGCAAACCGGGAGTAGAAATACTTCCGGGGTACGGAGCGCATTTAAGACTTGAGTTGTTAACCGAACGGCATGGGAAGGCCGGTCAGAGAGTGTGAGAACCACGTAGGTGAAAACGACAAGAGCTGAGCGATTTCCAGAGTACGGCCAGACACGTGAAACCTGGTCGGAAGATGGGGGGACCACCCTCCAACCCTAAATACTACCCAGTGACCGATAGCGTATAGTACTGTGAAGGAAAGGTGAAAAGCACCCCGGGAGGGGAGTGAAAAAGAACCTGAAACCCTGTGCCTACAAGCACCTAGAGCGCGTCAATGCGTGATAGGGTACTTTTTGTAGAACGGTCCGGCGAGCGATTGTATGCAGCAAGGTTAAGGACTTAAGGTCTGGAGCCGAAGCGAAAGCGAGTTTGAAAAGGGCGTTAAGTTGCATATAATGGGCCCGAAACCGGGTGACCTACCCATGGTCAGGTTGAAGTGGAAGTAAAATTCCATGGAGGACCGAACCGACCTCCGTTGAAAAGGCGGCGGATGAACTGTGGGTAGCGGAGAAATTCCAATCGAACCCGGAGATAGCTGGTTCTCCCCGAAATAGTTTTAGGACTAGCCTCAAGTTAGATACCTGGAGGTAAAGCACTGAATAGCCTAGCGGCCGAGAGGTTAGCGAAGCTTATCAAACTCAGAATGCCAGAGTATTGATGCTTGGGAGTCAGACAGTGTCAGATAAATGTCATTGTCAAAAGGGAAACAGCCCAGATCTACAGCTAAGGTCCCAAAGTCAGGTTAAGTGGAAAACGATGTGAAGATACGCAGACAACCAGGATGTTGGCTCAGAAGCAGCCACTCATTCAAAGAGTGCGTAATAGCTCACTGGTCGAGCGTCTTTGCGCGGAGAATTTAACGGGGCTAAACCTGACACCGAAGCTTAGGCAATCCAGCAATGGATTGGGTAGGGGAGCGTTGTATACGCGGAGAAACAGTAGCGTAAGCGGCTGTGGAGTGTATAGAAGTGAGAATGCCGGAATGAGTAGCGCGAATGCAGTGAGAATCTGCATGGCCGAAAGCCTCAGGTTTTTGGAGGAAGGTTCGTCCGCTCCAAGTTAGTCGGGAGCTAAGGTGAGGCCGGAAGGCGTAGCCGATGCACAGACGGTAGAGATTCCGTCACCACCAAAAGAGTTAAGCACAGGGACACATTTGAAGTCTCAGAGCCGGGTGTTGGTTCCGGTAGAGATCGAGGGAAATTAGTACCGAAGTCTGGGATGGAAGATGGCGAGAAAAGCTGTGTGTATTTCTGAGGTGCCCGTACCGCAAACCGACACAGGTAGGTAGGAAGAAGATTCTAAGGCCAACGGGAGAAGGGTTGTTAAGGAACTCGGCAAATTGACCCCGTAACTTCGGGAGAAGGGGTGCTCCAGAGATGGAGCCGCAGAGAATCGGCCCAAGCAACTGTTTACCAAAAACACAGGTTTGTGCTAAATCGAAAGATGACGTATACGAGCTGACGCCTGCCCGGTGCTGGAAGGTTAAGAGGAGATGTGCAAGCATTGAATCGAAGCCCCAGTGAACGGCGGCCGTAACTATAACGGTCCTAAGGTAGCGAAATTCCTTGTCAGGTAAGTTCTGACCCGCATGAAAGGCGTAATGATTTGGGCACTGTCTCAACAGCCCGCCCGGCGAAATTGTAGTACCGGTGAAGATGCCGGTTACCCGCGACAAGACGGAAAGACCCCATGGAGCTTTACTGTAGCCTAATATTGGGTTTCGATGTTGCATGCACAGGATAGATGGGACACTAGGAAACAATCGCTTTGGCGGTTGCGGAGTGGCCGTTGGGATACCATCCTTGCGATATTGGAATTCTAACCTGCGGCTCTGAATCGAGTCGGGGGACATTGTTAGGTGGGCAGTTTGACTGGGGCGGTCGCCTCCTAAAAAGTAACGGAGGCGTTCAAAGGTTCGCTCAGCTTGAACGGAAATCAAGCAAAAGAGTGCAAACGCAGAAGCGAGCCTAACTGCGAGACTGACGGGTCGAGCAGTAACGAAAGTTGGAGTTAGTGATCCGGTGGTATGTGAGTGGAAATGCCATCGCTCAACGGATAAAAGTTACCCTGGGGATAACAGGCTGATCTCCCCCAAGAGTCCACATCGACGGGGAGGTTTGGCACCTCGATGTCGGCTCATCGCATCCTGGGGCTGTATTCGGTCCCAAGGGTTTGGCTGTTCGCCAATTAAAGCGGTACGCGAGCTGGGTTCAGAACGTCGTGAGACAGTTCGGTCCCTATCTGTCGTGGGCGCAGGATATTTGATGGGAGCTGTCCCTAGTACGAGAGGACCGGGACGGACGTACCTCTGGCGCACCAGTTGTTCCGCCAGGAGCATAGCTGGGCAACTACGTACGGATCGGATAAACGCTGAAAGCATCTAAGCGTGAAGCCGACCCAAAGATAAGATGTCCCATTGTTTAAAACAAGTAAGACCCCTTGAAGACTACAAGGTCGATAGGCACGATGTGTAAGTGGAGTGATCCATTCAGCAAGCGTGTACTAATAGGTCGAGGGCTTGACCACAATTCGCTTGAGTATCTCAAGTCAACGAGAAGTAGCAGTGATTATTCAGTTTTGAAGGCACGTCCTTCTAAAAAATACTGGACAAGAACACAGCGATGTGTTATACTTGGTCAGTCATATGGTCGGTGACGATGACGGTGAGGTTCCACCTGTTCCCATTCCGAACACAGCAGTTAAGCTCACTCGTGCCCAAGATAGTTAGCTGGAAACGGCTTGTGAAAATAGGTAGTCGCCGACTTGAACAAAACGCTCTAAGAGAGATCTTAGGGCGTTTTTTTGTGCTTGGTAAAGGGCGCAATGACAGAATTTTTTACAAAATGAGTGGAAACTGGCTGAAAGAAAATCTGTAAAAGCATCCCACACGTTTTAGCGAAAGCGTGTGGGACTTTTTTCGTCCAAAGCTCTTGCATCTGGTCGGCGGGTGCGGTATGCTTAACCAATAGGATGCTTGCAAGAGGGAGGGCAGAGACATGGACAGAGAAGAGATCCGCTATCTGCTGGGCAGCACGATCTATGCACGGGCCAAGGCATACGAGAACCGGGTGCAGGATCTGGAATGTGAGACGGGGGAGAACGGCGTGCGCCATCTGAGCGCCGACGTGCGGGGCAGCGGCCGGAATCTCTACCGGACCCAGGCGTGGCTGCGTCAGAACGGCAGTTTCGTCAGCGCCAGCTGTACCTGCCCTTTCAATGAAAACGGCGAAGGTCCCTGCTGCAAGCACATCGGTGCGCTGCTGCTGCATGAGGTGGATGGGCCGGAAGAAAAGACGGAGTCAAAACCGGAAAAGAAGGCACTGCTGGACATCCCGGGCGTGCAGCGCGGGACAGAATTTGCTAAAGAAGCCGCAGCCCGGAAGGATAGCTACGTCTCCGGTCTCGAGATGCTGTTCGGCAGGAAATGGCGAGGCGATGAACCTGTCTCGGATGTGCAGGCGCAGGAACTTCTTCGAGCTTATCAGGAGGACGCGCTGGCCGAGGTGGAGAGTCTGACAGCCTCGGACGGCCAGCAGCGAGGCTTCGCAGAACTGGAACCGGAGCTCATCCTGGACTACTCCGGACAGCCGCCGCTGCTGCGCCTCCGCATTTCGGACGGCGGGCGGCAGTATGTCGTAAAAAGCATCCCGGAACTGCTGACGGCCATCGAGAAAGAGCGGAGCGTCAGCTACGGCAAGACGCTGGCCTTTGTCCACCGCTGGGACGCCTTTACCTCCGAGGCACAGAAAATTCTGACGCTGCTCCGCCGCCAGCAGGACACGGTGAAGAGCGTGGAAGCCGCCACAGGCCGCCCGACCCGCAGCATCGCAAATGGCCCCGCTGGAAGTGTGCCGCTGTCGGGTGAGCTGCTGGATGAACTGGTGGTATTATATGAGCCGAGGGGCGAGGTGGGCGGTTACACCTTGCGAAAGGGTCTGCCCGCGCTGACGCTGCGGGTCGAGAAGAAGAGGGGCGGCGTACACATCGTGGTGGAGCCCAGTCTGTACACATTGCAGGGCCTCGACTACAGCTACCTTTATAATGAAGACACCATCTGGAAACTGGAACGAGCCGAAGCGGCCCGTCTGCTGCCCGCGTTGAACGCCCTCTGCGGCAGCGGACTCTTTTTCACCAGCAAGGATGCCGTGTCGTTTTGCAGCTTTGTGCTGCCGGAGCTGGGCCGGAAGATCACCATCGACGACCCTGACCGGCTGCTTTTGAATCAGATCCCGCTGGAGCCGGTGGTGCAGTTTTATCTGGATGCGCCCCACATGGGGTCTGTCCGCGCCCACCCGGAATTTTTGTATGGGGAAGACAGGGTGACGCCTTTTGCGGCCCCGGTCGATTTATTGAGGGACGCCCGCGCAGAGCGTCGGGCCGGGCGGCTGCTCCAAACTTATCTGACCCAGCAGACCGACACCAGCCCCGCCGAATATGGCACAGACGACGAGGATACCCTTGTTACTTTCCTTGAAGAGGGTGTGCCTGCCCTGCTGGCGGAGGGCGAAGTCTACCTCAGCGATGCATTCCGCGACTTGCAGGCTGCGCCGCCGAAAATCTCGGTGGGTGTGTCGGTACAGGGCAGTGTGCTTGATTTGGAGGTGGACACTGGCGAATTCCCGGTGAGCGAGCTGAAAGCTCTGCTCAAGTCGCTCCACCAGAAAAAGCGCTACCACCGCCTGCGGGATGGCCGATTGCTTCGGCTGGATGACTCGCTGGAAGTGCTGGACGAACTGAACGAAACGCTGGAGCTCTCCGGCGCAAAGCTGGGCCAGAACCATGCGCAGCTTCCGCTTTACCGTGCGCCCAGCCTCGACTGGGCGCTGTCGGGCCAGACCGGTGTGCGCTTCAACCGGGATGATGCCTTCCGGCGCATCAGCCGGAGCTTCCACGCCGTCAAGGACAGCGAGTATGCCCCGCCTGCCTCCCTGCAAAAGACTCTGCGCAAATATCAGCGGGACGGCTACCGCTGGCTGCGGACGCTGGACGGTTACGGTATGGGCGGCATCCTCGCCGACGATATGGGCCTGGGCAAGACGGTGCAGGTGCTGAGCTACCTGCTGGCCATGAAGCAGAACGGCCAGACTCTGCCCAGCCTCATCGTCTGCCCGGCCTCGCTGGTGCTGAACTGGGCCGAGGAGTGTCAGAAATTCACGTCCGAACTCTCCTGCGTGGTGGTGGACGGCGACGCTGCCCACCGCGCCGAGCTGGCTGAGAGCTGGCCCGCCGCCGACCTCGTGGTGACCAGCTACGATCTGCTGCGGCGTGACGAGACGCTTTACGAGGGGCAGGAGTTTTATGCCTGCATCCTCGACGAGGCGCAGGCCATCAAGAACCACACCACCCAGAAATACAAGGCCGTCTGCAAAGTGCGCAGCCGGGTGCGATTCGCCCTCACCGGTACGCCGGTGGAGAACCGGCTGGGCGAGCTGTGGAGCATCTTCTCCTTCCTGATGCCGGGCTATCTGCCGCCCTACAAGAGCTTTTGCAGCCGGTTCGAGAAGCCCATCGTGCAGGAGGAAGACCAGACCGCCGTGCGGCGTCTCAATCAGCTGACCGGCCCCTTCATCCTCCGCCGCATGAAGTCGGATGTGCTCAAGGAGCTGCCGCCCAAGACCGAGAATGTCTACCGCATCGAGCTGGAAGAGGAGCAGCGCAAGCTCTATCTGGCCGCTGTGGTGGACGCCCGGGAGAAGCTGCAGGCCGCAAAGCCCGAGGACAAGATGGCGGTGTTCGCCGTCCTCATGCGGCTGCGGGAGATCTGCTGCGACCCGCGCCTTATCGCAGACAACTGGGAGGGTGGCAGTACCAAGCTGGACGCCTGCGCGGAGCTTGTCTCCAGCGCTGTGGAGGGCGGCCACCGCATCCTGCTGTTCAGCCAGTTCACCTCGATGCTCGAGCTGCTGGCAAAGCGTCTGGACGCCGAGGGCATCAGCCACTTTACGCTGCAGGGCTCGACGCCGAAGCCCGTCCGGGCGGAGCTGGTCCGGCGGTTCAACGGGGGAGAGGTGAGCGTTTTCCTCATCTCGCTGCGGGCCGGCGGCACCGGCCTTAACCTGACGGCGGCGGACATCGTCATCCACTACGACCCGTGGTGGAACGTCGCCGCCCAGAATCAGGCCACCGACCGCGCCTACCGCATCGGCCAGCAGAACCCGGTGCAGGTGTATAAGCTCATTGCACAGGATACCATTGAAGAAAAAATCGTGGAATTGCAGCAGGCCAAGCAGTCGCTGGCCGACACCGTGACCGGCACCGCCGATGGTGCCATCCTCTCGATGCGGCCGGATGAGCTGCTGCAGCTGCTGGAAGGGAGCGAACCGTGAAATACGCATTGTTTTCGGTGCCGGTCGGCACCATTTACGACCTGCCCCAGACCATCAAAGAGGGCGAGGCGGGTCTTGTCTCCACCATCGGAGATGAGGGCCTGTATGGGCAGGCCTGTCAGGTGCGGACTGCGCCCGGCGGCGTGACCGCTGCGGGCGTCCAGCTGCCGCCCGATGTGGCCGAAGTGGTCAGCTTTTACGGTTACCATGGCTATGTGAATCAGCGGGAATTGCAGTTTGTCCGCGAGGAGGAGCTGTGGGAGTATCTGGGGGCAGACCTCGTTCTCGTGGGCCGCGCTACGGATGTCCTCAGCCTGCCCAAGGTGCAGGGCGTCCGGATGATGGAATTGGAGCGGGGAGGTGTTCTCCGTCGCCAGCCTGAGACCGCCGAAGAGGTCGAGGTCCACAAGGGCTGGGCGAAAGTCCTGCTGACGGATGGCCGGACGGGCTATGTCCGGGATGTGGCGCTGGAGCCGGTGAAATATGAGATGACGGCGGTCTTCTCCCAGAGAGAGGGCCTTGCCTTCAATGACGCGCTGGCCGAGACGCTGGATACGACGGCGGAAAAGCTCGTGCCGGAAGCTGTGGCACGCTGGTACGGCGGCAGCGAAGAAGCCTTCCGCGCCGCTGTCTGTGAGCAGGCAAAAAAGTATATGGATACCGAGTACCGCTGGGGCGGCAAGTCGGGCCGGGGCATCGACTGCTCGGGCCTCGTCAGCAGTGCCTACATGCAGTGCGGTGTGCTCATCTACCGCGACGCAAAGATCATCGAGGGCTGGCCGATGCATGAGGTGGCCTTCGAGAACAAAAAGCCCGGCGATGCTCTCTTCTTCCCCGGCCATGTGGCGCTTTATCTGGGCGAAGGGCGGTATATCCACTCCACCGGTGCCGCCGTCAGCGGCGGTGTGGTCATCAACAGCCTTGAGTCGAGCGACCCGCTGTATCGGGAGGATCTGGTGAAGTGTTTGTATGCGGTGGGGAGTATTTTCTAAAAGGAGATAACCATGAAAGTCTTTGATCTACATTGTGACACCCTGAGTGAGCTGCGCTACGCCGAAAAGGCGGGTACGCCCAAGAGCTTTGCGCAGAATGATCTGCATATCGACTTGCAGAAACTGAAAAAGGGCGACTATATGCTGCAGTGCTTCGCCGCCTTTGTCAATCTGGGCGACAAGACCCCCGGTGCCGACCCGCTGGTGACGGCGCTGGAAGAGATCGACGTCTTCAAACGCATTATGGAAAAATACCCGGAGGATATTGCTCCGGTGTATCGACCCTCTGACATCCGAAAAAACGCCGCCGAGGGCAAGATCAGCGGAATGCTCACCATCGAAGAGGGCGGCTGCTGCAAGGGCAGCATCGGCGTGCTGCGCCGGATGTACGAGCTGGGCGTCCGCATGATGACCCTGACCTGGAACCACGAGAACGAGCTTGCCAGCCCCAACGTCGTCCCCGGCGGGGGCCACAACATCTGGCCCTGCACCCCCAACACCGAGACGGGCTTGAAAGAAAAGGGCTTCGAGTTCCTGGCTGAGATGGAGCGTCTGCACATCATCGCAGATGTGAGCCACCTGTCCGACAAGGGCTTCTGGGACATTGTGGAGCACTCCACCCGCCCCTTTGCGGCCAGCCACTCCAACTGCCGCGCCCTCGCACCCCACTGCCGCAACCTCACCGACGAGATGATCCGTGCTCTCGCCAACAAGGGCGGCCTCGTGGGTCTGAACTACTGCAGCGGCTTCCTCGACAACCAGCCCGAAGAAAAGCTCTGCCGCAGCACCACGGCCCTGATGGCAAAGCACGCGGCCCACTTCAAGCAGGTGGGCGGCATTGAGATCATCGGTCTGGGCAGTGACTTCGACGGCATCGGCGGCAAGCTGGAAATGGACGACTGCTCCAAGCTCCCGCTGCTGGCCGACGCACTCCGCCGCGAGGGCTTCACCGAGGACGAGGTAGAGGCCATTTTCTATCGCAACGCCCGGCGGTTCTTCGAAGAAAACCTCTAAATAATGTATAAAACGACAGGGAGATTCCAAAATGGATAAAAACATGACGCTGGAAAAGCGTATTGCCGCCGAGCTGTATTCCTATCAGGGCAAGATGAGCGTCTTTGTGGACGACCTGCACGGCCACACGGTCGAAATCGGCGCTGACGAGGAATTTGAGACGGCTTCCACCATCAAGGCATATATCCTCGCAGCCCTGTATCTGCAGGCCAGCCGGGGCAAAGCCAACCTCGAGGAAAAAATCACCTACAAGCCCGAGCACTTTGTGGACGGTTCCGGTATGCTCCGTGCGCTGGGCGTGGGCGCAAGTCTGAAAGTTAAAGACGCCGCCACCATGATGATCATCTGCTCCGACAACATCGCTACCAACATGGTCATCGACTATCTGGGGCTGGACACCATCAACGCCTGCATCCGGGAGATGGGCTTTGCCCACACCGTCCTGCACAACCCGCTCCACTTTGATATTTACAACGACCTCGGCACCACGACGCCCCGGGACTACGCCTCGCTGTTTGCGCAGGTGGCAAAGGGAACGCTCGTCAGCGCTGAGGCCAGCGCTGAGATGCTGGCCATCTTCCGTCAGCAGCACTACAATACCATGCTGACCCACGATTTCCCTCAGTTCTATCTCGACTGCGAGGAGACCGGCGAGCCGGAGCTCATCTGGGTGGCCAGCAAGAGCGGCAGCATGAACGCCTGCCGCAACGACGGCGGCATCGTCCACACCCCCTACGGCGAGTATGTCATCGTCCTGATGAACAAGGACTTCCACGACATCATAGAGTACAATGACCATCCCTCCATGGTCTACGGCGCCCGGGTGTCCCGGATGATACTCGACCAGATTTTGGCCTGCGAGGGTGAGCTGTACAAGTAAAATCGTGGAAGAAATAGGAATATTAAGGGGAATCATAACAATGGGTATTCAAATCAGCCTGCCGATGATGGCATTTCTGGTGTTCATGACCGGCTTTGCGGGCTTTGTGGATTCGGCAGCGGGCGGCGGCGGACTCATCAGCCTGCCGGCCTATCTCTTCGCGGGCCTGCCGCCTCACTATACTTACGCCACCAACAAATTCAGCGCCGCCTGCGGCACGACGTTCGCCACGGCCAGTTTCTTCAAGAACGGCGCGATGAACCTCAAGGTCGGTATCCTCGCCGCCATCGGAAGCTTTGCGGGCAGTGCCCTGGGCGCACACATCGTCCTGATGCTCAGTGATGAGGTGCTGCAGATGATGATGTTCATCATCCTGCCCATCGCGGCAGTCGTCATCCTGTGGCGTCGCAATCTCCCGGACGAGAACCGGGACGACGGCACCCTGAATTTGAAAAAGGCCCTGCTGGCTCTGGGCATCGGCTTTGGCATCGGTCTGTACGACGGCATGGTGGGGCCTGGCACCGGGACCTTTGCCATCATCGCTTTCACCAGCCTGATGGGCTTCGACCTGCGCACCGCCAACGGCAACGCCAAGGTGCTCAACCTCGCCAGCAACTACGCAAGCCTCTTCACCTATCTGAGCAGCGGGCTGGTGGTCTTTCCGGTGGGCATCCCCTGCGCCATCAGCAACATCGTCGGCAACATCATCGGCTCCCACTTCGCCCTGAGAAAGGGCGCAAAGTTCATCCGCCCCATGATGCTCGTGGTGCTGGTGCTTTTGCTGGGCAAGCTCATCACGGATATGCTGTAAGTAAAAACGAAAAAAGGCTGCTGTGCGTCTGCACAGCAGCCTTTTATCATATCCTATCAGTCGATGACCAGCCCGTTATCGAAGAAGGCCAGACCAAACGCACCGGGACCGGCGTGGGTGCCGATGACGCAGCCGATCTGGCGCACCAGCGGCTCGGGAAGGCCGAGATTGTCCACCAGATAGGTCTGGATGGGGTTCACCTCGCGGGTGCTGATGGTGTAACCGGCCAGAGAGGGGAAACGGGGATTGACGCCGCCCAGCTCCTCTATCTTCTTGAAGAGGGCGACGTATGCACCGGGCAGACCCCGGGCCTTGCCGGCCATGGCGACTTTGCCCTCCTTGATGGTGATGAGGGGCTTGATGCCCAGCATCCCGCCGGCCACGGCGACGGCGGCGGGCAGACGGCCGCCCTTGCGCAGATACTTCAGGTCGTCGATGGCGGCGACGAGGTGCAGGTGCTCCTTGGCGTGCTCGAGGGTGGTGGCGATCTGGACGGCAGATTTGCCTTCATCCCGCAGGTGTGCGGCCAGACGAACCAGCAGACCCTCGCCGAGGCAGACATTGGTGCTGTCCACGAAGAAGACGTTGTCCACATTGGCCAGGTCTGCGGCCAGCTTCGCACACTGATAGGTGCCGGACAGCTCATGGGACAGGAAGATGCCCACGACCTCGTCTCCGGCGGCAGCAGCCTCGGCGTAGAACTTTTCGAACAGCTCAGGGCTGGGCTGGCTGGTGGTGGGCAGCTTTTTGCAGCCGGCCATGTGCTCGTAGTACTCGCTGGGAGTCAGGTCCACGCCGTCCCGGATGACGGTGCCGTCCTCGAGGGTGACGTTGAGGGGGATGACGTCCACACCCAGCTGCGCGGCCTCGGCGGGCAGGATGTCGGATGCGGAATCGGTAAGAATGCGTATCATATAGTTCGTACCTCCATGGGTGCGTTCATCGTGTGTCTTTGGTAAAACGACAAATCCATAAAAAAGTCGTACAAAGTATACCAGAACGCCAGGCGGTATGTCAATCTTTTGAGTGAAATTTCTTCGCATGAACGAAAAACTGCTTGCAAAACGGGGCGGCAGTATGGTACAATGTCCGCCGACAGGAGGGTGCACCGTGAAAAGACTGATAAGGGAAACGGAAAAGCCGTCTTTTCCGGCTCAGTGCCGGGTCCTGGCCGAGGCGGCCGTGCTCTGGGCGCTGCTGGCGGCGGGAGCACAGCTGCTGCTCCCGGTGGAAAAGACGGCTCTGCCCGAGGGCGCGGCCCTTGCGTGGGCTGCTCTGCGCATCTGCCTTGTGACCCCTCTGGCAGAAGAGCTTGCCTTCCGGGGCGGGGCGCTCTATCTTTTGCAGCCGCTGGGCGGCGCGGGGGCTGTGGTGGTGCAGGCGGTGCTTTTTGCGGCCCTGCACGGCAGCTGGACGGCCCGGGCCTATGCGCTGGGCATGGGGCTCATCTTCGGCTGGGCGGCCCAGAAAGCGAAGAGCGTATGGCCCGGCAGCGCGTTACATATTATAAATAACTGCCTCGTGTTTGCCACACGGCTGGCAGAAAGGGGAATGGGATGACCGATTTTGAGCTGATGGGTGCGGCGCTGGAAGAGGCCCGGAAGGCCGCTGCGCTAGGCGAAGTGCCGGTGGGCGCAGTAGTGGCGAAGGACGGAGAGATCATCTCTGCCGCCCACAACACCCGCGAGACGGAGAAAAACGCCCTCCACCACGCTGAGCTGCTGGCCATCGACGCGGCCTGCAAAAAGCTGGGCGGCTGGCGGCTGTGGCAGTGTGAGCTGTTCGTGACGCTGGAACCCTGCCCCATGTGCAGCGGCGCCATCATCAACAGCCGCATCAAGCGGGTGGTGTACGGCGCCGCCGACGTCAAGGCGGGCTGCTGCGGCTCGGTGACAGACCTCTTCGCCCAGCCCTTCAACCATCACCCCGTCATCGAAAAGGGACTGCGGGCCGATGAGGCACAGCAGCTTTTGCAGGAATTTTTCGTTTCACTGCGGGCCAGGCGGGCCGCAAAGCCCCGCTGGAAGCCGCCCGTGAATCCCTGAATCTGTGAAAAAAGTGGGAACTGCGTGAAAAAATCACCGGTGACCACTTTATTTTTTCGCCCGATTGTGCTATATTATTCAATGGAAACTTGTCGAAACCACACAAATGCCGCCGGGCGCGCCGCAGAGCCGGCCTAGACCGGAAAAAGTGAGCAGAGCGCAGCTCCGGCGGGGTGGGGGAAGCTGTTTCCTTTCCCGCCGCAGAGGCTTTGACACGAAGAGGCGCTGCGGCCGAAAATAGTGGACAGGAGGGTTTGACTCTTGTACAACGACGAATTTGAGCTGACATTTGACCTTGCAGACGCCGGGCCGAAGAAAGAACAGCGCAGGCCGACCCTGCCCGAGCCGGAAGAAGCGGTTGTGGCCGCACCGCCGGTGCAGGAAACGAGGGAAACGCCGGTCAGCGCTGCACCGGAGAACACACCAGCATCGGGACCGGAACGCGAGCCGGAACCTGCGGCAGAGCCCCAGAGCACTGCCCCGGCGGCGAAGGGCCGCACCGTCCTCATCTCGGGCGGCGACCGGGGCATCGGCGCAGCAGCAGCCCGCGCATTCTATGCGGCGGGCTACCGGGTGGCAGTGTTCTACCACACCAACGCCGAGGCCGCCGCAGCCCTGCAAAAAGAGCTGCCGGGCGTACTGGCCGTCCAGTGTGACGTGGCCAGCCGGGCCAGCTGTGAGCTGGCCTTCCGCGCCGCCGAGCAGGCGCTGGGCCGGGTGGATGTGCTGGTGAGCAACGCGGGCATCGCCCAGCAAAAGCTGTTCACCGACATCACGCCGGAAGAGTGGCAGCGGATGCTGGACGTCAACCTGACCGGTGCGTTCAACCTCTGCCAGCTGGCCCTGCCCGGGATGATACGCCGCAAAGCGGGCCGTATCCTCACCGTGAGCAGCATGTGGGGCCAGACCGGCGGCAGCTGCGAGGTACACTATTCCGCCGCCAAAGCGGGCCTCATCGGCCTGACCAAGGCACTGGCAAAAGAAGAAGGTCCCAGCGGCATTACCGTGAACTGCGTGGCCCCCGGCGTCATCGACACCGATATGATGGCTTCGTTCACTGCTGAGGACAAAGCGGCATTGGCCGAAGAGACCCCTGTGGGCCGTCTCGGCACCGCCGAAGAGGTGGCAAAGCTTCTGCTGTACCTCGCCGGAGAAGACGCCGGCTACATCACCGGCCAGGTGTTCGGCGTCAACGGAGGTCTTGTGATCTAAGAAGCTGTTTTCACAGCCATTGCACACCGTCTGGCCGGCATTTTTGTCTGCATACTGCGTTGCTTTCCCTTGCAATCCGTCAGGATTGCTGCGGAAAATCGCCTTGTCTGCGGGCAAAAATCTACGGCCATCCGGCACACTCTGGCCATGAAAACAACTTCTATGCATCAAGGCCGAAACTATGAGACAAGTTCACTTGCGGGGCGCTTCCCCCGCGGTGAGAAGGAGAGAGCGAAATGGGCATGACTTTGAAGGAACTGTTGACGAAAGGCGAAGGCACCCTGTCGGCACAGGAGGCCAAAACTTTGGCCGCACAGTGCAGGATGGATGTGGAAACGCTCTATACGCTCCTTGAAGAGCGCGGCATCAAGATCATCGAGGATGAGGCCGACGCCGATGTGAATCTGGACGTGGACAGCATCATCGCCGAGGTGGAGAACGCCGAGAACAACAGCGACGAGCTGGGTCTGGGCGGCGACGACGAGGAAGAGGTCGCCGAGGAGAACCCTGCCGACCTGAAGGCTGCGATGGATGAGCTGCTGGACGACCCCGTCAAGAACTACCTCAAGCAGATCGGCCAGATCCCTCTGCTGAGCGCGGAACAGGAAGTTGATCTGAGCAAGCGCATCCACGCCGGTGCCGAGGCTGCCCACATCCTGCAGGCCGACCGCCAGAAGTACGGTGCGACCGAGTACATCAAGAAGAACAGCGCCCGCTTCTCGTTCGAGGAGGATGAGAACAGCCGCAGCTACACCGAGGATATCGACGAAGAGGGCAACGAGAAGCCCAGCGAGGACGCCGAGGAAAAGGCCGCTGAGGAAGAGGCCATGGAGGCTGTGGAGAACGGCCCCCTGACCGAGGAGCGCCGTCAGGAGCTGCTGAAGACCCGCCGCGACGGCCTGAACGCCCGCCGCAGCCTGAGCGAAGCGAACCTCCGTCTGGTGGTCTCCATCGCCAAGAAGCATGTGGGCCACAATCTGGCCTTCCTCGATCTCATCCAGGAGGGCAACATCGGCCTCATCAAGGCGGCTGAGAAGTTCGACTGCGACCGCGGCTTCCGCTTCTCCACCTATGCGACCTGGTGGATCCGTCAGGCCATCACCCGCGCCATCGCCGACCAGGCCCGTACCATCCGTATCCCGGTGCATATGGTCGAGACCATCAACCGGATGCGTCAGGCCACCAACCAGCTGGTCTACCAGAACGGCCACGAGCCCACCCCGGAAGAGCTGGCAAAGGCCATGGACATGAGCGTCGAGCGCGTGCGTGAGATCCAGCGCATGGCACAGGAGCCCGCCAGTCTTGAGAGCCCCGTGGGCGAGGAAGAGGATTCCTCTCTGGGCGATTTCGTTGCCGACGAGAATGCCGAGGCTCCCGGCAAGGCTGCTGACCGCGCTATGGTGGCCCAGCAGATCAATCAGGCTCTCAAGAGCCTGACTCCCCGTGAGGAGAAGGTCATCCGTCTCCGCTTTGGTCTGGACGATGGCCGTCCCCGCACGCTGGAAGAGGTGGGCCGCGACTTCGGCGTCACCCGTGAGCGCGTCCGCCAGATCGAGGCAAAGGCCATCCGCAAGCTGCACAGCCGCAAGTGCCTGGCCCTGCTGAACGGCCTTATCGAGTGATATTTTCAACAATGCAGACGGCTGCCGTGGAAAACGGCAGCCGTTTTTCTGTATCTGGGCAGAAAAAACGCAAAATGCCAGATTTTTTTGCAAAAAACGCTTGCAATGCGGCAGAGTTTATGGTATTATAATTGAGCTGTGATTGTGCTGCTATAGCTCAGTTGGTAGAGCGCATCCTTGGTAAGGATGAGGTCTCCAGTTCGAATCTGGATAGCAGCTCCAGCTCAGAACACCTTGAGGTTGAAAAACTTCAGGGTGTTTTTTTGTTGTAATTTGTGATTTTGCCTGCCTGGGTTGATTTTTTGCGCTGAATGAAGTATTATATCTCTATAATCCAGACGGGATTTAACCGATTGCTATTTACGAGAACTATTTCCTCCAATAGATAAACCGCGCCGCAGGTTCGAACATTACCTGCGGCGCGGTTTTTGTTTTTGGCAGAGCGCTCTGCCGGGGAGAACCTCTCAGTCAAAGCCTGTCGGCTTTGCCAGCTCCCCTGATAGGGGAGCCCTTGGCAGGCTGGGTCACTTTGAGCTGACTGCCAAAAGTCCAATATGGCGCAAAAGTGCGGGCTCCGCTGCAAAGGTCAGCTGCTTCTGGACAGCGCACCTTGTCAAGCTGCCGCGGCTCTCTGTAGCGGAGCACTACAGTCCACGAAATAAATAAGCTTTACTCGTTCAGGGGAAACTTGGCCGACATGCCAAAGCCTCCCCTCGTTAGGAGCAACGGCGACGACCGCCGCCAGCGGCGGAAACAGGGAGGAGCTGTTGGGGCCGCGGCCAGCAGGATGCAAGCGACAGCGCAGCAGACGCTGGAAGCCGCAACCCGGCCTTGTCTGCGAAGCAGACTGAGAGGTTCAGTTCGTTCCCTTAAAGTACAATCCTCTCGTGAACTCTCCCTCAAACGGTGCGTGCTGACGGATGCTGTCGAGGATGGCGGCGGCCTCTTCCCTGCTTTCCAGCGTGAAGTAAGCCACGCCGTAGTCTACGGTCAGTGCGCCGGGTTTGTCGCCCATATAGATGGGGACGGGATTATAAATAGTACGGACACCCAGCCCGCACCGCACCGGGAACTTCTTCGCCTTGCGGTCGGTGAGTAGGCCGGTCTTGTCGCAGTGGGCACAGTCGTGGATGTTCTGCAGCGGGCAGGCACGGGTGACCATCAGCGGCATATGGCCGTAGGTGATGACGCCGGTCGGCACAGGCTTGCCGTCACGAGTCGGCGCGATGGTGCTGATGTCGCTGTCCTTCACCTCGGGCAGGATGAGCACCGAGCGGAGGCCAAGGTCCGCATAATACTGGGCCGCGAGGTTATTGGTGACGTTGAGGCCGAAGCCGCCGGTCATGGGCAGGCCGCGGCAGAGCCGCAGGTGGGCGATGTTGCTCACCTCATAGCCCGCAAAGCCCGCGTCCTGCGTGGCCGCGATGCGGCGGGCGGTGTCCTCTTCCAGTGCGCCGAACATGACGCGGGGCAGTTCGAGAAGAGTCTTCTCCCGCCACTCGCGGGGGACGCGGTCGGCCTGCGCGATGGGCAGGATGAGGTATTCCACCCCGCTCAGCGCCTGCTCCGGCACCTGCTCCCAGCGCTCGAACCGAGCGCGGAGGGTGCGGTGGGGCGGCAGAGTGCGCAGCGGCAAAGGCGGAAGCTCCACCTCATTCACCGGCCACGGGCGCAGGGTCTCCCGCTTTTTCAGCAGGGCGTCCAGTGCCTCACGGCGCAGCTCGTTGATGGCACTGCCCGGCACGAACCAGGGGCCGCCATCCATCTCCACGTCGATTTTTTCGGCAGAGAAAGGCGTGCCGCCGGTCTTGCCCAGGCTGCGGCTCAGGCTCTCGGTGGGATCGGTGCGGGCGGGCTGAGGTTCGGCGTCGCCGTAGGCGAAGGCTTTGTTGGTGCCGTCAGTGACGGTCAGCTTCTCGCCGCCCTCTTCGATTTCAATTTTCATCTCCACCGGCACGCGGGAACGCTCCCGGCGGTACAGCTCCCGCAGGGCAGGCAGGGTCTTCCTGGTCAGCTCGGCGTCGGCCTCGCTGCGGACGCCGAACATCGTGCCGTCGATCTTTCCGTCCAGATAGCCGGAGGTGAAGCCGGAGCGGCTGAACGCATTCTTCAGCAGGTCGCGGTCATAGGCACGGCCCTCGCGGCCTGCCAGACAGGCGTTGACGGCAGCAGCTACATACTCCGGCGTCCGCAGACGGCCTTCGATTTTCGCTGATGCTACGCCGATGGCCTGCAGCTTGTCCAGCTTGTCGATGACGGAGTTGTCCTTGAGGGACAGGTGGTGCAGACGGCCCGGCTTGCCCTCGGGCAGAGCGTTGGCCTCGAAGGGCAGGCGGCAGGGGCCGGCGCAGGAGCCGCGGTTGCCGCTCCGTCCGCCCAGGAAAGCCGACATATAGCACTGGCCGCTGACGCACATGCAGAGTGCGCCGTGGACGAAGCACTCCGTCTCGATGCCGCAGTGCTTGGTGATGTGCTCCACCTCGGGCAGGCTCAGCTCACGGGCCAGCACGACCCGGGCAAAGCCCAGCTCTTTCAGTTCCAGTGCGCCCTGCAGGGTGTGGACGCTCATCTGGGTGGAACCGTGGCGAGGCAGCTGGGGCGCGATGTCCCCGATGAGCTTCGCCACTGCAAGGTCCTGGCAGATGACAGCGTCGGCCCCGCTGGCAGCGACGGCCCGCACGGCGTCGGCCAGACCCGCCAGCTCGCCGCCGTAGACGGTGGTATTCAGCGCCACATGAACGGCCACGCCCCGGGCATGGCAGAACCGGACGGCTTCTTTCAGGCTGTCGGCATCAAAATTGCCCGCACCGGTGCGGGCGTTGAAGCCGGAAAAACCCAAATATACTGCGTCCGCGCCGCTGAATACTGCTGCGCGGAGCATTTCTTCACTGCCCACAGGGGCAAGGATCTCAATTTTTGACATAGCTCTCCCTTTGACATTTATATAATGTAGATCACTTCTGCTGCAGCTTGGCCAGCTGTTCCCGCAGAGCGGCATTTTCCCTCTTGAGGGTCTCGTTCTCCGCCTTGACCTTATCCGCTGCCAGCTTCGCCTTGGCTGCATCGGAAATGTAGTCCTGTATCTGGCTGCGCATATTCTCGGCGCTGCCCGCGCTCTTGCGGTACTCGTCCAGATAGTCCATCGCGCAGAACACCGCCGCCTTGGTCACAGAGAGGTTGCCGTTGTTGTCCAGCAGCTTCGTGATGTCATCGTCCAGCTTCTTGGCCAGTGTGGTGATGTAGTTCTCGGTATCGGTCGTTGCAATGGCGTAGGGTGCGCCTGCAATGGTCACTCTCACTTTATTTACCATATCGTCCTCACTTTGCGCGGCACACGCCCTGCCGGGCCGGTCATTTCCGGTCATTTTCCGCTGTTTCCGGGATTTTCGGAAACTATTTCAGCCCTGACAGGAGCGTTTAGCTGCGGCTTTTTCATGTTCAGCCGAGTTTGTCCCCGAATTACCCGCCCGAACCGATGCATTTCGGGGCAAACACGGCCCTTGTCTCCCTTTATTATAATATAAATAGTGCGCGAGAAAAAGTGCTATTTTTGAATTTTTGGCATATTTGTCAGAAACATTGCCATAAAAATGTCAGATACGGCAAAAATGGTCCCTTTTTCTTGCAATCCCCATCCGGAGTGATTATAATACTATTGTTATGTGTTATGCGAGGGGCGAGGGAATTAGAGGAGAAATGCCCTGTCACCGTACTAATTCAAAAAATTTAAGCATTCGTGCGGATAGGAGTTCATTTATGACTACAAAAGAATTTGCAAAAATTCTTCAGGACAAGCTCACCAGCGAATATGGTGTTGACCTGAGCGTTGCATCTCATCAGCAGATCTACCGCGCTCTGGCCCTCATCTGCCGCCAGATGATGAGCGAGAACCATAAGAAGTTCCAGTCCAAGGCCATCGGCACCGGCTCCAAGCAGGTGTACTACCTGTGCATGGAGTTCCTGATGGGCCGCAGCCTCAAGATGAGCCTGTTCAATCTGGGCCTGAATGATGCTGCCCAGAAGGCTCTGGCCGAGGCTGACATCAGCCTGGACAGCATCTACGAGGAAGAGCCTGACGCAGGTCTGGGCAACGGCGGCCTGGGCCGTCTGGCCGCCTGCTACCTGGACGGCATGGCTACCACCAGCGTCTGCGGCACCGGCTACTCCATCCTGTACGAGTACGGCATCTTCAAGCAGAAGATCGTGGACGGCTGGCAGCAGGAGCGCGCCGACAACTGGCTGCCCGGCGGTCAGGTCTGGCTCAAGAGCCACCCCGATCAGGCTGTGGAAGTCCGCTTCGACGGCGAAATCCACGAGAACTGGGACCATGGCTTCCACTATATCCAGCACACCAACTACAACAGCGTCATGGCCATCCCCTCCGATATGTACGTTCAGGGTTACGACGGCAAGGGCGTTGCAAAGCTGCGTCTGTGGCAGGCCAAGGCTCCTGACTTCGATATGTCCAGCTTCTCTCTGGGCAACTACAACACCGCAATGAGCAAGAACGCCAGCGCTGAGCTCATCTCCAAGGTGCTGTACCCCAACGACAACCACGTCGAAGGCAAGATCCTCCGCCTGCGCCAGCAGTACTTCCTGTCTGCTGCCTCCATCGGCGACATCGTCCAGAACCACCTGTCCACCTACGGCACCCTCGAGAACCTGCCCGACAAGGTGGCTATCCAGCTGAACGATACCCATCCGACCCTCGCCATCCCCGAGATGATGCGCATCCTGCTGGATGAGTGCGGCTTCGGCTGGGACAAGAGCTTCGACATCTGCCAGAAGGTCTTCTCCTACACCAACCACACCGTCATGGCCGAGGCTCTGGAGAAGTGGAACGTTGACATCTTCAAGATGACCCTGCCCCGTATCTACCAGATTGTGGTCGAGATGGACCGCCGCGCCCGCGAGAAGCTGGAAGCAGCCTTCCCCGGCGACCAGGGCAAGATCAACTATATGGCCCTCATCGGCGACAATCAGGTGCGCATGGCCAACATCTGCGCCTACACCGCCAACAGCATCAACGGCGTCTCCAAGCTCCACAGCGAGATCATCAAGGAGAGCGTCTTCCACGACTACTACCTGTTCAAGCCTCAGGCTTTCAAGAACGTGACCAACGGCATCGCTTACCGCCGCTGGCTGCTGGCCTCCAACCCCGAGCTGTGCAAGCTGCTGGACGAGACCATCGGCACCGGCTACAAGCACGACGCCGCCGACCTGTCCAAGCTGAACAAGTTCGCTGAGGACAAGACCGTCCTGAAGCGCCTGAATGAGATCAAGCTGGACAACAAGAAGAACTTTGCCGCTTACCTCGAGAGGAGCACCGGTCAGGTCATCGATCCTAACTCCATCTTCGACTGCCAGGTCAAGCGTATGCACGAGTACAAGCGCCAGCACCTGAATGCGCTGAACATCGCTGCTCAGTACCTGTACCTGAAGGAGAACCCCAACGCCGACTTCATCCCCAAGACCTATATCTTCGGCGCAAAGGCTGCCCCCGGCTACTATATGGCCAAGCAGATGATCCGCATGATCTGCAAGCTGGGCGACCTCATCAACAACGACCCCGCTGTCCGCGAGAAGCTGCGCGTGGTCTATCTGGAAGAGTACTGTGTCTCCCTGAGCGAGCACCTGATGCCCGCAGCCGAGGTCTCTGAGCAGATCTCTCTGGCAGGCACCGAGGCTTCCGGTACTGGCAACATGAAGTTCATGCTGAACGGTGCCATCACGCTGGGTACTCTGGACGGCGCAAACGTCGAGATCGCCGACGCCGCCGGCAAGGAGAATGAGCTCATCTTCGGTATGCTGACCCCCGAGGTCAACAACCTCAAGCAGGTGGGCTATCACCCCAACGCCTTCATCACGGGCGACGACGTTGCAAATGCTGCTCTGAACTTCCTGGAGCGCGGCTGGAACGGCGAGAACTTCCACGAAGTCACCGAGAACCTGCGCAGCAGCGACCCCTATATGGTCATGGCCGACTTCAAGGACTACCGCCGTGCTCAGGCCGACCTGCAGCGCCTGTATGCTGACCGTGAGCAGTGGGCTAAGATGAGCCTGAAGAACATCGCCAACAGCGGCATCTTCAGCGCTGACCGTGCCGTTCTGGACTACGCACGCGACATCTGGCACGCTTCTGCTGTGAAATAAACCTCTCCGTCAGCGCTGACGCGCTGCCACCTCCCCTATCGAGGGGAGGCCTTGGCATATCGGAAAGCCTCACCTCTTCGCCAGAGGCTCCCCTCGGTAGGGGAGCTGTCGAGCGAATGCGAGACTGAGAGGTTATTCCTTTAATAATAACGCAACGCCCCGTGGCATCGCTGCCCGGGGCTTTTTTTGAGAAAGGACGATCCTTTTTGCCTTGTCTGTTCAATAGTTTCGACCCCTACTTCAAGCAGCCCTTCGGTGCGGTGCGCGCCGGTCAGAGTGTGCATTTGTCCCTCTGCATCCCGGAGGAGCTGGGCTATGTAGACCCTCATCTCGTCCTCCAGAAAGAGGGCAGGTACGATGTCCCCGTCCACTACCGGATGAAGTTCGACGGCCAGACACCCCATCAGAACCACTTCTCGGTGGACGTCACCCTCAACGACGTGGGCCTCTACTTTTACTATTTCGACCTCTACACCGACTTCCGCCGCATCGTCCGCGGGCCGGACAACTGCGGCGTCGTGAGCTGGCAGGAGGGCGAGAGCTGGCAGATCACGGTCTACGAGTCCGATTTTGAGACGCCCGCCCCCATCAAGGGCAAGGTGTTCTACCAGATCTTCCCCGACCGCTTCTGCGAGGGCGTGGAGAACAAGCCCATGCCCTTCCCCGACCGGCTCTATCAGGCCGACAAGCACGCCGAGCCCTTCTGGCAGCCCAATGAGGTGGGCGGCCACCTGAACGAGGACTATTTCGGCGGCGACCTCAAGGGCATCCAGATGAAGCTGCCCTACCTGCGGGAGATGGGGGTGGACTACCTTTACCTGAACCCCATCTTTGAGGCCCACTCCAACCACCGCTACAACACCGCTGACTACCTCAACGTAGACCCCCTGCTGGGTACCAACGAGGATTTCGAGACCCTCTGCGCCGAGGCCAGGAAGTACGGCATCGGCATCGTGCTGGACGGCGTGTTCAGCCACACCGGCTCCGACAGCCGCTATTTCAACCGCGAGGGCCGCTACGGCGAGGGCGGTGCCTATCGTGACCCCAACTCCCCCTACCGCAGCTGGTACGATTTCGATTCCAAGTATAAGGGCGGCTACCGCAGCTGGTGGGGCTTCGAGACCCTGCCCGAAGTCAACGAAGAAACGCCATCCTACGTCGAATTTATCACCGGCGAGGGCGGTGTCATCGACACCTGGCTCCGCAGGGGTGCAGCAGGCTTCCGTCTGGACGTGGCCGACGAGCTGCCCGACGAATTTATTGAAAAAGTGCGCACCGCCGTCAAGCGGGTCGGCCCGGATAAGTTCCTTCTGGGCGAAGTATGGGAGGACGCCACCACCAAGTTCGGCTTCGACAAGCGCCGCACCTACCTGCTGGGCAAGGGCCTCGACAGCGTGATGAACTACCCCTTCAAGAACGCCGTCCTCGGCTTCGTCTGCGGACGGGACGCCGGCCAGACCATGACCGACATCCTCTCCATCTGCGAGCACTACCCCGCCCCGGCCCTCGATACGACCCTGAACTTCCTCTCCACCCACGACACCGAGCGCGCACTGACCGTCATTGCCGACGAGCCTGCCAATGGCCGGGGCCGCGAGTGGCAGAGCGGCCGCTGTGTCACCGGCGACGCCTACGAGGAAGGAATGCTCAAGCTGAGGATGGCTTACGCCATCATCTACACTCTGCCCGGCGTCCCCTGCCTCTACTACGGCGACGAGATCGGGATGCAGGGCTATCGCGACCCCTTCAACCGCGGCTTCTACTGCTGGAACAGCCACGAAGAGCGGCTGAAACCTGTTCTGGCACAGCTGGCACAGCTCCGCCACACCTGCGAGGCCTTCCGCACCGGAGAGCTTCGTGTCCTGCGGGCGGAGGGCGGCGTCCTCCACTACCAGCGCATCGGCGAGTTTGAGGCGGCAGAGATCATCGTCAACCGCACCGAGCATATCATCGTAGAGCCGCTGGCCTCCGGCAAGCACACCGAGGTGAACCCCATGGGCTTCACTATCGTGGTGGAAGAGCTCGGCCACAACCCCAACCACAGCTACTACGACTATAAGTGACCCCCACCCCCCTGCCCTGCCTGTGGCATCCCGCCCGGCGTGAGCAGGGGGTTATTCATAATCTGTCTCTGTACTTTTCAGACGTTTTGCTCTATAATGGGGAAAAAGGAGGGAGAGCTCATGTCTGTTGACCCTATTTTCTGGCTTCTGGCCGCCATCGGCTTTGTGGTGCTGGAGACCATGACCCTGAACCTTGTATCCGTCTGGTTTGCCGTGGGCAGCGCCGCAGCCCTGCTGAGCTGTCTGATCACCGGCTCCTTCCGGGTGCAGGCGGTGGTGTTCGTGGCAGTCAGCACCCTCTGCCTGCTGGCCCTCAAGCCCCTGTGCGCCCGGCTGCGCAGGCCTCCCGCCGCCACCAACGGCGACCGCGCCCTTGGCCGGGAGGCCGTCGCGCTCACCTCCGTCTCCGCCGAGGCCACCGGCCGCGTCCGGCTGGACGGCGTAGACTGGAACGCCCGCTGTGCCACCCCCGGCGATACCCTCGCCCCGGGCCAGAGCTGCCGGGTGGCCGAGATCCACAGCACCCTGCTCATCGTGGAGCCTGTCCTGACCGAGACCGCCCGCCGGGCGGCTCACTGATATGAAAGGAGCGTCCCTATGCCTATCATGCTGTTCCTTATCCTCATTCTCATCTTTGTCATCCTACTGGTGGTCGTTACCAACATCGTCATCGTGCCGCAGTCCATGGTCTACGTCGTGGAGCGTCTGGGCAGCTACTCCGAGACATGGAGCGCCGGTCTCCACGTCAAGATCCCGTTCCTCGAGCGGGTGGCGAAGAAAGTCAGCCTGAAAGAGCAGGTCGCCGACTTTCCCCCTCAGCCGGTCATCACCCGCGATAACGTCACCATGCAGATCGATACGGTGGTCTTCTTCCAGGTGATGGATGCCAAGCTCTACACCTACGGCGTCAACCAGCCCATCGCGGCCATCGAGAGCCTGTCGGCCACCACCCTGCGCAACATCATCGGCGAGATGGAGCTGGACCACACCCTCACCAGCCGTGACACCATCAACAGCAAGATCACGGCCATCCTTGATGAAGCCACCGACAAGTGGGGCATCAAGGTCAACCGTGTTGAGGTCAAGAACATCATCCCGCCGCGCGAGATCCAGGAGGCCATGGAAAAGCAGATGAAGGCAGAGCGCGAGAAGCGCGCCGTCATTCTGAAAGCAGACGGTGAAAAGCAGGCCGCCATCACTGCCGCCGAGGGCGAAAAGGAATCTGCCATTCTCCGCGCCGACGCCGTCAAACAGCAGCGCATCCTTGAGGCCGAGGGCGAGGCACAGGCCATCCTCGCCGTCCAGAAGGCCAACGCCGACGCCATCCGCCTGCTGAATGAGGCTATGCCCACCGACAAGGTGCTGGCCCTGCGCAGTCTGGAAGCGCTGGCCAAGGTCGCCAACGGCAAAGCCACCAAGATCATCATTCCTTCGGACTTGCAGAATCTGGGCGGCGTCGTTCCCAGCATCAAAGAGCTGATGACCGACCCCAAAGACGCAGAATAAGAGGTTTCTCCTATGATTTACGATACCCTGAACAATCTCCCCAACTATCTCGGCATGAGCGACAACCTCGACGCTGTCATCGAGTTCGTCATGGCCCGGGACATCAACAATCTGCCCGCCGGAAAGACCCGCATCGACGGCGACAAGGCCGTGGTCACAGTGAGCACCGTCACGCCGCAGACCTCGGACAAAGCGCTCTTCCAGCGCCGGGACGATCACCTGACCCTCGAGACCGACCTTGAGGGCAGCGAGCTGTTTGAAGTTTCGCTGGGCGAGCTGACTCCCACCAGGCCCACCGACGAGGCTGCCGACCTGACCGTCGGCACCGCCGGCACCAGCATCGCCGGGATGCTCTGCGAGGGGCGCTTTGCCCTCTATCTGGCCGGTGAACCCTACAAGTCCGGCCTGAAAGCTCAGGGCTGCGGCAAGCTGAAAAAGGCCGTGTTCAGCATCGAGCTGGACGAGGACGAAGAAGAGGCCGCAGAGGAATAACGGAGGCTTTCTATGAAGCGTTTTCTGGGCATTTTCGCCACCGCGCTGCTCTTTCTGTTTCTGTTCACCTTCTTCGGCGGCTCCTATTTTCTGGACATCCAGCACCACTTTTATGCGTGGATGTTCCCGGTCAGCCTTGGCATCGCCTTCGTCATCCGGGCGTTCTGGCGGCTGGACGACAAAGTAGAGGCCCTGCAAAAGCGGGTGGACGAGCTGGAAGCCGCCCGGCAGAAAACAGACGAAGCCAAATAAAAAAGCAAAGCTCCACGCAGCGTAGGTTGTGTGGAGCTTTTTGTTATGGTATCCTTTGGACAGAGAGAAACAATCACAAAGGAGAGTTTTTATGGATTCTTACGTTACCGGCACTGCCATCCGGCGGCTACGGGAAGCCAAACACATGACGCAGGCAGAGCTGGCCGAAAAGCTGGCCGTCAGCGCAAAGGCCATCTCCAAGTGGGAGACAGCCCGCGGCCTGCCCGATATTTCCCTGCTGGAGCCGCTGGCGGCAGCTCTGGGCGTCAGCGTGCTCGAGCTGATGCAGGGCGAACCCGTCGTCAACCGGAACCGTTCTGCCAACTTGCTTCGCTCCAAGCTCTATGTCTGCCCCCTGTGCGGCAATGTGCTCCACGCCACCGGGCAGGCTGTCGTGAGCTGCTGCGGCATCACCCTGCCGCCGCTGGACATCTCTGAGGCGGACGACGCCGACGAACACCATCAGCTGACGCTCGAGCGGGTGGAAGATGAGCTTTTCGTCACTATCCACCACCCCATGACCAAAGACCACTACATTTCCTTCATTGCCTGCCTCACCGGCGACAAATTGCAGCTGGTCAAACTTTACCCTGAGGGAGACGCCAGCTGCCGTTTCAAAATCACCGGTGCGGGCGTACTCTACTTCTACTGCAACCGCCACGGCCTGATGAAAGCACCGGACTTCCGCGCCGCAGCTCGCCATACGCCGTCCCAGAAACTCCATCTGCGGGAGCCGGACGAAGGCGACCGGGAGCAGGTCATGGCCTACCGGGAAGAGTTTCTTGCCATCAGCTCCCGGATGGACGGCACCTCAGCGCTGGACAAATACGACGACTACGACCAGTGGCTGGCTGCCCTCCGCTGCCTGAAAGACCCGGCCACCACCCCCGCCGGATTTGTTCCCGCCACCCAGTATCTGGCACTGGACGAGGAGGGGCATCTCGTGGGGATGACCAACCTCCGCCACCACCTCAACGACTATCTGCTGGCCTACGGCGGCCACATCGGTTACAGCGTCCGCCCCTCGGAGCGGAAGAACGGTTACGCCAGCCAGATGCTCCGCCTGACCCTCGAAAAGGCCCGGGAACGCGGCATCTCCAAGGTGCGCATCTGCTGCGACCACTACAACATCGCCTCAGCAAAGACGATTCAGTCTAACGGCGGCGTACTGGAAGATGAGATGTTTGACTCCTCGGATGGGATGCTGACCCAGCGGTACTGGATCGAAAACCGATAAAACGCCTGTATTTCTGTACAGAATTATGCTATAATGATGTACAGAAACGGAGGTGCGTACTATGCCCCAGATCAGACCCATCACCGAGCTTCGGAACACTAATGAGATCTCCGACCTCTGCCACACTCGGAAAGAGCCTGTTTTCATCACAAAAAACGGCTACGGCGACCTTGTCATCATGAGCATGGAGACCTACGACGCCATGCTTGAGACTTCCTCCATCGACGCTGCCATCTCCCAGTCGGAAGCCGAGCTTGCCCAGGACGGCCAGCTCTATAATGCCCGTGAGGCCCTGTCGGCATTAAGGAGAAAGCACTTTGGAGACGTATGAAGTCAAACTGACTCCCCGCGCCCTGCAGGACTTGGATTCCATCTACGCCTATATCGCGCAGTCATTGATGGAACCAGATACCGCGCTCAAGCTGCTTTCCCGGTTGGAGGACGCTATCTTCTCACTGGAGCAGCTTCCCCAGCGCGGCGCACTGCGTAAGACCGGCGCTTATGCAAACCGCGGCTACCGACAGCTTCTGATAGAAAATTATATTGCCATCTATCGAGTTGATGAAGTGCATCGGCAGGTCATCCTGCTCACCGTCCAGTATTCACACCGAAAATCCTGACACGCAAAAAGGCTCCGGCACTGCCGGAGCCTTTGCTCTTATTCAAAAATCAGCCCAGATGGAACATATCGATGAGCACGATCATGGCCAGACCGTAGTACACCACGACGGCCACGAGGTCGTTGATGGTGGTGATGAGCGGGCCGGACGCCACGGCGGGGTCGATATGGATCTTATGGAACAGCATGGGGATGACCGTACCCACCAGGCTGGAAATGACCATCGCCACGATGAGGGAAACACCGACGCAGCCGGAAAGCAGGAACGCCTGCCCCCACGCATAGGCTTTGAAGAAGTGGATATAGCAGCCGAGGAAGCCCAGCGCCATGACGGCCAGAAGCGCACCGTTGACCAGGCCCACCCGCATCTCCTTCCAGAGCAGATGCAGCTTTTTGGAGGTGGTCAGGTTCTCGTCCACCAGCACGCGGATGGTGACGGCCAGCGACTGGGTGCCGACATTGCCCGCCATATCCAGCACCATGGACTGGAAGCAGATGACGATGGGCAGGACAGCCACCACCGACTCAAAGGCACCCACCACCGAGGACACCAGCATCCCGAGGAAGAGCAGAGCGATCAGCCAGGGCAGGCGCTTCTTGACACTCTCGAAGACGCCCTCGTTCAAATCTTCTTCGCTGGTCAAGCCGCCCAGCTTTGCGTAATCGTCGCCCATCTCGTCATCGACCAGTTCGACGACATCCGCCGAGGTGATGATGCCCACCAGCTCGCCGGCATCGTTCAGGACAGGCAGAGAGCGCTCGGCGTAGTCTACGATGCGGTCGATGCAGTCGCTGATCTTTTCGTGGTCGGTCACATAGGGGTAGGACCGGGCAATGAGCTTTTCGAGGCGGTCCTCCGCACGGGCGATGATGAGGTCTTTCAGGTCGATGGCGCCGTAGAACTTGTCGTTCTCGTCCACGACGTAGAGGGTAGAGATGTTGTCGTTCTCGCCCGCCTGCTTCACCAGCTCACTCATGGCCTGCCGGATGGTCATATCCTTCCGGATGCAGATGTAATTGGTGGTCATGCTGCTGCCGATCTCGTCCTCGCCGTAGGAGAGCAGCATCTTCACATCTTCGGCGGAGTCTTTGTCCAGCTGGCCGACGATCTTGGCTTTATCCTCTTCCTCGAGGTCGTCCAGAGCGTCCACGGCGTCGTCCGAGTCCATGTGGGAAACGACATTGGCGGCCTTCTCGCTGGGCAGTTCTTTCAGGTAAGGTTCTGCGTCGTCCAGATAGGAGAAGATCTCGGCCACGGTATCCACGCCCAGAACGGCATAGAGCTTCTGGCGCTCGTCGGGCGTCAGGGCTGCGAGGGCGTCGGCAAGGTCGTTCTCGTGGTAATCAGAGAGCTTTTCGGCCAGCTCTGCCTGCGGCAGGCCGCTGTGGATGAGGGCGAGTATTTCCTGCTGGTAGTTCTTCTGCTGCATCTTGGGTTCCTCCTCCCCTTTTGGGGCATAAAAATACACCGCGTCGTCTTTTGGTCAGACTCCTGCGGTGTATCATGGGCAGATGCATTCAGGACGCGGCAGATTCAATCCATACTGCCCGCATCGCAGGAGGAGCGTTGTTTGGGGTTGTCTAAATGGTCGCCGGACATCGTGTTCGCTTCCTCCTGTAAAGTATTTGCCTTTTTCAGCCCCGTCATCATACTACGGCCGGGCGATTTTTTCAACCCCTTTTACAAAATTTTTACCAGATCATTGCCAAATCGCACAAAAGAGCAGCCGCTCTCCCGTGAGGAAAGCAGCTGCTCTCAGTTGTCTTGCAAAAGTTTCGCTTAGTATGCGATGCCCCAGTAGACCATGGTCTTGGCGGGCTTGCCGCAGCAGGGGCAGACATCGCTCAGGTGCTCCTGCTCGAAGGGCATGCAGCGGCTGGACAGGCCGACTTCTTCCTTCATCTTCATCTCGCAGGCCAGGTCGCCGCACCACATGGTCTTGATGTAGCCGGTGTTGGCCTTGGCCAGCTCCTTGACCTCGTCCATGGTGGTGGCAGCCCAGGTGCGCTTCTCACGGTTGGCAAGAGCGCGCTCGTACAGGTCTTTGCGCAGAGCCTCCAGCTGGGCCGGGATCGCGGTCTCCAGCTCGTCCAGAGAGACGAACACCTTCTCGCGGGTGTCGCGGCGGACGAGGACGCACTGGTTCTTTTCCAGGTCCTTGGGGCCGATCTCGAGGCGCAGAGGCACGCCCTTCATCTCCCACTGAGAGAACTTCCAGCCGGGAGCGTTGTCGCTGTCGTCCAGCTTGACGCGGGCGTACTTCGAGATCTTCTCGGCCAGCTCAGCAGCCTTCTCGGAGACGCCGGGCTTGTGGGCAGCGATAGGCACCACCACGACCTGGATGGGGGCGACAGCCGGGGGCAGGATGAGGCCGTCGTCGTCGCCGTGGGTCATGATGATAGCGCCCACCAGACGGGTGGAAACGCCCCAGCTGGTCTGGAACGGGTGATGCAGCTGGTTGTCACGGCCGGTAAAGGTCACGTCGTAAGCCTTGCTGAACTTATCGCCGAAGTAGTGGCTGGTGCCGCTCTGCAGGGCCTTGCCGTCCTTCATCATGGCTTCGATGGTGTAGGTAGCCTCCGCACCGGCGAACTTCTCTTTATCGGTCTTGCGGCCCTTGACAACAGGGATGGCCAGGTCCTGCTCGCAGACGTCTGCGTAGCAGTTCAGCTGCTGCTGGGTCTCAGCCTCAGCCTCAGCGGCAGTCTCGTGGATGGTGTGGCCCTCCTGCCACCAGAACTCGCGGCTGCGCAGGAAGGGACGGGTGGTCTTCTCCCAGCGCACGACGCTGCACCACTGGTTGTACTTCATGGGCAGCTCGCGGTAGCTGTGCAGCACGCGGGACCAGTGGTCGCAGAACATGGTCTCGCTGGTGGGGCGGACAGCCAGACGCTCTTCCAGCTTGTCGGAGCCGCCCATCGTGACCCACGCCACCTCCGGCGCGAAGCCATTGACCAGCTCGCCTTCCTTCTGCAGCAGGCTCTCAGGGATCAGCACGGGCATTGCCACGTTCTCATGGCCGGTAGCCTTGAAGCGGGCATCCATATCCTTCTGGATGAGCTCCCAGATCGCCTGACCATAGGGGCGCAGGATGATGAAACCCTTCACGCTGGAATACTCGACCAGCTCTGCCTTGACGCAGATGTCGGTATACCACTGTGCGAAGTTCTCTTCCTGACTGGTGATCGCCTGTACGAGCTTTTTGTTGTCTTTTGCCATTTTAATCTTATCCTCCCAAGGCCGTGCGCCAAACGCTCATCGTTCCGCACGAACCCATATATAAAGCCCCGCCGCCTACTCTGCCGTGTGCAGAGGCGCGGATGCGGGGCTTTTTTGCTTGTTGGTCGCTCAGCCCTTGTGGCTGTCCACAAACTTCACCACATCACCCACCGTGCGCAGGTTCTCGATGGCGTCGTCCGGCACCTCGATGCCAAACTCATCCTCCAGCGTCATCACCATATCCACGATGTCGAGGCTGTCGGCCTCAAAATCGCCCATAATGTCACTGTCCATCGTGATCTTAGCGGGGTCGATGTCCAGCTGTTCTGCCAGCAGTGCGCGGATCTTCTCAAACGTATCCATGATAGCGGTCTCCTTTTGCTTTAATTTCGCATCTTCACGCTGCGCAGACCATGGCAGCCTTTCCCTCCTCCCCTTTGGCGGGCAGACTGTCTCCCTGCGCAGAACGCTCTCTTTCTTTATATCCCATGATATGCTTATTGTCAAGCCCCGTTTTGCATCCGGCATGGTTTTCCGGGCAAAAATTCCGTTCAAATTTTCTCTGCCGCCCCTTTTCTGCTTGACAGAAGGGGGCTATTTTCTTATCATTATAGAGTGGCAAGTTTATGGGGACTGACCAGCAGCCCCAAAGGAGTTTTCAACATGAAGCTTTCATTTACCAAAATGCAGGGCTGCGCCAACGATTATATCTATCTCGACTGCCGCGAAAGCGGTGTGCCGGAGAACATCGCAGCCCTTTCGCAGGACCTCTCCCGCCGCCACTTTTCCATCGGCGCGGACGGCATCATCTGCATCTGCGCCCCGGTGACGGCCGGCGCAGACGGACGGATGCGCATCTTCAACGCCGACGGCAGCGAGGCCCAGATGTGCGGCAACGGCGTACGCTGCGTGGCCGAGTGGCTCTACACCCACAACGTCGCCAAAGAGACGCTCGTCGTGGACACCAACAGCGGCACCAGGGCCATCACCCGAAAGGGCCGCCAGCTCTGGCAGGTGGAGATGGGCGGATACTCCGCCATGGCGGCGGCTCTGCCCGCCGTGAATATGGGCGAAGGCCCGCTGGTGGACTGCCCCCTCACCGTGGAGGACAGGACCTGGCGTGTCACCTGCATCAGCGTGGGCAACCCCCACTGCGTCACCGTCGTGGACGATGTGGACAGCCTGAAGCTCGAGGACATCGGCCCGGCGTTCGAAAAGCACCCGAACTTCCCGGAGCGGGTCAACACCGAGTTCGTGCAGGTAGTGGACTCCACCCACCTGAAAATGCGGGTGTGGGAGCGGGGCAGCGGCGAGACTTGGGCCTGCGGCACCGGCACCTGTGCCACCGTGGCGGCGCTGACCGAGCTGGGCGTCTGCCCCGCCGGAGAGGACATCCACGTCCAGCTGCGCGGCGGTGAGCTCATCATCCGGGTGCTGCCGGGCAAAAAACTGCTGATGACCGGCAGCGCGGTCACCGTATACGAAGGCGTCACTGAAGTTTAAGCATCCTTGCCCTCTCCGTTATGTTTTTGGCTTTCCCTCTGAGGGAGCCGGACGCGGAGCGGCCTGAGAGGGCAAGCCACTTATCAAGAAAGAATTGAGGGAAAGTATCATGAAAATGAACAAACATTACAATGAGCTGAAGGCCAGCTACCTCTTCGTGGACATTGCCCACAAGGTCGCCGCCTATCAGGAGGCACACCCTGAGAAGGAGATCATCCGTCTGGGCATCGGCGATGTGACCCAGCCGCTGGCCAAGTGCGTCGTGGACGCCATGCATGACGCCGTCACCGAGATGGGTACTAAGGAAGGCTTCCACGGCTACGGCCCCGAGCAGGGCTACCCCTTCCTCAAGCAGGCCATTCAGGGCTACTACGCAGGCCGCGGCACCAAGCTGGACGAGGACGAGATCTTCATCTCCGACGGTGCAAAGAGCGACCTTGCCAATGTGCTGGGCCTGTTCGACGTGGACAACACCGTCCTCGTTCCGGACCCCGTCTACCCCACCTATGTGGACGACAACGTCACCGATGGCCGCAAGATCATCTATGGCCGCACCAGTCAGGAGAACGGTTTCCTCGGGATGCCCGACGACAGCGTGAAGGCTGACATCATCTACATCTGCAGCCCCAACAACCCCACCGGCGCTGCCTACACCCGCGACCAGCTCAAGGCATGGGTGGAGTACGCCAGAAAGAACAACGCTATCATCCTCTACGACGCCGCTTACGAGTGCTTCATCTCCGACGGCGAGCTGGCCCGCAGCATCTTCGAGATCGATGGCGCCCGCGAGTGCGCCATCGAGATCTGCTCCTTCTCCAAGATCGCAGGCTTCACCGGCACCCGCTGCGGCTACACCGTCGTGCCGAAAGATCTGGAACGTGACGGCATGAACATCAACAAGCTCTGGCTGCGCCGCCAGACCACCAAGTTCAACGGTGTGCCTTATGTCGTGCAGCGCGGCGCTGCCGCCGTCTTTACTGAGAGCGGCATGGCTGAGATCCAGCACAACCTCGACTACTACCGCAAGAACGCCAAGGTCATCGCCGACGCCCTGGACGAGTGCGGCGTGTGGTACTGCGGCGGCAAGAACAGCCCCTACATCTGGCTGCGCTGCCCCGGCAGCATGAAGAGCTGGGAGTTCTTCGACTGGCTGCTGGAAAATTGCGGCGTCGTCGGCACCCCGGGCGTGGGCTTCGGCGAGTGCGGCGAGGGCTATTTCCGCCTGACCGCCTTTGGCGACGCCGAAAAGACCAAAGAGGCCGCCCAGCGCATCAAGACCGCCATCAAGGCTCTGTAAATTTTATCGCACAAAAAGAGGGAGGCACCCTGCCGGGGGCCTCCCTTTTTGCTTGCAGTTTAGCGGTTGAAGGTCGTGCTGAGGGTCGTGCTCCACTCCCCGCCCGGGGCGAGGCAGGCCGCAGCGGCCCGCTGGCTCCACTCCTGCGGATCGTTCACCGAGGCGGGCAGCGAGTTCCACGGCTCGATGCAGACGAAGCGCAGCGGCTTGGACAGGGCCGACCAGATGAGGGTATAGGGGAAGCCGGCCACATCGCAGACGATGCTGCGGCCCGTGTCCTTCTCGTAGATGCCCAGCGTCCTGGTGCGCAGGCCCGCCATGCAGAAGCTGTCCTTGTCGAAGAGGTCGTTGGTCAGCTGGATGGCCTGCTGGTTCTTCCACTGGTAGTAGCATTTGCCCGTCAGCAGACCGCCCCCGCTGGCGTCGAGGATGACCGGGCTCTCGGGCTGGTCGAAGCGGAACTCGTAGTCCTCGACGGTGTGGCTGTTGTCAAACGGCACCTGAAAGGCCGGGTGGTAGCCGATGCCGAACCGCAGCTCTTCGGCACCGGGGTTCGAGACGGTGAGGGTGTGGTGAAGAGTCTTTCCGTCCAGCCGGAAGGTGCTGGTGAGCACGAAGTCGAAGGGGAACTTCTCCGCCTTCATGGCCTCATCCGGGCGCAGTTCCAGCCGGATGGTGTCGCCCTCCGCTTTCAGCAGGGTGTGCTCCACGTCCCGGGCAAAACCGTGCTGGCCGCCCTTGTAGGTCTTGCCGCCATGGGTAAAGCTGCCGTCTTTAAGCTTGCCCGTCCACGGGAAGAGGATGGGCGCGTGGCGCTTCCAGACCGCCGGGTCGGCCTGCCAGAGCAGCTCCTCCCCCGCCGCGTTCTTCAGGCTGACGGCCTCGGCACCGTGAGTGTCCACCGTAAGGCTCAGAAATTCGTTTTGAATGGTCGCCTGCATTTTCAGTATCTCCTTTGTCCTTCTTATTTTCCGGGGCCTGCTGTTTCCAGTATACTCCCCCGTGTGCCAAAAATAAAGCCCCCTTCCCATGCTTGCACAAATCGTCACTGGGCAAAAGCCTTCACCCCTTGGGGACAGATTTCCCCCGACCGGGGGAAGCCTTTATTCGGAAGCACGATTTCCATGCTCTGCTTGCTTCAACAGGGCTGTGCCAGCGGCAGGGTGACGACAAAGGTAGTGCCGTTTTCGCTGCTGCTCTCCACAGTCACACTGCCGCCGTGCAGTACGGCGATCTCCCGCACAAGGGCAAGGCCAAGCCCCACGCCGCCCATCTCCCGGCTGCGGGACTTATCCACCCGGAAAAAGGGCTGGAAGATGCTCTCCCGGCAGTCTGCGGGGATGCCCGGGCCGGTATCCGCAACGCGCAGCACGGCAGTTTGCTTTTCCCGCCGCAGAGTGACGCGCACCGCACCGTCGAGGCGGTTATACTTGATACCGTTTTCCACCAGATTGAACACCAGTCGGTAGATCAGCGCATCACTGCCCACCATGCCCAGTTCCGCGCAGTCCTGCTGCAAGGAGATATTGTTTTTCTGGGCAAGGGGGGTTAGGTCGGTCAAAATTTCCTCCACCAGCGGTGCAAGGGCGATCTGGTCAGTACGGGAGATCGATTGCAGATTGCTCATCTCTAATAAAGTGCGCACAAGGGCGGTCAGGCGATCCAGTTGCTCCCGCAGAGAGCTGACCAGCCCGGCAGTCTCGGCATCCATGGCTGGGTGCTCCTCTGCAAACAGTTCCAGCTTCGTCTGCAAAATAGCCAGCGGGGTGCGCAGCTCGTGGGCTGCGTTGCCCGCAAACTGCCGTTGTAATTCAAAGGACTGTGCCAGGCCATCCAGCATCCGGTTTACCGACCGGCTCAACTGCCCGAATTCCTGCACGGTATCTTCGTCCAGACGGACGGTAGCAATGCTGTCCTGATCGACCCGCTGCGCCTGCTGCGCAAGCTGCTGCAACGGTTTCAGAGTTCTGCCGCTGACAAAATAAGCGATGGCCGCGCTGAGGATGGTGACCACAGCAGTGATGCACCAGCCCTTGCGGCCAAAAACCACCTTTGCATCGTAGACTTCCTGTGAAAAATGCGCCAGCAGGCTGGACATTTCCTCCTGCGGGATCTCGATGGTCAAGGAATCCTCACTGCCGGGCTGATACTGCATCATAAAGCCGTTGAGGGCATCCATGCCGGTTGCACCGGTGCGGTATAAAAGCAGGTTCATGCACACGCAGGCACAGGCGATGAGCAGCGCCGTCAGCAGGGTGATGCGCCATTGCAGGGACAACCGTTTCATTGTACCTCTCCTCCGATCTCGTAGCCTTCCCCGATGCGGTTGCGGATGGGGTCGTAGCCCAGCACCGCCCGCAGCTTTTTGCGCAGGGCAGAGATATGTACCCGGATGGAGTTGCTGAAGCTGTCCACGCTTCCGTCCCAGACGTGCTCAATCAGCTCTTCCTGACTGACCGGGCGTCCCTGATGCAGCAGCAGATATTCCAGTACGCCGCTCTCCTTCCGCGTCAGGGCAAGGGTCTGACCATCCACCGTGGCAACGCGGCTGCGGGTGTTGAAGCTGAGCCGCCCGCAGCACAGGCAGACGTCCTGCTGGATGAACTTGCGCCGGGTCAGGCTGCGCACCCGGGCTTCCAATTCTGCAAGGTGGAATGGCTTGGAAAGATAATCGTTCGCCCCGGCATCCAGCCCCTCCACCTTATCTGAAATTTCACTGCGCGCTGATAAGATCAGCACACAGGTCTCAAGGTCGTGCTGCCGTAAGCTGCGCAACACCTGCATCCCGTCCACCTTGGGCAGATTGAGGTCCAGCAGTACAAGGTCGTACCGCTCTGCCGTCAGCGCTTCCAATGCGGCTTCGCCGTCTGCACAGGCGTCCACCTCGTACCCGGACAGCCGCAGCTTCCGGGCAATGTCCTCCCGCAGGGAGTGCTCGTCCTCTACCACCAAAAGGCGCATTTTGTTTTCCACCCTTCCCGTAAAAAATCCATTTCTTGCGTTTTTCTTCATTATAACAGATTATAGCAGACGGTGTTAAGATTCGTGTTAAGATTTTCTTAGCAGAAATTTTATCCCGGATAGTGTATACTGGTGCCATCAAACAACAGGAGGCTATGATGTTCATGACAAAAAAACAGGCGCAGCTGCTTTTGCTTGCTGCCGGGGTACTGATGCTGCTGTTCGGCGTATGGCGGGGCGAGGCAGACACCGTATTTTCAAAAGCCATCCGGCTGTGTATGGAGTGTGTGGGCATTGGATAAGAAAAAATTAAATCCCCTTGCCCGGTTCCGGGGCTTTATACAGGCCGGAGCGACCCTTTTAACCAACATCCACCTGCCCAACTTTGCTAAAGGAACGCTGTATCAGGGCAATGGAAAATACGTCTGCGTCCCGGGGCTGAACTGCTATTCCTGCCCGGGCGCTGCCGGTGCCTGCCCGGTGGGGGCGTTTCAGGCGGTAGTGGGCTCTTCCAAATTCCGCTTTTCCTACTACATCACCGGCATTCTCATCCTTTTCGGGGTGCTGCTGGGACGGTTCATCTGCGGTTTCCTCTGCCCGTTCGGGTGGTTTCAGGAGCTTTTGCACAAGATTCCCTCTCCCAAGCTTTCCACCAAAAAGCTAAAGCCGCTGCGCTATTTAAAGTATGCGGTGCTGCTGGTCATGGTGGTGCTGCTGCCATTGCTGGCGGTCAACGAGCTGGGCATGGGCGACCCCTTCTTCTGCAAATATCTCTGCCCACAGGGCGTGCTGGAAGGCGCCCTTCCCCTCTCCCTGACCAATGCTGGCATCCGCGCCGCGCTGGGCAAGCTGTTCACATGGAAAGCCTGCATTCTGCTGGCAGTCATTATGGGCAGCGTGGTGTTCTACCGCCCCTTCTGCAAGTGGCTGTGCCCGCTGGGCGCGTTTTATGCGCTGCTGAACAAGGTCTCGCTGTTCCAGATGCGTGTAGACACCCACAAATGCGTCTCCTGCGGCGCCTGCGCAAGGGCCTGTAAGATGGACGTAGACATTACCAAGACCCCCAACCACGCCGAATGTATCCGCTGTGGGATGTGTATGAAAGCCTGCCCCACGGACGCCATCCAGTACAAGTTCGGGCTGGGAGACCAATCAAACACCGAAACAACAAAGGAGTAAAACCATGAAATTCAACCGTGTAACCGCACTTTTGCTCAGCCTTACGCTGGCTTTCAGCCTTGCCGCCTGCGGGCAGGGCGCGTCCTCTGCATCTTCTGCATCCTCTTCTTCTGCCGCTTCCTCTGCGGCAGCGGAAACCAAGACCGAGGAGCAGCTGCTGGCCGAGGAAAACGAGATCCTTTCCGCAAACGATGCCCTGTGGGAGAAGGTGTTCGCTTCCATGGACAAAAACATGACTGAGACCACCCTCAGCACGAACTACGGCGATTTTCTGCGCAGCTCCGTGGAAAAGACAAAGGACCAATTCTCGGATGAGGAGTACAAGACCCTGACCGCCGATGCAGAAAAAATCCGTGCCATCGAGGAGCAGATTGCCACCCTTGCCCTCGCGGACGCGGCCGCTTCCGGCGCTGCCGCACAGGGCACTGCCTTCCCCCAGTTTGAGGGCAGCGATTTAGAGGGCAACCCGGTGGACAACAGTCTGTTTGCGGGCAACGCCTTTACGGTGGTGAACTTCTGGTTCAACGGCTGCAAGCCCTGCGTAGAGGAACTGGACGACCTGAACGCCCTGAACGAGAAGGTCAAGGCACAGGGCGGCGAGGTTGTCGGCATCAACACCGAGACGCTAGACGGCAACCAGCAGGGCATTGATGCCGCCAAAAAACTGCTGGTTGCAACGGGCGCAAGCTACCGCAACATCTACTTTGCCTCCGGCAGCGACGCCGGCAAGTTTGCGCTGAACATCATGGCCTTCCCCACCACCTACGTTTTTGACCGGGACGGCAACGTTGTGGGCCAGCCCCTGCTGGGCGGCATCGACAAGGAAGAAAACCTTGCCGCCCTGCAAAAAAATATTGACGCTGCCCTTGCCAAGGACAACGCCAAATAAGCTATTCTCCCCTGCCACGGAAATCAACTTTTAGAGTTCGTCCCAGAGCAGCCGGATGAGGGGCAATTTCCCGTAAGCTGCTGCTCGTTTGCGCCCTCATCAGTCACCTGCGGTGACAGCTTCCCCCCAACCGGGGGAAGCCTTTAGAGAAAATTTGATTTCTGTAATTCCCTGCCGCCTACGGGCGGCTTTTTTTGTTTGCACCGGGCATTGTCATGCACGCCCGGGCGCCGGACGGAATACGCTGGGGCAGAAGCATACTTTTACCAGCAAAGGAGCGTATCTCCATGAAGAACACCGGAACTCTCCGCATCCAGGCCTTTGCGGCCCGTCAGTCCAGCCCTGTCGAGGGTGTGACCGTCACCGTCAGCGGCAACGGCTTCACCGCCACCCGCCTGACCGACGCCGAAGGCAACGCCGACGATGTCACCCTTACCACCCCAGCCTGTGCTCTCTCGCTGGACGAGAACAACACCACGCAGCCCCCCTACGCGGTCTGCAGCCTTGTGGCCTCCAAGCCCGGCTACCGCACCGTCCGCATCCAGGGCGTGCAGGTCTTCCCCGGGCAGGTGACGCTGGCCCAGCCCGAGATGATACCCGACACCGAGGAGATGCGGGACACCCCCAACACCCCCATCGTCATCCCGCCCCACAGCCTCTTCACCGGCGACGGCGGCAGCGGCCCGACCCCCGCCCTCGCCTGTGTGCCGCGGGTGCTGGACCGGGTCATCATCCCCAAGAACATCACCGTCCACCTCGGCAAGCCCGCCGCCTCGGCCCGGAACGTCACCGTCTCGTTCCGCAGCTATATCGCCAACGTGGCGTCCAGTGAGGTGTATCCGACCTGAGCTGACGAAAATAGCCCAGCGAGGCAACCAAACTGCCTGCCGACTCAGAAATTCCATTCGATCGTTATTTTTTGCTCTCCGGTAAGCGGATCTTTTGGGCTGACAATAACACGATGGACCAACAGTACAACAAGTTCGCGGGTCAGCTGTGAAACCTGTGCCAGTTCACGGACACGCTGCCTCTGCGTCTGGACTCCACCGGTTTCTTCCTGCTGTTGTTCCAGTTCCGTTTCCAATGTATCGATCCGGATCTCTGCCTTTTTCACTTCTTCCAGAAAGGTCTGGTTCATTTCAGAAAACTGAACGGCATCAATTAAACCTGACACCTTATCCAGATACAACTCCTGCATGGCCTTGCGCCGCCGGTCTGCTTTGCTTTTCAACCGCTTCAACTCGTCGCGCCTGGCCTGCTCTCGCTGCCGGATGGGGTCATCCTGTTCTGGAAGGGTAACTTTTTCAGGGTCAAAATAGTCTGCTGCATACACCCGGATACGTTCCAGTACAGCATTCTCCAATGCGTCCATCTCTGTACAGGTCTTGTTGCCGCACACTTCCGGTGCGCGCTGGTGCATCCGGCAGCGGACATAGCGTCTTTGGGTTCCATCCGCTCTCGGCTGACGGCCAGTCTGCTCCATGATACAGCCGCAGCAGCTGCACACTACTTTCCGTGCCAAAGGATGGATCATACCGCCGACAGCGCTTCGGGTGCGCTCTTTCAGCATCATCTGGACAGTCTCAAAGGTTTCCATGTCAATGATCGGTTCATGGGTATTTTCGACCACGATCCACTGCGATTTCGGGAGCCACATCGTTTTTTCCGTCTTGTAGCTGATCTTCTTATGTCTCCCCTGCACCAGATTTCCTGCGTAGGTCTGATTATGGAGCATCTGGTACACCGTCGGGCTGCTCCAAAGTCCTACATTCCTTTTTTTCGCAGCAATGTGATAGTGAATGCCGTTCATCTGCTTATAGGCTGTCGGGCTTGGGACCTTCTCATCGTTGAGGATGCGCGCGATTTTATGTGCTCCTATCCCGCTGAGAGCCATTGAGAAAATCCGCTTTACAATTTCTGCCGCTTCCGGGTCAACTACGAGCTTTCCCTTTGCCTCCGGATCTTTGCAATAGCCGTAAAGTGCAAAAGAGCCGATGAACAGCCCCTCTTTCCGCTTGTGGTCGAGCACGGAGCGCACATTGGTGGACAGATCTTCCAGATACCACTCGTTGATCAGACCATTGATTTGTCTGGACTTCTTGTTCGCGGTATCATTCGTATCCACATGGTCTACCACCGCAATGAAGCGGATGCCCCACTCCATGAACTTTCCGTGCAGATATTTTTCCACGAGTTCCATGTCACGGGTAAAACGGGATTGCGTTTTGGCCAGTACCACATCAAACTGATGTTCGCTTGCGGCTTGCAGCATCGAGTTGAATGCCGGACGGTTCCGGTCGATGCCGGAATAATCCTCATCCGAATAGATCTGGTAAATATCAAATCCTTTCTCAATGGCGTACTGGAGCAGCATCGACTTTTGATTCTGAATGCTCTCCGATTCGCCAATTTTATCTTCATCTTCTTTGCTCAGGCGGCAGTAAATTGCTGCTTTCATGATTTGCCCCCTTCTTTTTGTACACGAGCATCCATGCGCAGCATAACGCATCTCTCCTTCAAATTCAGGGATGCTGCATCAGGCGCAGGCTCTTGAAGGAACGCCATTTAACAATCCATCGATGATATATCGCTCAAATTCCTTTTGAAACCGTTCTTTGCGCTGTTCGTTGTTGTCCGAACGAAATTTTTCGTGCAGAATAAAAGGAGTTTTTTTCATCGGATCCCCCTTTTCGGTCCACTTGGTTGTGATATGTGTCACTTCAGTCTATTTCCAGTCAGCGAAATTCAGAACTTTCCAGATTTTTCATGCAAAATATCGCAAGACGTTCAAAATCAACTTGAAACACTTTTGCCGCAATGGTACAATTATATTGTCATTTTATGGAAACTCGGCGCAAAGCCCCGTGCGGACAGGCCGCAAGCATCGGAGTTCCTGTGGGATGTGTAAGAATAGCTAAGGCAGCACTGCGCTACTGCACTTGCGTAGTATTGCTTTCCGAAAATGTGAGGAAGGTATTATTGTATGATAAAGAAGATCTCCCGCCGCTCGTTTTTGCAGGTCTGCGGCATTACTGCGGCAACGGCAGCGCTGACCGCCTGCGGCGGCGGTAAGGCCGAGAGCGGCAAGGGCAGCCAGAACGGCAGGATCCAGATCACCTTTTACCTGTGGGACCGCTCCATGATGAAAGAGCTTACTCCGTGGCTGGAACAGAAGTTCCCGGAGTATGAGTTCAACTTCATTCAGGGCTTCAACACCATGGACTACTACCGCGACCTGCTGAACCGTGCGGAGCAGCTGCCGGACATCATCACCTGCCGCCGCTTCTCCCTGAACGATGCGGCTCCTCTGGCAGAGCACCTGATGGACCTGAGCACGACCGAGGTAGCTGGCACCTTCTATTCCAGCTACCTGAACAACAATCAGGAGCCGGATGGTGCGATCCGCTGGCTGCCCATGTGCGCCGAGGTGGACGGCACGGCTGCAAATGTCGATCTGTTTGCTCAGTACAACATCCCCCTGCCCACCAACTACGCTGAGTTCGTGGCGGCCATCAATGCCTTTGAGGCTGTCGGCATCAAGGGCTATCAGGCAGACTGGAGGTATGACTACACCTGTCTGGAAACCATGCAGGGCAGCGCTATCCCGGAGCTGATGAGCCTGGAGGGCACCACATGGCGCATGAACTACGAGAGCGAGACCGAGGACGGCTCCACCGGTCTGGACGATGTGGTATGGCCGAAAGTCTTTGAAAAATATGAGCAGTTCCTCAGGGATGTGCGTGTGCAGCCCGGTGACGACCGGTTGGAGTTGAACCCCATTGCCAAGCCTTTCTATGCGCGGCAGACCGCCATGATCCGCACCACTGCAGGCATAGCGGATGTAATGCCTGACCAGTACGGCTTTAACGCATCCATTCTGCCCTATTTCGGCGAGACTGCCAACGATAGCTGGCTGCTGACCTACCCCATGTGTCAGGCAGCAGTTTCCAACACGGTAGCACAGGACGAGGCGAAGCTGGCTGCTGTGCTGAAGGTACTTGGGGCCGTGTACAGCGCAGAGGGACAGAGCAAGCTGGCCTCTGGCGGCGCGGTGCTCTCTTATAACAAGGAAGTCAATATTACCTCCTCCGCCTCTCTGGAACACGTTGAGGATGTCATCAGCGCAAATCATCTGTATATGCGTCTGGCCTCCACCGAGTTCTTCCGCATTTCGGAAGACGTGGGCCACAAGATGATCACCGGTGAATACGATGCCAGGGCCGGATACGATGCGTTCAATGAGCAGCTGGTCACCCCCAAAGCAGACCCCGAAGCCGAGATCCTGTTCACCCAGAACACCGCATACTCCCTCGACATGACCGACCACGGCAGCGCTGCGGCTTCCTCGCTGATGAACGCCCTGCGCGCCGCCTATGATGCGTCTGTTGCAGTCGGCTATTCGCCGCTGGTGTCCACCTCCATCTACTGCGGCGATTACAGCAAGCAGCAGCTTTTGTGGGTAATGGCTGGCAACTACGCTGTCTCGCAGGGTGAATATACCGGTGCAGAGCTGCGGCAGATGATGGAGTGGCTGGTGAACGTGAAGGATAACGGCGCAAACCCCATCCGTCACCGGAATTATATGCCTGTGACCAGCGGCATGGAATACAAGGTGACCGAATACGAGCAGGGCAAGTTCCGTCTGGAAGAACTCACCATCAACGGTACACCGCTGGACGATACCGCCGCCTATACCGTATTTGTGGCAGGCACCGATGTGTGGATAGAGAACGAAGTCTACTGCAACTGCCCCATGCCGGAGAATCTGAAAACCAAGCGGACGGAATATGCCATTGAAAAAGCAGACAGCCGCTCCTGCCTGAAGGATTCGCTGGCGGTCAGCAAGCAGTTCCCCGCCCCCTCCGAGTATCTGACCATTGTACAGGGAGAATAAACTCTTGAAAAATGAAACTACGATGCGGCCTACGATAAAAAACCGTATCCTCGCAGTTCTGGCAGCACTGCTGCTCGGCATCGGTATTTGGACGAGCTTCGTTGTCTTTACGGATTTTATGGAGCACACCATCTACGAGGAAAGCACGGCACATCTTACGGAGATCTACCATCAGGCAAACCAGACCCTTTACAATAAGGTATCTCTCAACTGGGGCGTCATGCGGATGTGGGCACCTTATCTGGAAAGCGCGCAAAGCGATGCCGATGTCTGCTCTTTCCTTGCACAGGCAAAGGGAGAATACCATTTTACAGACTTTTTCTTCGTTTCGCGGGATGGCTCCTATGTCGCACTGGATGGTGAACGAGGCTATCTTGATCTGGGTCGGACGCTGTCGCAGCTGATCCTGGAGCAGCAGCCTATCGTGGCAAACTCGGTGGTACCGGACAAACCGGAGATCATGGTGTTTGCAGTCCCCACGGAAAAAGGCAGCTATCAGGGCTTTGACTACGAAGCCATTGCCGTCACCTACAACAACAGGGATCTGGTGGACTCCCTGAAGATCTCTGCCTTTGAAGGGCACGGCAGCACCTTTGCCGTGCTGCCAGATGGCCGCGTGGTACTGGACAGCAGCAGCGCGGATATGCGCGGCGTACACAACATTCTTGCCATGCTCAAAAATTCGGCTGGTTTTACGGCAGAACAGGTCGATGCCCTGCAAGATTCTTTTGCTGCCGGGGAGAGCGGCAACCTTGAGTTTTCCATCAATGGCGTCAGCTATTACATGGTTTATGGTTCTGCCTCCTTCCAGAACTGGACGATTCTTGGCATTGCTCCCAAAAGCGTTGTGAACGCCAACATGAACCGGCTGCAATACACCACCATGGCCGTGATGAGCGGTACAACGGGTATGCTGGCCGTTGCTGCTCTGCTGCTGGTGGTACAGAACAACCGGCAAAAGCTGCGGAAAAAGGATCAGCAGCTGCTGGCACGCGAGGAGTTGTTCTCGAACCTTTCCCGCAATGTGGACGATGTGTTCCTGATGATCGACACCGAAACTCGCAAGGTGGAATACGTCAGCCCCAATGTCCAGCGCATTCTGGGCCTCTCTCCCGAGGCGGTGCAGGAGGATCTCCACGTTCTATACCCTGCCGGAGACGACAGCGGTGCATCGCGGCTGGAAAATCTGATGCAGATGGAACAGGGCGTCCAGCAGGAATGGGAGCGTGAATTTGTCAATCAGGAGACCGGTGAGCCTCGCTATATCCATGTGACCGGCTTCATCAATGATGTGCAGGGCGCAAGAAAGTGCATCGTGGATCTGTCTGACCGCACGGGCGAGCACCAGACCACGCTGGCTGTGGAAGCCGCACTGGAAGTAGCCGAAAAGGCCAGCAAAGCCAAGACAGACTTCCTCTCCAATATGTCTCACGACATCCGCACCCCCATGAACGCCATCATCGGCATTACTACCCTGATGAAAAACGAGCTGCACCAGCCGGAAAAGCTGGCCGAACATCTGGGCAAGCTGGAAACTTCCGGTCGGCTGCTGCTGGGCATCATCAACGATATTCTGGACATGAGCCGCATCGAGAGCGGCAAGACCACCCTGAACATTGAAAAAACGAACCTTCCCCAGCAGGTCAGCCAGCTGGACAGCATTATCCGGCAGCAGGCCAGCCAGCGCCGCCAGACCTTCACGGTGGAGAACCATGTGCAGCACGAAAACGTGCTGGCCGACCCCAACCGTCTGAATCAGGTCCTAATGAACATCCTCTCCAATGCAGTCAAGTATACGCCCCAAGGCGGACACATCCGGTTGGCGGTGGACGAGCTCACCCATACCGAGCACTACGCCAAATACCGCTTTGTGGTACAGGATGACGGCATCGGCATGAGCGCGGTCTACCAGAAGACCCTCTTCGAGCCCTTTACCCGCGAGGAAAAATCCGGCACCAACCGGGTGCAGGGCACGGGCCTTGGCATGGCCATCACCAAGAGCATCGTAGACCTGATGGGCGGCACCATCCATGTGGAAAGCGCCCCCGGCAAAGGCTCCCGCTTTGAGGTCGTGCTGGAATTTCCCATCGACGCCGAGGCGGATAAGGTTCAGACGGCGTCGGCCCTCCCGGAGGAGGCTGAGGCCGTCTCTCCCCTGTCCGGGATGAGCTTCCTCTGCGCCGAGGATAACGCCATCAACGCCGAAATTCTGGAAATGCTGCTGGAGACCAAGGGCGCAAGCTGCACCATCTGCTCCAACGGTCAGGAGATCGTGGATGCCTTTGCCAGCGTCAAGCCCGGCGAGTATGACATGATTTTGATGGACGTGCAGATGCCGGTGATGGACGGCCTGGAGGCCACCCGCCGCATTCGCAATGGCGAAAATCCACTGGGCAGGATCATCCCCATCCTTGCCATGACCGCCAACGCCTTCCTTGAGGATATGCAAAAGAGCAAGGAAGCCGGCATGGATGAACATCTCTCCAAACCCGTGGACATTGCAGCACTGGAACAGACCGTAAAACGCTTCCGCGTTACCCCCCCATTAAAAAATAGCGGAAAAGCGCGTTTTCGCAGATGACCGGCACCCACGACCTAGCATGGCCGCCCATTTGTAGCCCAGCTCTTTTTTGTGAGAGAGCAATCATGATGAATCAAAGTATTGGATGGTATTGCGTATGAAACAACAGTCAAATAAAATCCTGCCTATGTTGCTATCGGCACTTGCCCAGTTGAGCGCCTGCCTGATCGTCTGGAATTTTCATATTCCAAATCCAAATATCCTGCTTTTTGTTGTTCTTTCTGCTGTGCTCGTGAAATACGGCTATGCAGCAGGAATCGTAAGCGGCCTCATTGCATTCCTATACTCCGCGTTTTTCTTTTCTACCGACCACAGCTTTTTTCTTTACACCTCTTTGAACCTTCAAAAGCTTATCGTGATCGGCCTTGGTATCGCTGCGAACATTCTGCTGATCGGTCGCCTGCAATGGCAGTTAGAGCGCTCCAGCATGGAAAAGATGCAGGCCGAAGCCGAGGAAAAGCTTCAAGAAACAACAGAGAGCTACCGTGCAAAACTTTACCACGATGTCTTGACTGGCACATACAACCGCCGCTACTATGAGGATATCGCATCCCGTATCGTCGGCCCCGCAGGCATCGCGCTGATGGATGTGGACGATTTCAAGATCTGCAACGACACCTATGGACATTACGCCGGAGATATGGCACTGGAAACAGCGGCAAATGCCATCCACTCCTGCATCCGAAACACCGACTTGCTCATCCGCTACGGCGGGGATGAATTTCTGCTGGTACTGCCCGGCATTCCGAGCGACATCCTGCAAGCCAAGCTGGAGCAGATCAGAGCCGCCGTGCAGCAGGCTACTGTACCCGGTTATTCGCATTTTCGCCTCTCACTGAGCATCGGCGGAACGATGCAGGCCATCACCGACCCGATGGAGAATGCGGTTCGCCGGGCAGATTGGCTGATGTATCAGGCAAAGTGCCGCAAGAATGCCGTCATGGTGGAGATTCCGGGGCATGGCCTGGCGGCTTTGGAAAAACTTTTGCAGAACAAGTCACAGATCTTACTTGTGGATGACTCCGCAATGAACCGCATGATGCTGACAGAGATCCTGGGGGATAGTTACCATGTCCTGGAAGCAGAAAACGGACGGGAATGCATGGAAAAATTGCAGGCAGAAGCCGAAAACATTGCACTGGTGCTGCTGGACATCAATATGCCCGTTATGGACGGCTTTGAAGTGCTGAAAGCCATGAATGCCAACCACACCATCGAGGATATCCCGGTCATTATGATCTCCAGCGAGGACTCCGATGCGACGATCCGGCGTTCCTATGAGCTGGGCGCAAGTGATTATGTCAATCGCCCCTTCGATGCTCATATCGTGTACCGTCGTGTGACCAACACCATCAAGCTGTACGCCAAGCAGCGGCGGCTGGTGCAGATGGTCTCTGAGCAGATCCGCGCCCGTGAAAATAATACGGATACGCTGGTAGGTGTACTGAGTCATATCGTAGAATTCCGCAACGGCGAAAGCGGCGCCCATGTGCGGCATATCCGTACCATCACCGAGCTGCTGCTCCACCGTCTGTTGGAGTTCAGCAGCAGATACTCGATCACTGCGGAACAGCAGGATATGATCCCGCTGGCTTCTGCCCTGCACGACATCGGAAAAATCGGCATTGACGAAAAGATCCTTAATAAGCCCGGCAGGCTGACCCCGGAGGAATTCGAGGTCATGAAGACCCACAGTATGCTGGGAGCCCAGATGCTGCATGATCTGGATAATTTTGCAGAGCAGCCGCTGCTGCAAACGGCCTACGAGATCGCCCGCTGGCACCACGAACGCTGGGATGGGCGCGGCTACCCGGATGGACTGAAGGGCGATGAGATCCCCATCAGCGCACAACTGGTCTCGCTGGCTGATGTGTACGATGCACTGACCAGCGAACGCTGCTACAAAAAAGCCTTCTCCCACGAAAAAGCCGTGCAGATGATCCTGAACGGCGAGTGCGGAGCGTTCAACCCGCTGCTGCTGCAGTGCCTGACAGATGTTCAGGCTGACCTGAAAGAAGAATTACAGCAGCACAACTGAGCAATGGATGCAATAAAACAGGAGAACAAAAAGCCCAAATGAAACACAGAATCTCACGCCGTGCATTTCTGCGCGGCTGCACGCTGCTGGCGGCATCTGCTGCCGTCAGCAGTCTGACTTCCTGCGGCGGAACGAACGCGAAGGACAGCGGTCTTCCGCAGATCATTGTGGGAAGCGATACCTATCCACCCTATATTTATCTGAACAATGACGGCGTCCCCGCCGGGATCGACGTGGAGATCGCCACCGAAGCGTTCCGCCGCATGGGATATGCTGCCCGGTTTGAACCGATCGATTGGGAGCAAAAAACAGATCTGGTGGAAAGCGGTGCCATCGACTGCATCTGGGGCTGCTTTTCCATGGATGGGCGCGAGGAGGTATACCGCTGGGCGGGACCCTACATGGTGAGCCGTCAGGTGGCTGCGGTGGATGCCGACAGCAGCATCCGGACACTCGGCGACCTTGCCGGAAAGACCATCGCCGTGCAGAGCACCAGCAAGCCGGAGGAGATATTTCTCAGCGGCTCCGACCCGCGCATCCCACAAGCGGTCGATGTGTTCAGCACCGAAGACCGCAGCGTGCAGTATGCGATGCTGGCCTGCGGCTATGTGGATGCCATCGCTGCCCATGAGACGGCCATCCTGCAATACATGAAGGACAATTCCGTGGAGTTCCGCATCCTCGAAGAACCGCTGCTGGTCACCGGGCTGGGCATCGCCTTTGCCAAAAACGACAGCCGCGGGCTGGACACCCAGCTGAACGCTGTTCTTGCACAGATGCGCACAGACGGCACACTGGAGCAGATCCTTGGCAAGTATCTTGAACATGCTTCGCAGTATCTGGAGGTGGACACCATTGGCACGTAAAAACAGAACCATCTCCGATACATGGAGATGGGGGCTCTATCTGGTCATCGGCGTGCTTTTTATGGCCGGCGTCGTTTTTTTCTCGAGTTGGCAGGCACTGCGCGCAACGGAGGCTCGTTTCTGCCAGATCCTTGATTTTGTCAAATCCCAGTCCACCAGCTTTGAAAAGCACAACGATACGGTCGTGGCCAAAGCGCTCCGCCGCGCGGCGGTATCGGTGCATCAGCTGGCACAGGCCCCTGCGCTCGACCTTTCCGACCCGCAATGCCTGAACAGGCAGGCAGAAATGCTCTGGCTCACAGGTATTTCGGTTCTGGCCCCGGACGGTACGCTCCTGTGCGAATCCACAACGAACGGCATCGGCTATGCCCAGTTTGGAGAACAGCTCAAAAATGATGCCGTTCTGGACGTTTTCTCTTACCCGCAAAAGACCTACCTGAAGCGGATCCTGCTGGAAGACGGGGCTGCCGTGGATGTTGCGGCGCACCGGGCAGAAAGCAAAGAGGTCATCCTGCTTGCCTACCGCTATACCCCGGCAGAATTTGTAGAGGGAACGGCTTTGTCCATCCAGAGTGTACTGGACGGTTACTCGGTTGAGACCAGCGGCACATTGTTCATCGTGCAGAACAATCAGGTCATTGCCTCTAACCGCCCGGAACTCATCGGGCAGAATGCTGCGGACAGTCCGCCAGTGCAGGAGATCCGCAAAGCCGGGGCTGCCGAAACGCTGACCCATACCCACGATCGGAACGGCTCCGGCTGCTATGTTGGAATGTACTGCCACGGAAGGTCTTTCGATCTCTACGCGTATACGGATGAAAAATCCGTCTTCCGTGAATCGTTTCCGTTGATTTTGATGGCGCTGGCCGGTTACATCCTGCTTGTAATGGTCCTTCGGGTGCTGCGCAGACGCTCCGTGCAGGAGATGGAGCAGCAGAAGAAAGAGCAGGAGAAGAAGTATCAGGCTCAGCTGGAGGAACAGAACCGCAAGCTGGAGATCGCACTCCAGCACGAGGGTGCGGCAAACCGTGCCAAGCGGGAGTTCCTGTTCAATATGAGCCACGATATTCGCACCCCCATGAACGCCATCATCGGCTTCACCTCGCTGGCTGCGACCCATATTGATAATAAGGAACAGGTGCTGGACTACCTGAAAAAGATCTCTATCTCCAGCCATCATCTGCTTTCCCTCATCAATGATGTGCTGGATATGAGCCGCATCGAGAGCGGAAAAGTAAAAATTGAAGAAAAAGCGGTGCATCTGCCGGACCTCGTCCACGATGTGCGCTCCATCATCCAACCCGATGTTTCGGCAAAGCGGCTGTCGCTTTTCATCGATACCATGGACGTGGAGAACGAGGACATCATCACCGACCCGCTGCGGCTGAACCAGATCTTGCTGAACATTTTGTCCAACGCCATCAAGTTCACTCCCACAGGCGGTACGATCAGCATCCGCATTGCCCAGAAGAACGGTGCGCCCAAGGGCCGTGGCTGCTATGAGTTCCGCATCAAGGACAATGGCATTGGTATGAGCGAAGAGTTCCAGAAGCACATCTTTGAGGCGTTCAGCCGGGAGGAAAGCTCCACCGTCAGCGGCATTCAGGGTACCGGCCTGGGCATGTCCATCACCAAGAACATCGTGGATATGATGGGCGGCACCATCGCGATCGAAAGTGAACCGGGCAAGGGCAGCGAATTCATCGTAGATCTCTGCTTCGCACTCAGCGGACAAAAGGTGGAACCCAAGCAGCTCCCGCAGTTGGAAGGGCTGCGCGCATTGGTAGCAGACGACGATACCGACACCTGCCTGAGCGTCAGCACCATGCTGTCCAAGATCGGGATGCGGCCGGAGTGGACGATCTCCGGCCGGGAAGCGGTGATCCGCACCCGATACGCCATGGAGCAGGGCGACGAATTCAGCGTCTACATCATCGACTGGCTCATCCCCGATATGAACGGCATCGAGGTCGTGCGGCAGATCCGCAAGGTGATCGGGAAAAGCTGCCCTATCATCATTCTGACGGCCTACGATTGGACGGATATTGAAGAGGAAGCCCGCGCTGCCGGAGTGACCGCCTTCTGCGAAAAGCCGCTGTTCCTTTCCGAACTGCGCAGAGTGCTGGCAGAACCGTACGGTGTAGAGCCTGCCTGTAAGCCAGCGCAGCCAGATGCCGCCGAGCTCAAGGGAAAGAAGCTTTTGCTGGTGGAGGACAATGCCTTGAACCGCGAGCTCGCACTGGAGATCCTGAAGGAAGCGGGCTTTGCGGTAGACACTGCTGAGGATGGCGAGATCGCTGTCCAGAAGATGAAGCAGGCGGCCCCCGGGCAGTACGATTTGATCTTAATGGACATCCAGATGCCCAAGATGGACGGTTACGAGGCGACGCGGCAAATCCGTGCCCTGCCGGATGCTGCAAAGGCAGACATTCCCATCTTTGCAATGACGGCAAATGCCTTTGAAGAAGACCGTCAGAGTGCATTGAAGGCCGGTATGAACGGCCACATTGCAAAGCCGCTGGATATTCCGCATCTGCTGCAGGTCCTCGCAGATGTACTGAAATCATAACGGCTGCCAGCCGACAAAAGCAAAAGCACCCGCAGCATTCGCTTCCAGAGGTCAAGAGCCTCTGCGAAGCCTGCTGCGGGTGCTTTATTTATTTTTTGTCTGACAGGCGTTTGGCTTACAGGATCTTGTGCAGCTCCTGCACAAGGTCGCCGATCACGATGGGCTTGGACAAAAAGCCGTTCATGCCGCTTTCCAATGCGTTGCGGCGATCCTCGTCGAAGGCGTTGGCGGTCATGGCAAGGATCGGGAGCTTTGCCCGGGCAGGGTCATCCAGTGCGCGGATCTTCCGGGTGGCGGTGTAGCCGTCCATCACCGGCATCTGCACATCCATCAGCACCAGATCATAGCTGCCCGGCGCTGCGGTGCTCACCTTTTCCACCGCCACTTCACCGTTTTCCGCCGTATCGACCCGGAAGCCGTACTCGCGCAGGATCTCCTGCGCGATCTCGCGGTTCAGCTCGTTGTCCTCTACCAGCAGGATATGTCTGTCCTTGAAGTCGGCGTTCTTTTCCGGCAGAATCTCCTGCGACGCATCTGTCAGCTTCTGGCCGAGGGCGCTCATCAGGGTCTCGCGCAGGTCAGACATGAACATGGGCTTGGAGCAGAAGGCGGTCACACCGGCGGCCTTTGCCTCTACCTCAATGTCAGACCAGTCGTAGGCCGTCAGGATGATGATGGGGGTATCGTCGTTCAGGCTGCGTATCTGGCGGGTGACCTCGATGCCGTTCATATCCGGCAGCCGCCAGTCGATGATATAGGCGCGGCAGGGGTCGCCCAGCTCGATGGACTGCCGCGCGCGCAGCACGGCCTCCCGGCCGGAGAGCGTCCACTCGGCGCGCATCCCCACGCGGGTCAGCAGCTTGGTCACGCTGTCGCAGGTATTGAAATCGTCGTCGACGACGAGCGCCTTGAGTCCGGCGAGCTCCTCGATCCTTTCCTCGCGGCGGCGGCCGGTCTGCAGGCGCAGCGGCAGGCGGATGATGAACTCGGTGCCGCGGCCCTGCTCGGTCTGCACCTCGATCGTGCCGCCCATCATGTCGACGATATTCCGGGTGATGGCCATGCCGAGGCCGGTGCCCTGAATGCGGCTGACCGTCGAGGTGCGCTCGCGCTCGAACGGCTCGAAGATGCGCTTCGCGAACGCCGCGCTCATGCCGATGCCGGTGTCGCGGACGCGGAACTCATACTGCGCGCAGCCGTGCAGCGTCCCGGCGAGCTGACGGATGCGGACCGAGACCGTGCCGCCCGCCGGGGTGAACTTGACCGCGTTGGACAGCAGGTTGAGCAGGATCTGCTCGAGGCGCGTCCGGTCGCAGCAGACGTCCTCGTCCGTCACGTCGAGCGCGTCCATGCACAGCTCGAGCTGCTTGGCGTGCACCTGTCCGCCGACGATGGTCTTGATGTCGTGCAGCACCTCGGACAGGCTGACCTCGCTCTCCTCGAGATGGAGCCTGCCGCTCTCGATGCGGCTCATGTCCAGGATGTCGTTGATGAGCGAGAGCAGATGGCGGCTCGAGGTGAGGGTCTTGGTCAGATAGTCCTTCACCCGTTCGGTGTCGTCGATATTGGTGACCGCGAGGGTGGTGAAGCCGATGATGGCGTTCATCGGGGTGCGGATGTCGTGCGACATATTGGTCAGGAAGTCGCTCTTTGCGCGGCTGGCGGACTGGGCGGCCGCGACCGCGTCCGCAAGCGCCTGATTGACCTCTCTGTCGGCCGTGCGGTCGGACAGCACGAGGATATACTTGGTCCGGCCTGCCGTCTCGGTGCCCATGGCGATGATATGGAACCAGCGGCGCTCGCCGGTCGCTTGATGGACATAATCCACGTCCCATTCGCGCTGCTCGCCGCGCTGCATCCCCTCGAGGAAGTTCTTGTCGCGGTTGGGGGAGTCCGCGTCGTGCAGCAGCTTCAGCACATGGACGTCCTGCCGCACCTGTTCGAGCGGCACGCCGAGCAGACGCTCGATGTTCGGGCTGATATAGTCCGCGTGCGAGGTCTCGCCGTCCAGCATGAGGAAAACGTCGTCGACGCTGTGCGAGAGCCGGTTGAACAGCTCGTCCTGGTACAGGATCTCGGTGTCCTTCCGGCTGAGCGCGGCGCGGCTCCAACGCACGATGAGCGCGATGGCCAGCACCGCGAGCAGGACCATGATAACGGTCACGATCTCGATCGTCCGGAACCACAGCCTGTCCATGCTGGCGTTGACGATGCTGACCGGGACGAGGCTGAGCATGCTCCAGTTCTGGATGCCCGTGCTCTCGTAGACCAGATAGTGCCGCGTTCCGCGCAGCGTCAGCATCAGACTGCCGCTCCTGCCCTGCGCGAGGTCGTCGCTCAGCGCGTCGAATTTTTCCTCGGTCAAGTCGGAATGCTCGCGCAGCTCCGCGAGGAGGTTATAGACCGGGTCGTCGCTGTCGTCGCTGCTGTCGAGCACGACGCGCCCGTCCGGATAGATGACATAGCTGTGAGCCGCGCCGCCGAAGGCGGTATTGTCGAGCGCGTTCAGCACCGCGTTGTTATAGTAGGCGATGGCGACCGCGTCGTAGGCGAAGCCGCGGTAGGTTCCCTGCGTCTCCGGGCAGGCGAACACAAGCATCTGCGGCTTTCCGGGCAGCGCCGCGTTCAGCACGACGTCCTCTCCGGCGGAAAACGGCCCGTTCAGGTCGACCTGTGAGCCGAGAGAGCCCGTTTCGCCGTCCGGCGTCATACAGCTGCCGTCCGCGGCGAGGAAGTAGAGGGCGGCGCTGCCGGTCTCCCCCTTCATCTCGTTCAGGCTGGAGCGGATCTGCTCCTCGCTCGAGGCGTTGTCCAGAAAATCACTCCACAGATGCAGCAGCATCCGGTTGCGGCTGACCAGATGGTTCAGCATATTGTCGGACTTGTGCAGGATCTCGGACAGATGCGAGGTGCTCTCCTGATAGAACGTCCGCGAGACGAACGAGAAGTACCGGGTGCAGATGCCGCTGATCAGCACGGTCAGGAGGAGCAGGACGGCGACGGCGCGGCGCCAGCTCTGCGGGAGGCGGTATTTGGTTTTTCCTCCGCGTTTTTGGTCAGTCATTCCTGTTTACCTCAGTCTGATATAGTGTTCCGGCTCCGCCAGCGCGGCGTTCCCCCCGGCGGCATACGCGCGCCAGGTGTCCCGGACCCTGGTCTCTCCGCCCTCGAAGGGGCGGCTCTCGTCCGCGAGCAGCGGCGTCATCTGCTTCGCCGTCGCGAGGCAGGTTACGGTTACGGTCTCGTCGCCCTGGAGCGTCTTTCCGTTCCGCTTGACCCCGGTCAGCTCAAAGCCGCCGTCTTCCTCCCTAACCTCGACGGCGATGCCGCTGACCGTCGGCAGGGAGCCGCGGTTGAACGGCGTAAAGCCGCCCTCGCAGCCCTCGACAAAGGCGCGGACGGTCTCGGTCAGCTCTGCGCCGGTCATCGTGCGGCGGTAGGCGAACAGGTCGTTCGGCATGATCATCGAGGCGGCCATCTTCTCGGTGTAGTCCGCCGCCAGCACGCTGCCGGTGAAGCTGTTCGCGGCGGCGATGAGCACATCGGAATCATACACGCCGCGCAGCGTGTTCGCCATCACGGAGAAGGAGGCGTTTCCGCCGTCCGCATGGAACACGTTCGAATACCCCTTGTCCGAGGTCAGCACGGTCTCCGCCGTCTCCGTATCGTCCGCGAGCAGCTGTGCGTTGAACGCCTGATATGCCTGTTCTGCGGTGTATTCGCCCGCGATCATGCGCGAGACCACATCCTTCGAGATGGAAAAGAAGTCGTTCGAGGCGATGCGGATGTACATATGGTTCTGCTCGACCACCGGGCGCACGTCCTCGAGATAATCGGTCAGGCGGAGGCTGACGTTCTGGCTGTAGCTCAGGATATCCTGTCCGTCATAGACGATGCGGTTCTGCGCGCCCTCGGAGAGCATGACATGGAGCACCTGCATCGCCTTTTCGCGGCGTGCGCTGTTCTGCTCGAGATTGCGGTTCAGCGCAACCTGGAAATACGGGGTGGTCATCAGCCACTGCTGGCCGTTCTGACCGAAGAACGGCAGGAAGGTCGTATCAATGCCCTCATCCTGCAGGATTTTAACATTAGCAGAGCTGCCGAAGAACATGGCAAGCTCGCCGCTGCGCATCCGGTCCATGATGTCGTCGTAGGTCAGCGTCAGGTCAGCGGCGTTCAGTCCGGTGTCGCGGATGAAGTTCTCGAGGTTCTCGAAGGCCGCCGGCCAGACGGCGTCGTCCAGACCGACCTTCTCGGTGCTCGCCGGGTCGCTGTACGCGGTGCGCCACCGGCGGCCCTCCGCCGAGGAGAGCTCGGAGACCGAAAGGCCCTGAAGGGTTTCCATGCAGGTGTAGTCGTAGAAATAGTCCGCATCAAAGCCGCGGATGCCGTGCTTTTCGAACGCCTTGCAGGCGGAAACGAAGCTCGCGTAATCGGTCGGCAGCGGAATGCCGTATTCCTCGAACAGGCCGCGGTTGACCACGAAGCCGTGCGCGTCCGCGCAGACCGGAAGCCAGTTGACGCTGCCGTCCTCGTTCTTGAAGCTGTCGAGGTAGGTGTTGTAGACCGCGCCCGCCTCGTTGGTCAGGGCGAGGTTCATCAGGCTGTCCTTCAGCGGCGCGGCGTCGTGCAGCGAGAAGCGGCAGCTGGTGATGATGTCCGGCAGACCGCCGTTTTCGTTCAGGAATTTGTAAAAATCCAGATCGTTGTTGCCGACGATGAACTCAATGTTCACATCCGGCAGCTGCGACTGGATATAGGGGGCGTAATTTTCGTACAGCGTGGTGTTCCACAGATAGACCTGAATGGTCTCCGCGTTCTCCTGCGCCTCGTTCTTCTGCGCGCCGCAGCCGGACAGCAGGCAGACGCCTGCGATCAGTACCGCGAGCAAGAGGGACAGACCGCGCCGCAGCTTTTTCTTTTTCATAAACCGTTCTCCTTACCCCGTGACGGCCGCCGCTCCCCGGAAGGCCGCGCCTTTCTCTTTTTTTCTCTCCTGGCGCCGCAAAAAACGGCGATATATAAACAGTATAGCACTTTTCGGGCACAAATACAAGGGATTTCGCCTTTATCCGTCTCAAACAGGCAAAAATGCACGCGGTACGCCGCGTGCATCGTGCTTTTCCCGGCGCTGCATCTGTAAGTCGGATGGAAGGCGCCGAAGGGGAAACGTTATAAAGCTATAACTTTTTAACTGTATAACTGCATAACGTTATAACTGCTGTTTGCAAAATCGTTAGAAAATCCTTCTTGTTTTCGCTCTTTCGTCTCTCTCGCCGGAGGTTTTAGACGAGAGGTTTGATTTAAGAAGAATAAATCGGTAAAGATTTTATTAGATGCCGCCAATTTGCACGCTTTCAAAAACCATGGCTTCTGTTTCCATATGACCCATAAACGGCCTACCCTGTAAAAACAGGGGAATGGTGCGGCGGACAAAGAAAAAGGGCGGCCGGGGAGCCGTCCTTCGTGCCGCAGCCGGGAGGTTTCGTTTTCCGTGCACGACAACCAGCCATGACGCTTGTCATGGCTGGTTTTTTTAATCCTGATACTCGCCGCGGGCGATCGCTTCTTCGCGGCGGCGGCGTGCCTCGGCCTTCTGCGCGAGCCATGCCTGCTCCCAGTCGGCAAGCGGCTTGTCCGGCGCTTCGTCGGCAGGGGAGGCGTCCGTGCTGCACTGACTTTCGAGGAAGTCGAACAGCGCGGTCTGTAAGTAGGCGGCCGGGTTTTTGATGCGGTCATAGTCGATTGTAGTGCTGTCGAGGAAGCGTTCTACGCTTTCCGGGGAAATCATCTGCGCGACGGTCTCGCGGCGCTCCTGCGCGATCTCCGCGCCCTTGATGAACAGCTTGTCTGCGTGCCTGATGTTGCAGACCGCCGTCACGACCGTTCCGGTCAAATCGTTTCCGAACCGCTTGCGGAGTGCGTCAGCGTTCAGCTGCCGCTCGATCTTTCTGCGCTCCTTGCGGCGCACCGCGCGCGGCTTGTCCTTCTTCTTGAGCGACACGTTCTTGCGGATATGAGAAACGTGCTTTTTGAGCTTCTCGAGGAAATCACCGATGGTTGCAATCGTGGAAACCGAGCCGTCAGCGTGGTGGTTGGTCAGATACGGCGTTTCGAGATCGGGCGTCTCGCAGATCTCGTATTCGTAAGTCCAGCGGTTTTCCTCGCCGGCCGGGTGGCGGTGCTGCTTGAGCAGACCAGAAATCTTGAAGCGCTTCCAGAGCGTCGAGAAATGCTTGATTTTCTCCATGCAGAACGAACGGATGCCCTCGGGGCGGAGGACAAAGCCGGGAATCTTCATCAGATGGCTGACGAGCGCGAACAGACCCTTGCTCGCGAGAGAAATGGACTTGTCGCGCAAAATGGCGGTGGAAATATTCGTGTAGTCGCGCTGCGCATCGGAAATGCAGATAACGTCGCCGTTCGGGCGGTCGATGGCCGGGGAATAAACGAAATCCACCGGCTCGGACGGGTGCTGCATCAGATTGTAGACGTGACAGAACGCACCATTTTCCGACTGGGAGAAATAGTGCTGCAAGTACCCCTTCTGCTTGAGCTCCTTCCACGCCGCGTTCAGCAGGTAGCCGCTGTCCGAGCAGGCATAGCCGAGGCGGCGTTTGCTCAGCGCGAAACCCGGCAGGCCGACAAAGGACTTGATGACGGCGAACAGACCCTTCGCGTCGAGGGAAAGCGTGCTGTCGCGCAGGACTTCGTTGTAAATTGTCGTGTAACCGGTCGCGGACATTGCCTTCCCTCCTTTCCGATGGTCAAATTTTTTTTGCAGAAGAAACAAAAAATCGTCTGATGCTCTCACACCAGACGATTGAAAAACCATGTCTAAATTCGCACTAAAAATCGAAAATTCGTAATGTTGCACAAGTAAAATGTGTCGTACAAGGAAGAAAAATTGATTTTTGTCGAAAAACGCGCGTCGTATTGACATAACCGCTTGTTGATTGTATAATAGTTATACAAGTAAGCGGTATGCGCCATTTGGCGCGTTACTGGTCTCAGGCTAGTGAGATCTTACCGCCCGCTGGTGGTTGCACACCAAGTGGCGGATACCGTTTATCAAAGAGCTGATGTTTCCTAGGCATCGGCTCTTTTTTTGTTTTCTGTAATTAAGAATACCATGGAAAATAGAAAATGTCAATTGC
>ERZ791800.198-NODE-198-length-61097-cov-5.710871_pt1 | contig 61097 bp, 49 predicted proteins | sample MGYA00510310_ERZ791800 | MGnify/ENA primary metagenome ERZ791800 (study PRJEB30046, sample SAMN00791954) | human gut metagenome | study: EMG produced TPA metagenomics assembly of the A metagenome-wide association study of gut microbiota in type 2... | reverse complement strand
CGGAGAAAAAGCCGCCCGGGCAAAAATGATCAGGTTTCGAAGACTGGGATTTTCTAGGCATCTTCGGTTTGATTAAAAACAGAAAGAAATCCTCACAAAGCAAGTTTGTTGCGGTTTCTTTCAACATCAAATCCGAATCTGCCAAGTAAATCCACAGTCTCGAAAATTCCATTTTTGCCCGGGCGGCTTTTTCTCCTGTTTATTGGATGATAACTTGGTAAAATTTAAGATCCTGGTGTCATCCAGCGCATGAATGCGGCTGGATGACGGCGTAGGATCTTTTTTCGTTCCGTATGATAAATTACTTTGTCCACCATCTACTTTCTTATCTAATTATATTCAAGAAAGTCCCCCATGTCTTTCTTCTAAATACCGAATGTGCGCTTAGAAGAAATGTTTAGTTATGGCAGAGAACTGGCATTCCCTTGTATACTTTCTCGTAGAGAAGTTTTGCTTTATCAACCGGCAGATTGATGCAACCGTGGCTGCCGGAATACTGGTAGATGGTTCCGCCGAATTTACTTCTCCAGCTTGCGTCATGGAAACCGATGCCGCCGTTGAATGGCATCCAATAGTCTACATGACTTTCATATTCATAGGTGCCATCTGCCTGTTTGGCGCCGCGCAGAACGCGGTCGGCCTGCTTGTAGGTCAGGCTGTAAATACCTTCCGGGGTTGTGTAGTTTTTGGATACGTTTCCGGTTACGCACGGAGCATCCCAGGTCAGGGCGCCGTTTTCATACATATATACATGCTGGGCGCCGAAATCAACTTCTGCGTAGGTATTGCCCCAGTCTGCGTCTGAATGGCTGGCTGCCTGCTGGGAGAACTGGACTTCACGTTCCTGATTGATACCTGTCTGCGCCATCAGAACCAGGTTGTCTGTCTCTGCAGTCTGGTCAATCTTCCATCCATAAGGGCCTGTCAAGGCTACCTCTTTTCCGGAAGTGGTATGGAAAGTACGGGTAGTTCCAGCTGTGTCGTATTTCGCTGCCAGCGCCTTGATGTAAGCAGCTGCCTTATCGCGGTCTACAGTAATGACACCATTCTCGCCGCCTGTATACCAGCTGACATATTCAGTACCGGACAGTGTCTCGGTCGCATCACCGATATGGAAGGTGATGGTCGCATTTTTAGCCTGGTTCATCTGGGCGCAGAGTGCTTTTAAGGATGCATCGCCGGAAGTCACCTGGATCGGTGTGTAACATCCCAATGCTTCCAGATCGATCTCTGTCATGCCGGAGGCGATCGCCGCATTGATCGCCGTCTGTACCTTTGCCTTATCCACAGATTCTCCCTTTACTTCCGGAACAATCGTGAAATCTTTTCCTTCTTCCCAGGCGGATATATGGGCATCTACCGTCGGTGCTACACTATCTGACATACAATTTAAGGAAGCAATGCGGTTTGCAAGCATCGTCTGATCGCAGGAAAGCGGCATCGCGATCGTCAGCGCTCCTGCTCCAGCTACCCCTGCTGCCTGCTGGTCAATCGCTGCCTGCAGCTCATTTGTAATCACTACTTTATAGCCGATCTCCGCTGCGGTGATCTCTTCTGTCTTGCCTCCGCGTTCTTTGATCGTTAATTTATAAGAACCGTAATTCTGCTCCAGCTTTGCCTTCGCTTCCTCATTGCTCATTCCGCCGACTGCGACGCCATTTACACTTGTTCCATTTGCAAAACTGCCATCTGCCAGTACTGGCTGTGCAAACATCAGCACCAGTGCAGCTGCTGCACCAGTCATTTTAAGTATACTCATACTTTTATTTTTCATTTTTTCACAAACCTCTCTGCCGCGCCATATGGCTGCGGCCTGTATATATGGATTCTGAATCCTTATTATAGCAGAGTCGGAAAAAAAGTCCAGACCGATTCTAAAAAAGATCGTCAAAAGATCCGATTCGTAAGAATTTCTTAACGGTTCCTTTTTTCTTTCCTTTTTCTTTCATTTTTTCCATATTCATGATTGCAGTTTTTCCATTTTGCAGTATGATGGTATTCATTGCAAATGGGAAGTATAACTTTCAGAACGTCCTTAAAAATGTTTAAAATTTTCATGTTCCCAAAAGCGCCAAAAGGACCGCCGCATCTGGCATGCCCTCTTCTAAGTAAACAAGATTTTTATTGTTATCTTGGTCTGCTTAAAAGGAAATATGCCAGTCTGCGGCAGTCCTTCTTTCTATTTCCGGTCAATTTCCGGATTGACATGCACCATAATGTGTTTTACCTTCGGAAATGTCTTTTCAATGCTGTTATGCACCACCTCGGCAATCTTGTGCGCCTCCCGCAGCGGCATGGAACCATCTACCTCAATCTCAATGTCCGCATAAATTTTATTGCCAAAGATCCGCGTCTGAAGCAGGTCAATCCGCGCCACATCTGGATTCTGAAGAACGCAGGCGCGCAGCTGTTCTTCGGTCTTCTCATCACAGGAATGATCGACCATTTTATCCATCGCATCTTTAAAAATCTCATACGCCGCTTTCACGATAAAGACGAAAATAACCAGGCTCGCGATCGGATCCATGACCGGAAATCCCATTCTCGCGCCCACGATTCCGACCAGCGCACCGATCGAGGAAAACGCATCCGAACGGTGATGCCATGCATCTGCCATCAGTGCGCTGGAATCAATCTTTTTCGCATAATATCGGGTGTACCAGTACATCGCTTCTTTACTGACAATAGATATAACAGCCGCTGCCAGCGCCAGCATTCCCGGAACCTGCAGGTGACTGTATTCTCCCTTGAGCACGTCCGTAAGCGCCTCCACGCCAATCCCCAGACCTGTCATAAAAAGAACCATCGAGAGGACAATCGCAGCCACACACTCCATCCGCTCATGTCCATACGGGTGCTCCTTGTCCGGCTGTTTGGACGACAGCTTAATTCCAATCACCACGATCATCGTGCTGAACACATCGGACGCCGAATGGATACTGTCACTGATCATCGCATTCGAATGTGCGAACACGCCGGCTAACAGCTTCATAAACGCCAAAAGGATGTTCACTACTATCGTTACAAAAGACACTTGATTTGCCACCTTCTGAAAATCATTCTGTTTCATATTCGTTACCTCCAAAAAATATCTCATGGCACTAACGATAGGTGGGTGCTGCGGTTTAACCCGTAAAAAAGTATAAAAAAACACCCACGAACCAGTATGAGTAACTACTGTCCCGTGGATGAAACTAACTTCCACTGTCGCTTCTGCGACCCGACCCCATGATATTCACGGTCTGCTCAGTTTGTACTGTAGTTTGATATGCAGTGCAAAGAGTTTATGATGAATAATAGCACAAATTTACTTTATTGTCAATATCGGGAACCGCCCCTTTTTCCATATTTATTTTTTCAATTCCTTAATTCCAGCCTCAAGTCCTGCCGCCGTCAGCGGAAACATCGGAATCTCCTCGCGGATCAGACTGATCGTGTACGCACCGTAGGCATATGCCCAGTTATTTTCCCGCATCGGGTTCAGCCAGATCGCTGACGGAAAACGCCGGTGCATCTCCTGCAGCCAGTAAATGCCCGTCCGCTCGTTGCTGTGAAAATAGTCGAGACTGCCGCCGCGGTACAGAAGTTCCGACGGCGCCATCGACGCATCCCCAACCAGAATTACCTTGTATTCCGGTTTCAGGTTGTGAAAGACCCACTCGGTCGAGATCTTATCCCTCCAGGAGCAGGACGGCGTCGTAAACAGCTGATCGTAGAAACAGTTGTGGAAATAATAAATCTTCAAATCCTTAAAATGGGACGATTGATTGACCGCCTGGAACAGCCGGTTGCACAGATCCGCATATGCCCACATCGACCCGCCGCTATCCATCAGAAGAAGGAGCTTCGTCTGGTTCTTTCTCGGGCGCTCCATGACGAGCTCCAGACGTCCGCCTTCGTCACAGGTCTTCTCGATCGTTTTCTCCACATTGAGTTCCGTTTTCGGTCCATCCTCACGGCAGGATAAAAGACGCAGCTTTTTGAGCGCCACCTGGAACTGCCGGATCTGGATAACCGCATCGTCGCGGAAATCGCGGTAATTCCGCTGTTCCGCCACCTGCAGCGCGCTCCGGTTTTTGCCCGGTCCGCCCACGCGGATGCCCTTCGGGCTGTAACCGGAATGTCCAAATGCCGACGTACCGCCGGTTCCAATCCACTTATTGCCGCCGTGGTGCTGCTCATGCTGCTCTTTCAGTCGTTCCGCCATCATTTTACGGATATCGTCCAGATCAAGTCCCGCAAACCGCGCATCGACCTCATCCTTATCATACGGCGTCTGCGCGTGCGCCTTGGCAAGCCAGTCTAAGACCTCCTTCGGAAGTTCCTCAAACGTCTGCACATTTTTAAAATATGCCAGAAATGCCTGGTCAAATTTGTCATATTCGGACTCTTTTTTGACCAGAACCGCCCTCGCCATATAGTAAAACTCCGTCAGGCTCGCGTCGTTCAGGTTCATTTCCAGCGCATCCATCAGGCTGTTCCACTCATTGAGGCTCGTCTTCATCCCGTAAGAACGGAGTAGATACAGAAAATCAGTAAACATATCGGTTATTCTCCACCAGCTTTAAATCCTCTGTCTTTTTTAAGAGTACCCCCGCAAACGGGATCTCCTTTTCCAGCTTCCCCACCGGCACGCCGCCGATCACAAGCGCCTGAATCCAGTCCAACACCTCGGAGGTACTCGGCTTCTTCTGCAGGCCGCGCAGATCGCGCACCCGGTAGAAGGCGTCCAGCACGCCGTCGATCAGCTTCTGGTCGAGATCCGGGTAATGTGCCTTGATGATCTTCTCCATCATCGGCTGCTCCGGGAATGCAATATAATGGAAGATACAGCGGCGCAGGAACGCATCCGGCAGCTCCTTCTCCGCATTGGAGGTAATAATCACAATCGGACGGTGCTTCGCTTTGACAGTCTTTCCCGTCTCCGGAATGTAAAATTCCATCTTGTCAAGTTCCCAGAGCAGGTCGTTCGGGAATTCCAAATCCGCTTTATCGATCTCATCGATCAAAAGAACCGTCTGCTTTTCCTTCTCAAATGCCTCTCCCATCTTTCCGAGGCGGATATATCTGGCAATATCATCAACGCCATCCGCACCAAACTGGCTGTCGTAAAGACGCTGTACCGTATCGTACACGTAAAGACCGTCTTGTGCGCGGGTCGTCGATTTAATATTCCAGATCAAAAGTTCCATATCGAGGGATCTGGCAATCGCCTCCGCGAGCATCGTCTTTCCAGTGCCCGGTTCTCCCTTGATTAAGAGCGGCTTTTTGAGCGCCGCCGCAATGTTAACGCTGCGGATCAGTTCATCCGAAGCGATGTATTCGTCACTGCCGTGAAATTGCTGCATGGTAAATTCTCCTTTTAGAAAGTTCTCCTTTTACATAACTGTAAACACTAACAAGGGCAGCATAACGATTCAGGATCCATGCTGACTGCGATCGGTTCGGATCCATCGTTCCTCCCGATCGTCATACATAATCCTGCCCGTTTGCCGCCCTATTGATTTTCTATAAATATAGCAATATTCTAATAGTTTGTCAAATCGTATATATGTTAGGATTTCATTAGAAAAACACGATTGTTACTGCTCACTATTCTACTTTGCCACCCGGATATTCTTGCTGCCGCTAAATCCTTCCGGCGGCTCTGTCTCCGTGAGGATCGTCGCTTCTTCAAACCCCCCGAACGTCACCGAACTTACCATGCCGAATTTCTGGCTGTCCGCCAGCACATAGCAGCGCTCTGTCTGGCGCATCGCCTCTTGCTTGACTAATGCCTCATTCGGATCCGGCGTCGTGAAACCGTGGCGCTTGCTGACGCCGTTGGTTCCAAAAAATCCCTTTGTAAAATGATAGCTCTGGATCATCAGGATCGCCTGACTTCCGATGACCGCCTCCGTCGTGCCCTTTAACTCACCGCCAATCAGAATTACGCGGTTTCCGGCGGCTGCCAGCCGTTTGGCATGTGATACCGCATTCGTCACAAACGTGGCGCTGCGCGCCGGAAGATAGTCTAAGATATACCCGGTCGTCGTGCCCGCGTCCAGATAGACAAAATCATCCGGCTGGATAAGTCCCGCCGCAAACTGGGCGATTCTCCTTTTCTCCTCCTGCTGCAATTCCATCTTCTGTGCCACTGACGGCTCGGTTCCCGTAAATGTCCCGTCCGAGGACACCGCGCCGCCAAACACCTTGGTCAGGCGCCCCGCCTTGTCAAGCGCATTCAGATCCCGCCGGATCGTCGATTCCGAAACTCCCAGCACCTCTTTAATCTCAGGAACTGTCACACTCCTCTTTTTATCCAGAAGTTCCAAAATCAGTTCGTATCTTTTTTCTGTCAGCATGACTCTTTTCCTTTCATCTTCTGCTGTGGTTGAACTTTTTTTAGCTCAATTTTTCACTTCTCTCTGTCTTAATATTCTTATCAACTGCAGCTGCTTTCGACAATGACCTTCCGAATCGGCAGCACACGCCCCGGCGATACGGAAAGCTCATCCACACCCATTTTCAGGAATTCTTTTGTCAAACTCAGATCCGCGCCCAATTCGCCGCAAATACCTGCCCAGATGCCCTCGGCGTGCGCATTTTCAACAACCATGCGGATCATCGCCAGCACCGCCGGATGGTGCGGATCGTAAAATGCATCCAGCTCCGGATTCTGACGGTCAACTGCCAGCGTATACTGGGTCAGGTCGTTCGTTCCGATGCTGAAAAAGTCCACTTTTTTCGCCAGTTCCCGGCTTACCATGACTGCCGCCGGGGTTTCAATCATAATGCCCTGCTTCGGGTCGCCAAACTGGAGATTCTGTGCGGTCAGCTCCGTCTTGACCTCCTCGACAATCTTCGCAATCGCCTCGACCTCCCAGACACTTGTGATCATCGGATACATGATCTGGAGATTGCCATAGGCACTTGCCCGAAACAGCGCGCGAAGCTGTGTCTTGAAAATCTCCGGTCTTGTCAGGCAGATACGGATCGCCCGGCAGCCCATCGCCGGATTTTCCTCTTTTTTCAGTTCAAAATAATCGCACTGCTTGTCCGCGCCGATGTCCAGCGTACGGATAATGACCGGTTTGCCCGCCATCGTTTCCGCTACCTGTTTATATACCTGGAACTGCTCCTCCTCCGTCGGAAATGTTTCTTTTTCCAGATACAAAAATTCGCTGCGGAACAGTCCGATGCCCGCCGCATCGTTCTGAATGACCGATGCCAGATCCTTGCTATTGCCAATGTTCGCATACAGGCGGATCTCCTTGCCATCCAGAGTGACTGTTTCGCGCCCTTTCAGTGTTTGCAGCAGTTCTTTCTTCTCCTGTTCCTCCCGCTGCCGGCGGCGCATTGTTTCCAATGTCTCCTCATCCGGTTCCACATACAGGACTCCGTTCGTACCATCCACAACCGCAAATTTCCCATCTACCGTCTCATCGAGCGCCACGTCCGTTCCGATCAGCGCCGGAATGCTCATCGTACGCGCCAGGATCGCCGTGTGGGAATTGACGGAACCGTGTACCGTCACAAAGGATAGCACCTTGTCCTTTTCAAGCTGTACCGTCTCTGACGGTGCTAAATCATCTGCCAGAATAATCACCGGCTCGTCCGTATGGATGCCCTGACCTGCGCCTCCGGACAGAACGCGCACAATCCGCTCCGAAATATCTTTGACATCCGCCGCGCGCCCGCGCATATATTCGTCCTCCATCGCCGCAAACATCTGGGCGAAATTGTCACCGGTCACCGCAACCGCATACTCGGCATTGACCTTCTGCGTATCGATGATATTCTGAACCGCGTCCAGATAGTCCTCGTCCTCCAGCATGATCTGGTGAATCTCAAAAATCGCCGCATTCGCCTCGCCAACTTCTTTTACCGCCTTTTCATACAACTCGCCGAGCTGGCGGATGGACTCCTGAACTGCCGCATTAAACCGCGCTTTTTCCTGCTCTGCATTCTCTATTTTCGTCCGTTTTACGGTCTGCTCGCCTTTCTGATACACACATATTTTTCCAACTGCGACACCGCCAAATACACTTTTTCCACGATACGTCTGCATGACCATTCCCCTTTCCATTGATCCATTATCGAAAAATGCCGCCATGTAATAATCCCTTACATCGCGGCATCTTTGTTAAACTACATATTTTCCTTCATAAACTGGCTGACTGCCTCATAAGCTGCTTCTTCGTCCTCGCCCTCAAAGGTCAGGGTTACTTCCTGTCCGTTCTTTACCGCCAGTCCCATGATACCGAAAATCTTTTTGCAGTCGCCGCTCTTTCCATCTTTCGCCAGCTTGATCGTACTCGTAAACTGTTTTGCCGCCTTTACCAGTTCACCTGCCGGGCGTGCGTGGATTCCTTCCGGGTCTGTAATGGTATATTTAAACTCTTTCATGATGATGTTCTCCTTCTCATTATAACCTATTTTGATTGATTTGACCAAAAAATTTCTAATAAAGATTCACATTCCGTCAAAAAAATTATTTATCTATTCTTCTACATTCTTCTTGAGAACTCCTAAGAGTACCGTCGAGATCGCCATGCCAACCACCAGTGCCAGCAGATAGAACAGCGGATTTCCCATGACTGGGAATACGAAGATTCCGCCATGCGGCGCCATCAGCGTACAGTTAAATAACATGCTCATCGCTCCCGCAACACCCGAACCGACGATGCAGGCTGGAAGCACGTGTACCGGATCGGACGCTGCAAATGGAATCGCGCCCTCCGTGATAAATGCCAGACCCATGATGAAGTTGGTCGGTCCTGCCTCGCGCTCTTCCTTTGTAAATTTCTTCTTAAACAGCATTGTTGCCAGCGCAATCGCACACGGCGGTGTCATACCGCCAATCATAACAGCTGCCATCACATCGTAGTTGCCGGAGGCGATTGCCGCCGTACCAAATACATATGCCGCCTTGTTGAATGGACCGCCCATGTCGATCGCCATCATCGCCGCCAGCACAAAACCAAGAATCAGCTTACTCGAACCACCCATGCTGCTCAGACCATTGTTTAACGCCATATTGATCGCGCCCATGACCGGCTCTACGACGAAGCTCATAACCAGTCCGATGAGCAGGACGCCCACAACCGGGTAAATCAGGACCGGAGCAATCTTTTCCAGTGCCTCTGGAAGATTCTCGCACGCTTTCCGAAGCGCCAGAATCAGATATCCGGCAATAAAACCTGCCGCCAGGGCACCAAGGAAACCTGATTTTCCCTGAGAAGCAATCATGCCGCCGACAAAACCGACTGCCAGCGCCGGGCGGTCTCCGATCGCCATCGCGATGAAACCAGCCAGAATCGGGAGCATAAAGCCAAATGCCACACCGCCGACATTTTTAAACCATGCCGCCAGCGGGGTAATCGTACCAAAGTTTACACGCTGGTCGAGCGGAAGTGCATTCATATCCACACTAAAACCATCAATCAGAAACGCAATCGCAATCAGGATGCCGCCGCCGACTACAAACGGAAGCATGTGGGAGACACCATTCATCAGCTGCGTGTAAATCTGGTGTCCGACACTGCCCGATTTACCGCCAGAGGCTGCCTTTGCCGGGCTGCTGCTTCCAGATGATGCTGCGTGGTAAACCGGTACCTCCCCGGACGCCGCGCGCTCCAAAAGCTCCGGTGCCTTGCTGATACCGTCCGAAACCTGACATTCGATCACTCGTTTTCCGTCAAACCGATCCATCGGCACCTGTGCGTCCGCTGCCACGATGATGCAGTCCGCCGCCTCGATCTCCTGTGCCGTCAGCACATTTTTTGCTCCGGCTGAACCGCGCGTCTCAACTTTGATCTTCCAGCCCTTCGCGCGTGCCGCTTTTTCCAGGCCTTCGGCTGCCATGTAGGTGTGCGCGATACCGGTCGGACAGGAAGTAACCGCTAAGATCTTCGGTCCGGCTGTCTTTTCCGTCTCTGCACCCGCTTTTTGCGCCTGAATCTCCTGACCACCTGCTTGTGCGGCATTCTCTCCATTTGTATCTACCGCTCCTTCGCCGGAATCAGCCGCCAGTCTCTCATCGATGCCGGCCTGTTCTGCATCTGCCTTATCAATAATGGAAAGAAAGTCTTCCACCGAAGAGGCATTTCGCAGGGAATCTGAGAAATTCTCGTCCATCATGAGAACGGAAAGCTTGCTTAACACATCCAGATGTACGTTATCTTTTGTATTTGGCGCTGCAATCAAGAACAGCAGAGTGACCGGTTCGCCGTCCAGGGAGTCGAAATCCACGCCATTTTTGATGACCATCGCCGCCAGCCCCGGCTTTTTGACCGCATCACATTTTCCATGAGGAATTGCAATCCCCTCGCCGATACCGGTCGTGCTCTCTTCTTCTCTCGCATAAACCTGCTTGCGGAATGCCTCGACATCCGACAGCTTTCCGCTCGCCGCCATCAGCTCTACCGCCTTGTCCAGTGTCTCCGATTTGCTGGTGGGTGCCGCATCCAGCGATATACTTCTCGGATCCAGTAAATCAGTAATCTTCATATCTGTTGCCTCCCTATTTATGCCCGAATGTCAGGTATGCATTGCATATCCGGCAGTACATTTTGCCAGCTTCAAAAATGTCTGCATACAACCTCATCCGATTTTTGTGATTCTACAGTTCTCATACACTTTCTTTATCTCATCCTTCGTCGCCAGCTGCTCCGAAAAGGCGCTCGCGCTTCCAGCTGCCAGTCCCATGCGGAAAGCGTGTTCATAATCTCCGCTCTCCCCGTATCCGGCCAGGAAACCGGCTACCATCGAATCTCCGGCTCCGACACCATTTTTCAAGGTTCCCTTCGGTGCTTCCGCCGCATAGACGCTTCCATCCTCCGCCAGAAGAACCGCGCCCTTGCCTGCCATCGAAACCAGCACGTTGACCGCACCTTTTTCCTGCAGCTTCTTCGCATACGGAACAACTTCCTCCCGCTCCGAGAGCTTCACGCCGAAAATGTCTCCCAGTTCATGATTGTTCGGTTTGATTAAAAATGGATGGTGTCCCAGCACATTGAGCAGCAGATCCTTGGTCGCGTCCACAACAATCCGGACGTCCCTGCCATCCAGGCGCTCCATAATCTTCTGATAAATATCATCCGGCATCGACGCTGGAATACTTCCAGCCAGCACCAACGTATCATCCGCCCCCAGCCGGTCAAGCTGGGTCATCAGCGCATCCACCGCTTCCCGCGGAATCTTCGGTCCCCGACCGTTGATCTCAGTCCCGTCGATGGATTTCAGCTTCAGGTTGATGCGGGAGACTCCCTCATCCAGGGAAATAAACTCGGCTTTCACGCCCAGCTGCTCCACTTCCTTCCGAACCTCCTCGCCGACAAACCCGGCAGTAAAGCCAAGCGCCGTATTGGCAATTCCAAGGTTTTGAAGGACCGTCGAAACATTGATTCCCTTTCCGCCCGGAAGCAAAAGCTCCGAATCCGTCCGGTTGGTCAGTCCGAGCTTAAAATCGCTCACTGACACAATATAATCTAACGATGGATTAAAGGTTACCGTATAAATCATAAGCCTTCATTCCTTTCTTATCTTGATTGATTCTGACTGTATTATAAAATCATTTTCATTCAAAATCAATCAAACTTATTCACAAACATGCTGCCTCTTTTTGGGTTATATTGCACAATTTTGATTTTTTATGATTGTTTTTGATTGATTGTTTCGTGTGAATTCCGGCGAAACGATTGCTGTCACTGATGGAATAGTGTTTCCAAAAACATCATTTTTACTCAGTTTCATCTCCTCTTCTAATCGTAAAATCCCCCTTTGTTGACAAGGATTTTCCTATTTGCTATAGTAAATGAAGAATTTTGTAATATCTTTGTAATATTTCCAAGATGTTTTTATATCAGAAAGGATATACGATATGAACGATTCCCCTTTGAAACCTGCTTCTTCCAGGCGCAAAAAAATGGATAAAACAATGATGGCGATCTATTTCCTGATCCTTTTTATTGTAGCCGGGGCGGCTCTGCTGGCATTTCTATGCCTCTCTAAACCTTCTGATAAGAAGAACAAAGCAGGCTCTGATCCTTCCATCGCTTCTTCCAGCACCTTAAAAAACAGTCATCAGACCGGCACCGATGCTAAAAGTACGGCGAAAGCCAAAATCAAAGAAGAAAAGCCGGTCGATCCGTATGAAAATCTCGCGGTCGCCAATGTGGATGATGCGCTGAACCTGAGAGAAAAACCAGATACAGATGCCAAAGTACTCGGCACCTGCTTCCGCGGAGGCGGCGGTACCATTTTAAAACGCAAAAATGGCTGGACAAAAATCCGCTCCGGTGGGCTGGAGGGATGGCTCAAGGACGATTATCTTGTATTTGGCGATGATATCAAGCCGCTCGCCAAAGAGCTCGGTCTCTATATCGCTACCGTCAGCACACAGACACTCCATGTACGTGAGGAAGCCAGCACGGATTCTGCCATCGTCGGTCTGGCTGCCGCGGAGGACTACTATCCTGTACTGAGTCAGGAAACTGGATGGGTCAAAATCCAGCTTTCTGTTGACACCTCCGGTTACGTTTCTTCTGATTATGTCACAATCAGCGTTAAGCCAGGACGCGCAATCAGCATTGAGGCTGAGATGGCAGCGCTGGAGGCGGCACGGCAGGCTGCTGAAGAAGCTGAGCAGGCATCCAGAGCCGCCGAGGAGGCCCAGATTGCAGCCGCAAAATCGCAGGCAAAAGCAAACGCGGCTAAAGGTTCCTCCCAGACTTCGGGAAAATCTGGAAATTCTGGAAGCTCTTCGAAAAAGAGCACGGCTGCACCAGCCGCTAAATCATCCTACGTGATCTCCGCCTCCGAGAGCGACGTTTATCTGCTCTCCGCCTGCCTCACGATGGAAGCCAACGGCGGATCCTATGAAAGCTATCTGGCAGTCGGAAGTCTGATCGTCAACCGCGTCAAATCTGGCAAATGGGGCAAATCCATCTCCAGCGTCATCTACGCGGACGGACAGTTCCCAGGCGCGACCTCCGGCCTGCTTGACAAATATCTCGATAGAGGACCGTCCTCTACTGCCACCAAGGCGGCAAAGGCAGCGCTCGCCGGGGAAAATCAGATAGGCGACTACCTTTATTTTACCTCGACCAAATCAGCAAACTACGACAGCTACTCCAGCTATCAGGTGGTTGGTGGGAATTGTTTCTATAAAAAATAAAAGGCTAAAAAAGGCGGATTTAAACGCATTACATTAAACCTCATATACATTCCCATCGCCTTATGATATGATAATCATATCAGCAAAACATACAGGCAGAGGACACCTACTGTCCATACCTTATTGATAGGTACTCTCGGATTCTTTCCTGCAAATCATCTCACAAAATTAAGCACAGAAAGCTTCCGGGAGTCCATTGATTACAAATGGAGGAAATATGAGAAAATCAATTTATACCTTGATGGTTTCCACTCTCATCGCAGCCGCCAGCATGACCGCCTGCTCCAGCCAGCCGTCTGAAACAACCACGGCTGAAACAACTGCCGCTGAATCCACACAGGAAAACGATACATCAGCAGAAAGCAGCGATGCCAGCAAAACAACTACTGCCGGAGAAAAAGAAACCGCCCAGACAACGGATGCAGATCATGCAGAAGACGAGACTCTGAGCGAAAAAGAAATCACAGAACTTTACCGTGGTTTTGCCAGATCCCTTCAAAGCATCATCGCCAATAAAAATATGAACGATTTAGCCGAGCTGCTTGTCTATCCGTCCTACATCGGCATCGATGACGGGATTGTCGTAAATAACAGAACTGAATTTATGGCTCTCGACGCAGACAAGGTATTTACCGACGCGCTGATTGAGGCAGTCAAGACAGCCGATGTTTCTTCCACCGAACTGACCAATGCAGGTTTCATCGTAGGCGATCCATCCGGTAAACCGGCAGTTACCTTTGGTCTGGACAAAGAGGGATCTATCGGTATCACAGCTATTAACTACTAATCAGAGATAAAATAGTGAAAAAGAGCGCCGCAACACTCACAAACCGGCTTTCCATTTCTGGTAAAACTGCTCCATGAGTGCCGCAGCGCTCTTTTCTATGTTACAGCCAGACAACTGCATCCATCAATCCGGCTGACTGCTTCTTCTACATTATCCTTCAATCGCAATATATTTTTTCTGCTCGACTTCCGGTTTTGCTTCTTTCTTCGGAACAAAAATTTTCAAAATACCATGCTTAAATTCCGCCTTGATATCTTCCTCTGTTATATCATCACCGACATAGAAGCTTCTCGCACAGGAACCTGCGTAACGCTCTCTGCGGATGTAACGACCGGACTTTTTCTCCTTCTCGTCCTCATCCAGTCCCTTCGCAGCCTGAATCGTCAGATTACCATCTTCCAGGGAAATCGAAATCTCTTCTTTCTTAAATCCCGGCAGATCCATCTCCAGCTCATAGCCATCTTCCATTTCCTTGATATCGGTCTTCATCAGGTTCTGTCCATGGCGTCCATACAGCTTTTTCTCTATCTTCTGTCCGGCTTTATCATCATAAAACGGAAAATCATTAAAGAAATCATCAAACAAATTTTCTCCAAAAATACTCGGCATTAACATAAGTCATCTCTCCTTTTCTAACTTCATTTCATTATGTTTATTTACCAACATTTTCGGAACCGGGACGGTCTGGGAACTTTTCTTTTCTTCCTCTTCCTTCGTTCTGGCTATGTTATAGCACTTCTTATTAGCACTGTCAAGAGGCGAGTGCTAATTTTTTTGTGAAGAATTTGTGAACGCTACGAGCCATGCACATTTACGTGAAAGAGCCATCTTTCAAGCTTGCTTGATAAAGATGGCTCTTTCATGGAAATCTATAGGGCGACAGCCCTACAGCGAGGGAAGTCTTTCCCGAGCTGTGCATGGCGTATGCCACTACTTCACAGGGATTTTTCACTTACTTTCGCACTCAATTTTCTTGGTTTGACCACATTTTTACGACAAATTCTTGGAAAAATATATTCGTCTGATTTTCTTACCACATTTTACGACAACAACTTATGGTTTATACCACAGCAGGTACGGTTTCTGGCAGGTTCATTTTAGACATCTCATTCTCCACATGAGACTTCTCTGCAATATGATTGTAGACATTCATTGTGATCTGTGCATCCGAATGGCCCATGACATACTGCATAACTTTAGGATTGACATTGTTCTCACCCAATCTGGTACATCCCGTATGACGAAGGGTATGCGATGAAATGGGAGGCATCAGCTCCGGCTCTCGTTTCTCTTCTTCTGCCAGTTTGCTTTCTTTCTTATTATAGGCATTGACAATATTTTTCAGAAAGCTGTTCACTCCCGCTGGCATAATCGGACGTCCATGCTTTGTATTGAAGATGAATCCACTGCGTCCACCAAGCTCTACATTACTCTGCAAACCAAGCATCAGGTTCAGCTCTCTCTGTTTACGGAACGCATCATATACCATCTGTGTCATAGGAATGTCTCTGATTCCTGCATCCGTTTTGGTTTCTGAATCATGGAAACAATATCCTTCATCACCTTCATAATATACAAGCTGTCCACCTACATGGATCTCCCGATTCTTCATATCCACATCCGACCAGGTTAAGCCGATGGTTTCACTCACTCTCAGGCAAGCCCCAAACATAACCTGCATCATTGGAAGATGAGGCTTATACACATTACTCTGTTCAACAAACTTCAGAAGTTTTTCCTGCTGTTCCAGTGTCAGTGCTTCTTTCTCTTTTGCCGGAGCCCCATAATCTCCAAGTGTTCCTGTTACCGGATTCTTGCGGATAATCCCATCATCCACTGCCAGTTCAAAACTGGGATTCAATAAGCCATAAAGACCTTTGATCGTACTGTGTGCCAGTCCTTCATCTGACAATGCGGAAAAGAACATCCTTACGTGAGATGTCTTAAAATCTACAACACGAATGTTTCCCAAAGTATTTCGTATCCGGTAGTCCCACATACGGATATAATTCTTTTTCATTTCTCTTTCCTTTTCAAACCAGACCTGCCTTGTGGCAGAAGCTCCGACTCGTAACAACTAAATTGACACAATCAGCTTAATCTGCGAATCAGTTTCAGGATTCTGTCTGCACAAAGACGGATTTCCTTTTCTGTAAGTTTTCCTTCTTTATACGCATCACGAATGTTTTTATCATCATCCGGATTCCCCGGCATAATAATATCATTTCCTGCTGCCACACAAACCCACGGAATGCTTCCATCCTCCGGTACTGTTGTATTCCAGTCAGACATTATAACTCCGTCAAATCCCCACTCTTCACGTGCAATCCTTGTACAAAGGTCCTTGCTGTTTGCTGCATGCACACCATTGATCAGATTATAGGAAGACATGATCGCAGTTGGTGCACCCTCTTTCACGGCAATTCCAAAACCTCTGAGATAAATTTCTCTCAATGTCCTTTCTGATACGTGTGCATCAACACCCATTCTGTTATCTTCCTGATTATTGCATGCAAAATGCTTGATTGTAACACCACATCCCGGTCTGCTCTGAACTCCTCTGGTCACTGCTGCTGCCAGTGTGCCTGAAAGAAATGGATCTTCTGAATAATATTCAAAGTTTCTTCCACACAGCGGATTTCTGTGAATATTCAATCCCGGTGCAAGCCAGAGATTAATATGAAATTCTTCCATCTCTGCCGCAACCTTCCGTCCAAACTGTTCCATCAGTTTTTTGTTCCAGGACTGTGCAAGTGCTGTTCCTACCGGAAATGCAGTACAATACTGATAGTAACGTTCTGCGCCCTCATGGTCTTTTCTTCCAACAAGATAACCATTTTCAAGTGAACCAAGCACACCTGTTCCATAAACTGTATCTTTCTCACGGTCTACTTCATAAGTTTGCTGCAGGCGGATTCCGGCCGGTCCGTCTGCCATGATCAAAGATGGGATTCCGTATTGATCAAACAGTGCTTCACTCGTCTCTCCTGCTGTTCCCGGCACTTTAATTCCAGATGCTCCAAGTGTACTTCTGATTTCAGACATATTTCCATACAGAAGTGGGATCAAATCTTCTACAGGAATCTCCGTTTCTTCTGAAAATCTGCATACTTTCTTTTCTTCTGACTCTGGTTCAAATGATACGTTCGGAAGTTCCTCAAGTAGTGCTGTCCATTCTTCTGCGCGTCTGCATAATTCTTCTGCACAGTCTTTGATTTCAACGACTTCACTATGATCTTCCAGTTTCTTTGTTTTCTCCATCATTACATCAGCAGATACCTTTACCCCCGCTGAAAGTTTTGCCTCTGACAAGCTGTTTCCAATCCATATTCCATAAGCACCTGCCTGGATTCTCCACTCCTGCTGCTCTTCCAAAAAGCTTGCGAACGCCTTTGCAGGAAGAACAATATTCAGCATCTCTTTCTCTCCCGGTTTCAGTTCTTCTGTCTTTTCATATCCGACCAGACGACGGAATTCTTTTCTGCTTCCATCCTGAGGAAGAGAAGCATAAATCTGCACAACTTCTTTTCCGCTGTATGTTGTTCCTGTGTTTTCTACCTCAACAGTTACTGTCACACCTTTCGAAGCAGTATTTATACCGCAAAGTCGAATGTCAAATTCTGTATAAGACAGACCATAACCAAATGAAAATAATGGTTCAATTCCAAAGCTGTCAAAATAGCGGTATCCAACATAGATTCCTTCCGCATATTCTTCCGTCTCAAGATTTCCGTTCAAATAGCCGAACTCCTCTGCTGCCGGACAATCATCGTAGCGTTTTGTCCATGTTGTTGTCAGCTTTCCACTCGGTGTAAATTCTCCAAACAATATATCAGCAACTGCATTTCCACCTTCCTGTCCAAGCTGGGAAATATTCAGGATCGCACATATATTTTCTGTTCCAGCCAGCAGGTCTGTAAGTTCTACCGGTCCACCTGCATTAATGATCAATACAGTTGGGATTTTCTGCTCATTCAGGAAATACAGATCTTTTTCTTCCTGATCACTCAGATAATAATCCCCTTTTCTTTTTCTTCTGTCCTTTCCCTCGCCGGAAATACGGCTTACAATATAAACTACGGCGTCTGCATCCTTGATGTCTTCATTTGTCACCGCACGGCCATCCGGCATGGCAAATGGATTGGCAGCATAGGCATCAAACGGATTGTCTACATGTTTTGCAGCTTCTAAGATCTGCTCCTTCCACTCTGTTCTCGCCTGCTCATAACGGTTGTGATAATCTTTCAGCCACTCCTCGCTTACAATATCAGCGTTTTTTTCTTTCATTCCGGCATATATAGATACACTTTCTCTGTTATTTACATCTCCGGAACCAGTACCACCTTTGATCGTCTTCTCTGCCCCAATTCCCAAAAGTGCAATCTTTGTATCTTTTTTTAATGGAAGAAGTCCTTCATTTTTCAACAGGACAATTCCTTCTTCTGCTGCCTCACGCGCAAACACTGCATGATCTATTTCACGCTGGCAAACTTCTGTACTTCTTGTTCCACTATGTTTCAAATTTGTTTCCATTTACACATCTCCTTAAATACACCAACTGTAAGAAAAAAGCTGCCCACTAAATGACAGCCTTCCTCCAACAACTTAATTCTTATTATTCTTTTACTCCACCAAGAGTAACTCCTGCAATAATATATTTAGACAACAGCAGGTATATAATAATGATCGGCACGATTGCTACTGTGATCATCATATAGATTTTACCCATATCAAAGTTCATATAGTCTGCTCCACGAAGTGTTGCGATCAGGATCGGGACTGTCATCTTATTCTTTGACTGAATGATCAAAGCCGGAACGAAGTAATTGTTCCAGGAACCAACGAAAGTAAAGATTGCCTGAACTGCAATTGCCGGCTTCATGATTGGAAGAACAATGTGGTTAAATGTCTTAAATTCTCCAGATCCATCTATTCTTGCCGCTTCTACAAGAGAAATCGGAAGGGAAGACTGCAGATAACTGTACATGAAATAAAATACAGCCGGTGATGCAATTGATGGAATGATCAATGGAAGCAGAGAATCATACATTCCCATGTTCGTAACCAATTTCAGGAATCCCATTGCTGTAACCTGTGTAGGCATAACAAGGATTGCCATAATAAATGTAAATGCTACTTTTTTCCCTTTAAAATCATAAGCATAAAGTCCATATGCTGTCAGAGCTGAAAAATAGGTACATAATGCTGCTGAACACCCTGATACGATCAAACTGTTCAAAATACCACGGAACATCGGGAAGCTTCCGTCATTCGCTACATTTTTTAGATTTGTAAAGAAATATTTTCCCGGCAGTGCTGAGAATCCCTTCTGCAGATCTGCATGAGAACGTGTTGCATTTATAATCAACACATAGAAGAAAAACAGACACATAAAAGATAACAGAATCAATACGGTATGTGCCAGTATGCTACGTCCACGACTTGACTTCGTTTTTGATTTCATTATCTCTTTCTCCTTTCTGCTTTTGCTCTTTTCTTAGCTGCTTTCTTAGAACCATCCGGATCGTTATCATTTGTCATACGATATACAAAGAAACAGAGGATTGCACTTACGACAAACAGATATACAGAAAGTGCACCGGCCATTCCATAGTTTTTGCTCTTCAAATGACTGTTCAGGAACATGATCAGAGTCATGGATGTTCTGTTCGGGTTACCCTGTCCATTTGTCAGGATCTGAGGAACATCGAACATCTGAAGTCCGCCAATAATGGATGTGATCAATGTATATGCCAGAATTGGACGGATCAAAGGCAGTGTAATATAGAAGAATCTCTGGATACTGTTACATCCATCCAGGTCAGATGCCTCGAAGACGTCCTGACTGATTCCCATAATTGCTGCCATCAACATAATAGTTGTATTTCCAAACCACATCAGGAAGTTCATAAATCCGATCAACGATCTTGTTCCAAATACAGATCCAAGGAAATCGATCGGTTTTTTCAGGATTCCGATTGACATCAGAATTGAGTTAATCGGTCCATTTGTTGAAAACATTGTAAAGAATAACAATGCAAATGCAGATGCCATAATCAGGTTTGGAAGATAAATGACAACTTTGAAAAACTGCTGCCCTCTAATCTTTAATCGGACATCAGTGAACCACGCTGCAAGTACCAGCGCGATCACAATCTGAGGTATAAATCCGATCATCCACAGAATTAAAGTATTCGCTCCATATTTCAGCATATCTGAATGAAGAAGACTCACATAGTTTTCCATTCCTATAAAATTCGGTCCAACCTCTTTAATTCCTGATCGGTAATATTCAAAGAAACTATACCTTACTGTATCGATCAACGGTATCAATGAGAAAATAATGTATGTTACGAAAAAAGGAAGAATAAATATATATCCCCATTTTCCATAATCAATACTTTTTTTCTTTTTCTTCATAATGGTTCTTCCTTTCCACAATATCTTCTAACAGAACAGAGGCTCTGTTGTCACAGAGCTCCCTGCGTTAGTATCTGTTCATTCCAGACATTATTCTGGCCAAACAACCTCTGTAATGTCAGGATAACGTTCTTTAATTGCTGTTTCAAAGTTTGATTTTGCTTTCTCAAAGTCAACTTCGCCCTGGAAGTAATCGCTGAATGAGTTCTGGAGCAACTCCACACATCCCTGATCGTAAGCGGAAAGTGGTGCGATCTTGATGTTTTCAGCAACTGGTGCAAAATACTGGAATGGGTTCTGTCCGCCAAGGAATTCTGAACCATATGTAGCATCATCGTTTGCTGCTTCCTGCATACCGGATTTTGTATTTGTAAAGTCTGAGTAATCCTGGGAGATCTTTAACAGATTATCTTTTTTTGCTGTCACAGCAAGGATAATGTCTTTTGCATGTTCCGGATTATCTGTACCTGTTGCAACATGGATGTAAGATCCTCCCCAGTTGTATTCCTGCGGTGGGTTTGTTACTGCCCATACGCCGTCTTCTCCATCCCAGTTCGGTTTCAGTGTGAAATCAATACCCCATGCCGGGAAGAGGAATGCAAATACTTTGGACTGACTTCCCATTGCTTTGTTCCAGTCATCATTCCACTGACCTTTTACTGTCGGGTTTAAGTAACCTGCATCCAGCCATTCTTTTGAATCATTAATCCACTGCATGATCATTGGATCAACTGTAACCTTTGTGTCTCCATCTTTTACCCATGAATCAGAAATGTTGTTTCCATAGAGACGGAATGTATCAGCATAAGAAGCAAATGCATAATATCCTTTCTGCTTCAGTTCTTCTGCTGTCTGTTTCATAGTATCCCAGTCTTTTACTTTTTCACCTACAGCAGTCGGATCGTCTGTTCCGAATACCTCTTTTGCAATATCACGACGGTAAACCATTGTTCCCGGACAGCACTGCCATGTAGATCCTCTCTGAACTCCGTCTGCATCAGATGCTGTTGTTCTTGTGAAGTCGTACTGATCTGCAAGATCTTTATCCGGATCAATTCCAAGATCCTTCAGTGGCATTGCAGCGTCTGCTTCAGCATCTGTATATTTGTATACATAGTCTGTCTCTGACAGGAAGATATCTACTTTATCATCTGTATCAGCATCTGCCTGTTTCATAAGTGCCTCATCAAGTTTCTGCTGATAAACACCATCCTGATTTGGATTGATGATCCAGTGGATCTCTGTTCCATCTTTCAATGTTGTAACAGTTCCATCTTTGGATGTTGACTCAACTTCAGGATATACAGCTTCCAGTCTCTCACGGAACTCATCATTCCAAGAATAAATGTTAATTACCTTTCCTTCTTCTGTACTGGCCTCTCCGCCATTTTCCCCTTTGCTTCCACATCCGGCAAGTAATCCAACAGCAACTACTGTTGCCATAAGAATCGCAACAACTCTCTTTTTCATTTATAAATCCTCCTTTATCTAAGCACTCTGCTATGCTTTTCTTGGTGTTGAACTAAATATACCATCTTTTTTCCTCCGATTATATTATTTATCTTAACAAAATATCAAATTCGTGTCATAATATAAAAAAGGAGGTTTTTTATGGCTTTATCTAATGAATGGTACAATGCAGAACTCGAAAACAACGAATTAGAAACGCTTCACAGATCACCAACTGTAGAATATTCTTTCTATAATGCTGTACGCTCCGGCGACATGGAAGCAGTCATTAAAAACTGTTCCGAAGATGAATTTATTCGCCTGGAAGGAACAGGCGTTCTGTCCCGTAATGCGCTTACTAATATAAAATACCACTTTGTTGTCACTGCTGCAATGTTGACCCGTTATTGTATCGACGGCGGGCTCGAACCAGAGCAGGCTTACAGGCTCAGCGACTTCTATATTCTGAAGATGGATTCCTGCACAACGATCCGTCAGGTTGCAGATCTTCACCATGAGATGGCAAAGGATTTTACAGGTAAGATGATTCTTCAGAAAAAGAGTTCCATTTTATCAAAACCCGTTATGCAATGTGTTGATTATATTTACAGTCACATCAAAGAAAGAATCACGATTCAGGTTCTTGCTGACCACACCGAACTTTCCACGAATTATCTTTCACGCATTTTCAAGCAGAATCTGGGAGTCTCTGTCAGCGATTATATCCGTGAGCAGAAGATAGAAAAAGCAACTCATCTGCTGCGATACTCAGATAAATCAATTGTAGATATCGCAAATTATCTTGCTTTTTCTTCACAGAGTCACTTCATCCAGACATTCGAGAGCTTTACCGGGCTCACCCCAAAGAAGTACCGGGACAAATACTATAAAAGCATGTGGTAACATCAGATTTCTTCTCAGAAGAATTCTCAGATTTTCCCACAAAAAATACTGTCAGAAAGCAATTCTCTTTCTGACAGTATTTTTATCTTTTTTTAATCTGTCGATTATACTAATTCAATTTCAATCTTATGTGTCTCTTTCACTGAAAGCATCTGAATCTCTCTCTTTGAAAGTATTGTACACCTTTCAGCTGCTATTTCTAATGCTTTTCCATCGCAAACTGCTTTCCGGATCTTCAACTGATTAAATTCTTTCTTTTCTTTATTATAGAATATAATCTCAAAGTTCCTTCCGGCAAATGTCATCTTAAGTACTGCTTTTCCATCCTGATTATACTGTTCCGGCATAAGTGCAGGTGCGATCTTCAAGTCACCGCAATCTCCTTTCACCCCAAACACTTCTGTGATCATGGTAAGCATATACCAGCTTGCAGCGCCTGTCAGATATGCATAGAGGCCTCTTCCCTGATTATCAAAATATTCCGGAAGTCCAGGATACATCTTACTGTTATCAAATTCCATTGCTGCATCTAAAAGTGCCTGAAGTACTTTATTTCCTTCTTTTGCAAATTCTCTCTGGTACAATGCATTTGAGTACATAACAGCCATGTGTGAGAACACTGCTCCATTCTCTTTCTCGCCATAAGCAAATCCAAACATTCTTCCAAGATCAAATTTTTCCTCATGGAAGTTTGTATTCAAACGGTATCCGCCGGCTTTCTGATCATAAAGATACTTGTCTGCACTCCTGCAGATAGATTCCACCTGATCTTCTGTTGCCGTTCCACTCATAATGGCAAATACTTGTCCGGTCAGCATCATTCTCACGCTTTCATCCATAACGCCTTCTACTTTTCTGCCATGGTTATCATAATAGCCATTGAACCAGCCATCTTCTCCATCCTTCACCCATTCGTTGGCACGGATGTTTTTCATCATCCAGTCTGCTTTTCCCTCAAGATTAGCAGCAAGTTGATCCAGTCTTACAACAATTGTGTCTCCACTGATATTATGTTCACATTTCTTTGCGTATCCTGCAAGGAGTGCCTGCTTACGTGCTGCATCTTCATACAGTTCCACGCTTCCTGCAAGAAGATCTTCCATCTCATGTGCAATTTCAATCTTGCTGCTTCCACTGATTTCTTCCAACTGACGGAGTGTTTTTGCAATATTTCTCAAATTTCCGGCATAAGCACAAGTAAATGCAACACTTTCACCCTTCTCCCATGCCATGTCCAGTGCATCATTCCAGTCGGCACCATGAAGACGCATTTCATTATGCTCTCCTACATCATAGAACGCACACAGATTCTGTAAAAGAATATGCTCCAAAACTGTTCCGAAATAAATGTGGTCTCTTTCTGTTTTCTGCTTCTGTCCATATTCGCTGTTCCAAAACTTATCATGTGCAGTACCTCTCATAGACTGCAAATCTTTAAAATACGGAACCTTTTCAAACAGAACCTCCATATCTCCTGTCTGATCCAGATACAGACGAGTCGTTACAAATGGCCAGAATGCATGATCCATCCAGACACGTGTAATATTGTTTCTGTCTGCAATAAACTCACCCTGCTTATTTCCGATGATTGTCGCATTTGTTCCATCAATTCTTACTCCGCCATAATTATCCACGATCATCTGACGGACGTTTGAGGGATTCATAATCAGAAGTGCAAGGCAATCCTGCCAGAGATCTCTCCAGCCTCTTCCTCCTTTTCCATAATCGTGATATGGAAGGAAGGAACATCCATAAATTCTTCTTAAAATTGGCTGGAAGCAAATCCACTTCAGATAATTGTCTGTAGCTTCATCACCGGTTTCAAACTCTACATTTACTTTTTCTGTCCAATACTTTTTCACTTTGGCAAGCTCGTTTTCCGCTTGCTCCTTCGTACCAAATAGAGTACAGATTTTTGAAATGGAAGCCTTTTCTCCCGTTGCTCCGGCAAGAACAACATACTCTATTGATTCATTTGCTTTTAATTTTCTGCGTTCAAACCTGAATGCCCCAACAGCCTCTTTCCCCTCCAGATGGCAGCCTGCGGTACATCCCGTTTTTTCTACACGTACTGCTTCCGGAATCAGGAAAGAACCTCCCTCTCCAATAAAGCTTTCAACAGTCGGATAAAACTCCTTCGGGGCATTTCCTTCTGCTGTAAAACCATATACAAAATAAGTCGTATCATTTTTCTGATGTCCACGCTCATCAAAGGATAATACCGGTGTAACTTCTACGCCACATTCTTTCGTGTCGATTCTGTGAAGAAGTGATGTAACATGTCTGTGGTCGCGGATATTATCTGCACTTCTTCCATAAACCGGAATGGCAACGATCGGTGTTACTTCCTGTTCTTCTTCCGAAAGATTTGTAATCTTGATCAGCTGGATCTCTGTTGTGCCATCAATAGAAACAAAGGATGTGATTTCTGACTGAAGATGATATTTTTTTGAAGTTCTTGTCAACTTCTGCCACATCATGCCTGCTTCCAGAGTGCTTTCATCCTGTCTGTCTGTATATTTATCAAACTCCTGCTCCGCTGAAACTCCACATGCTGACCAGTAGCCTTTTCCTTCTACCCGACACCAGAAATTTCTGGTGCCACGGTTATTGTGAAGGTTTTCAATGCTGACAGGTTCGAGAAGGAAATGATTCTGATCCGTTTTACTATCTCCCCCCAAAGTTGGTGTAATACTGGATTTCAGACCTTCTTCTCCTGCCAGTGGTAAGTAAAGTCCACTATAATTTTCCGGATTTGTAATCGTAAATGTTCCGTTTTTATCTGTAAAATTGATTTTTCTCATGTCCAGTCCCTCGTCATTTCATTTAAGAAAGGAATAATTCTACCTCTGTTGTCTTTGTTAACTTCTCCTGTGGAATATAATTATCTTTCATTTGTTCTCCATTTACGAAAAGTTTTTCACATCCTGACTCTGCATGCCCCGGATTTTTCACAACGATATGTAAATGTGAACCTCTGAAATCTTTTTCGATTTCAAATTCCTCCCACTCTTTCGGTACTGACGGAGCAATCTTCAGTCCATAGAAGTCTGGCCGCATTCCGAGAATTCCTTCTACACATCCCACCATAACCGTAGATGCTGTTCCTGTCAGCCAGTGTACATGAGAACGGCCGAAGTTCGGGCTGTGTTTTCCTTCTGTAAACTGTCCATAGCAGTATGGTTCAAGTCTTCTGATCTCTGCACGATTATTCTGTGCAGCCGGTGCATTTTCAATAAAATAGTTAAATGCTCTCTCTCCGTGTCCACGAAGCGCCTCTGCAAGAATGATCCATCCCTGAGACTGTGAAAAAATTCCTGCATTTTCCTTTGTTCCGGCATTGTAGATCACAGCCAGTGCACCGTCAAATGCATGTGCATGATACGGAGGATCCATCAGGATTGCACCATATTCTGTATTCAGTTTGTCATATACATTCTGAAGTGCAAGATCTGCCTGCGCTTCATTTGCAAGCCCACTGATCACAGACCAGCTCTGTGGGTTCAGCCACATATTTGCCTCCGGATCTGTGCGCTGTCCGATCACTTCACCATCCTCTGTGAAGCCACGGATAAAGCGGTCTTCGTTCCAACAGAGATCCTGGATCAGTTTTTCCAGCTTCTTCTGACTTTCCTCCAGATAATTCAGATATTCTGTGTCTTTCTTATACTCAGCAAATTCCTTCAAAATTGTCATTGCATAGTAGAACTGTAATGCAACGAAGGTTGACTCTCCATCTTTTCCGAGTCTTAAGCAGTCATTCCAGTCAGCATAAAGGCCTGCCGGCATACCATGCTTTCCAAGATGATTCATGGAGAAATCTACTGCACGTTTCAAATGCTCGTACACGGTACCTTCTTCTTTATTTGCAAACGGAATCACTTCATCGATAAATTCCAGATTTCCCGTCTCGGAAATGTATTTGTATACTGTCGGGAACAGCCACAGCGCATCATCTGCACGATAAGCCGGGTGTCCTGTCTCCTGCACATAAGAAGCATCATCCGGTGTATCCTCATGTCCCGGATTGTGTGTGAATTTTACAAGTGGAAGCCCTCCACCATTATTTACTTGTGCAGAAAGCATGAAGCGGATCTTCTCTACTGCCATCTCCGGTGCCAGATGGATCACACCCTGGATATCCTGTACTGTGTCACGATAACCGTATCCATTTCTCAGTCCACAATATGTAAAGGATGCAGCACGTGACCAGATAAATGTCATAAAGCAGTTATATGCATTCCATGTATTGATCATTATATTAAATTCTTCGCTTGGTGTCTTCACCTGGAAATGGGACAGATGTCCATGCCAGTACTGGATTAATTCTTCCAGTTCATTTCTGCAGATTGTTTCACAATCCTCATAACGAGACACGATTGTTTCTGCATCAACATCTTCTTTCATACCAACAAGAAATGCTATTTCTTTTGTCTCTCCCGGATATAAAGTCAGGATTGTAGCTAATGCTCCACATCCATTTTCATTATAATTTCCTTCACAATTTAAAATACCATCTTCCACTCCGACCGGATTGTTGTATCCATGATATCTTCCAAGGAAACCTTCCCTGCTTCCACACCAGGAATCAACCTTTGCACCTGCAAGTCCGAAGAAACGGTCAACAACGATCTTGTCATCCACATCTTTTCCATCTTCCAGCTGATCCAGATTGGCATGGATCATCTGCCGCACACGGTTTCCACGGAACACTGTTCTTGTAATGAACTGAGAGTACTGAAGATTTACCTGATCCTGCTCGTAATTGCTGTTGTTTGTAAATTCTGCATAGCCTGTTACATTGATCTTGCGCATGCGATCCGAGGTATTTGTCACTGCAAGATTCCACACTTCATAAGACTGATTCAGCGGAACATAGTATCTTACTTCTGAATGGATCTCGCTATAATCAGCCATCATCTTTGTGTATGCTGTACCATGATGACATTCGCTCTTATAAGAATTCAGATCTTTTCCTACCGGCTGCCAGGAAGCTGACCAATAATCTTCACTCTCCTGATCTCTTAAGTAGATATATCTTCCCGGCTGGTCAAACTGATTGAAGACATATCTTAAAATTCTTCCGTTCGCTCCTGATTTTGCAAAGCTATATCCACCTGCATTATTAGAAATAATTGCTCCATATTCTGGAGATCCAAGATAGTTCACCCAAGGTGCCGGTGTATCCGGTCTTGTGATCACATATTCTTTTTTCGATTCGTCAAAAAAACCATATTTCATACTTCACATTCTCCTATCACACTTATTATAAACAAATTGCAGCCATTCCTACTATCTGCAATTCTATCTTTACTGTGATAAAAGAATATCAAATCAGAACACATTAATATACAAAATAAGAACTTAAAATATCAAATTCGTGACATGACAAAAAGGAATTTACCATATCTGGTTTTCCTATTTTCTGATGTCCGGAGATAGAAATTTCCTATGACCTGATTGTCCAAAATTGGACTATCTACCCTTAGGCACTTCTCTTCTCCACTTAATCATTTTCTTCTCCTAATGGAACTTCCCGGATAATATATTCGGTATCGCCATAAAAGCCATACTCATTACGCAATCTATGACGTTCCACATATCCATGATGCTCTAATTCCTTAATTGCAGAACGAACAGAATCAATCCCATCTCTGCTCAATGTTGCCAGTCCTTGCATATTGTAATTCCAGTCATCTGGCAAACTTAACATCAGCGATAATAGACCTTTCGCTTTCAATGTCAGATTCTTATTCTTGAAATGATGATTACTCATTACCGTAAAATTCTTAGTTCTCTCTACACGAAAAATCTGTGCCATGCTCCCATCCTCCTTTCCAGTTCAAAAGAAAAAGACGCAAGCCATATCTTATGACTCACGTCTTACTTCGCTCACAATATTCTATTTTTATCAGTTACCTGCCAGATTAGTTACTGGCAATCCTTATACATAAATCAATTCTTTCAGGATAATCTCTTCTGCAATCGCTCTGTGCTGATTGGCAGCTCTTACCCATGCCATCTGATCTTTCTCCTTATCCGGCAGTAGTTCTTTTTCTTCCAACTGTTTCAGAATCACTTCTTCCCGTTCCCTGGCTGCCTTGTCCACTTCCAGAAGATGCTCTCCAATCGTATCCTGCAGAAGCATCACCTGATAGGTTGAATTTCGATGGTTTTTCAGATAATCTCTGCGAAGAAAACCATACTTGCCAAGATGCTCCATCTGCTCACCGGATTTATAGGTGAGGTTCGGAATCAGGTATCCATTTACATTTGTATAAGTCAGTTTCATATTCATATGACCTCTCTTTCGTTTAAACTTTTATCTGTAACAGAACCAGATGTTCATGTTACGTCATTGCTACAAATCTTTCTTTCCATATTATTTTGAATCCAACCCGGGCAGATTTTCTTCAAAATCATGGTGAAAGTGCTTCGTTTCTGTGTTGGGAAAATGAACGGAAACACTTGATTTTACTGACTTTCTTCAATGTAACCTTATTATAACGTCCTCCCCATACCCCACCCTCTCATTCGGCCATTCTGTATAACCAGGAAGATGGCGGGCGCCGCGGATGAGGTAGGCCTTTACCTTTTCCCCATAAAGAAAGGGGTCGTTTCCGTCTACAATGCCCCACTGCATCAAAAGCGCCGCGCTCCCCGTGACAAATGGGGCTGCAAAGGAGGTTCCTGTCACCGCTTCATATCCCCCTCCTGCTTTTGCGGTGATGATATCGACTCCGGGAGCAGCCAGATCCGGCTTTACCTGCCTGGTCTGCCTGGTAAAGCCACGGCCGGAAAAATCCGCATATGCCAGATTTGAATCATTATATGCTCCTACAGAAATAACCCCTGATGCTGTGGAAGGAATCGTAAGTGTTGTCTCCGGCACCGGACGAAGAAAACGGGTGGAGGGATTTAAAATCCGGCCTGAAGGAAGCCAGAAATCATAATGGCCTGTGACAAGCTCTATTGGTGTCAGCTGAAAGGTCCAGATCCCGCTGTCGGTGTAATCCTTCAAAGGAATAAAATCAAAGTAAACCTCCTGAGCCCGGCTGTAGGGACTGGGCTTTCCATAATAGATCAGAATACGTGTATCTCCATTTTCCAGTCTCTGAGGCCCCAGCCGTTCTTCAATCGGCCCCAGGCTCCGTCCATCAGGCGCTGTAAGGAGAATGGAAAACTGATCTGCATAGGACTTCCAGATCTGTACACTGAAACTGGTCTCAAAGGGAGCTACAGACAGCTCAATCCTTTCCCTTTCTCCTATAACAAGCTGTCCCGCCGTGTGGCCTGCTGACGCTCCTTCGTTTCCCGTACCTGTGACAATTACATTCCGGCTGTAATTGGAGGCTTCATTCATAAAGGTTTCCAGGAGGCTGGTTCCGTCATGGGAACCATAGGTATTTCCAAAGCTGACATTAACAGCCACCGGGCGCTCAAGCAGAATGGCTCTCTTTAATATAAAATCCAGGCCTTCCATAAGCTGAGTGGTCCTGGGAAAACTGTCCTTGGGAGAAGTTCCCAGCTTTACTGCAATAAGCTCGCTTTCATAGGCCACTCCCCGGTAAACTCCATCACTTCCCCGTCCGTTTCCCGCAGCTATGGCTGCCGCTGCGGTGCCGTGGCCGCTGACATCCACAGAAGGCACTATGTTAAGAGCCGCTCTCCTGTCATTTTGTTCTCCGTATGCTGCCAGCGCCCGGTTTATATCCTCTCTGTCATAGACCTGTCCCTGATCCTGATCCCACAGATACAAAATCCGGGTACTGCCGTCTTCATTTCTGAAATCCGGATGAAGATAATCGATTCCAGAATCAATGACTCCCAGGATCACCCCTTTTCCCGTAAGCCCATGCTCCAGGCCACCTGTATGTCCGCCCGGCTCTGTTCCAGATGACCTGCCTTCCTCTCTTCTCCCCGGCTGAATCCCCAAAAGACAAGAGGCTGCCTTTGCCATATCCATGGCAAAGAACAGCCTCTTTGGTTTTTCGATATACTGAATCTCACGAATACCGCTGACCCGGTCTAAGAGCCCCTGGGGAACTCTGGCAATGGCATATCCGTTAAAAAGTTCTCTCACCGTGACTCCCTGATCCGAAAGCTCTCTCAGGCGGTTCAGATTTCCCGAATAACGCAGGATCAGCTCCCATGTTTTATCTTCCGGATCGTATCCTATTTCCAGATTTTCTGATTTAAGACGTTCTTCCTCTGAAGCACTTAAAGCCAGATTTAAAAGATTTTCCCGCTTCTGATCCACTACATCCAAAGACATATTCCTCCCGGAAGAATCATCCCCTCAGCAGGGCTTTTTTCCCTCTGAGTCTATGTCCCGGGCATTCGTATTATACCTATTTTTTACCAGATCAAAAATGTTTTTTCTCTAAAACGCAGAATAGCCTCTGTAAGGAAATAATCGCCGTAAATAATCGGGACCTGGCGGTCTGAGGCCCTGTCATACCGTGCAGAACCTCCGTCCAGGATCGAATCCTTATCAGGATCCCACTCACAAAATGCCTGAACCGCCTTCAGGCATCTTAAAGCGGATTGTACATAAAGCGGCTTTTCATATTCTCCCACATGCTCTGAGAGTTCTAAAAGGCCGCAGGCCGCACAGGCTCCGGCAGTAGTGTCAATATAAACCGGCTCCTTCGGCGCCCTGAAATCAAGAAGGGGGATATAGTCATTTAAAGAAACATTTGCCATAAAATAATGAGCCGACCGCTTGGCTGCATCCAGATAGGCCTGATTTTTCGTATAACGGTATGCCAGAGCCATCCCGTAAATGGCCCAGGATTGGCCTCTGCTCCAGGAGGAGCCGCTTTCATATCCCTGTCCTCCGGGATTATCTTTATATTCCCCTGTTTCGGGATCAAAATCCACCATATGATTACTGGAACCGTCAGGCCGCAGAATATAGCGCAGGGCCATTTCCGTATGCTCTATGGCAATCTGCTTCCAGGCAGGAGACTCATTTTCCTGTGCTGCCCAATATAAAAGCGGCAGATTCATAAGACAGTCCACAATGGCAACTCCCTGCCGTACTCCATTCCAGGCCCGGATATAATGTCCGGCCGGATTGTACCTTCCGGCCAGAATCCCGGCTGCATGGAGGCCTCTCTTTCTGGAGGTTTCATTGCCTGTAAGCCTCCAGTCGGCTACCGCCGTGTGAAGCCACAGAAAACCCACATCATGATCCAGTTTTACAAATTCCTCAAGGGCAGCGTCCAGGCGCTCCTCTATCCCCTCTGCGGCCCTGCGGAACTCTTCCTCTTTAAATGCGTGATACATCTGCCACAGCATACCGGCATAAAAGCCGTTCGTCCAGGCAGTCAGTTCTCTGGCCCCCATATCATAGTAACAGCCATGCTCCGGCACATAGGGCATGATGCTCCCAAGCCTCAGGCACTGGGCCTTAAGCTTTGCATACAACTTTTTCTCCAGGCCTTTAAGCCATTCCTCTGTTTCATTATCAATCCCGTAAGGCATAGCAGTTTCCTCCTCCGATCACAATATCCTTCTGTGTAAAAGAAGCTGTAACCATACTTTCAAATTCCGTAACGCCCGGCTCAATAGCAAGATGTACCGCAGGAATACGCACATTTGGAAAAATCAGGTTCATATTGGAAAAGGGATGGATCACCGTTCCCTGACCCATGGAAGCACTCAGACAGCTTTCACCATTTTCATCCCACACTGCCGCCATATGCTCCTCTTCTGTCTGGCTGGTCTGCTCCATGCAGTCCGGATAGGAAAATCCGCAGTCATAGGCCTCACAAGACAGCCGGCTTACAATCCTGTGCCTGCGCAGATGGCCTCCCTCTGCCGGAATCAGCCAGGTTTCCACTTCAATTCCCTCTATGGGACTCCATCTTACATAAACTTCCGTTTCTGTTACCCTATGCTCCAGACACCTGCGGCGCACATAGTACATTCCATGGACATAAAATGCCAGCATACTGTCTGTCCCGGCCTGCTCCAGACAATGGAAGGAACGGGATACGCAGTATCCAAACACGGTAGAATAAGCAAACTTGGCATATTTTTCCGCCGCCATGGGATGCTCCATGGTAGGATACTGTCCGGCTGTAAGAGCCACTGCCTCATGAGGCCTGTGGCAGATCAGCATATCGCATTCCCGGATACAGTGAACCGGCTCAAGGGAAGGAAGAGACTCCTCCTCTGCCTGCCAGAAGGGATGATCATCCGGCAGAGCCAAAAATACAAAGGCCTTTAAGGCCCAGTAGGGAGAACCGGGAGCATTATACGTCTCAGACATAAGAAGGTTTGGATAGGTATAACCTACCGTCAGGATTCCTCCATTATCAAAAATCGGCTGCTTCATCCAGTAATCCAGATGACGGGCCACAATCCCCTTCATCACGCCCCAGGAAATACACTCCACTCCTGCCAGGGCACAGGCGGAAAAAAAGGCTGCCTGTGCAAACCGGTAAGTCAGAGAACGGCCAAAGGGCAGGGCCTTTCCCTCATCATCAAACCAGTAGATAAAGCTCTCTGAAAATGTCTTTGCGCGTTCCTTAAAAAGAGCCGTATGCTCCGGATCTTCCTTTTCCATAAACCGTGCATACAGCAGACAGTAAAAATGAATGCCAAAGGACACATAATAATCCTTCTGAGGCCGTTTCCGTCTGAATACCAGCCGTTTCCCAGATAAAAGGACTCATAGCGGTCCATGGCTTTTTTCACTTCTTCAGGATTCCATTTCTTTCCCACGCTCTTTAGCGCCAGATTGACAATCACCTTAAAGTAATGCCAGTTATTATCCGCCTGAGAATAAAGATTGATCTGATACAGCCAATCTGCCAGATGATCCTTTGATGCCTCACTTAACGGCTCCCACAGCTTTTCCGGCACCAGTAAAATGCCATAGCTGATAGCCGCCATTTCCACCATCCGCTGATCCTTATTGTGAAGATCTCCCCAGTAGGAAGAAGCCTCAGGATCCGTTCCTGCCGCCAGTCCTTTCTGGTAAACTGAAAGAAGGCTTTCGTCATCTCCTCCCCCGGCCCAATAGGAGGCCATCCCCCATAAAACCCTGGAAAATCCTTCCATTTCTGCAATTCGGTTTCCATATCCTGCTGAAAATGCTCCCAGATAAAGTCCGAACCCGTCATCAGTATAATGACGGGTCAGAGGGCGTATCATTTTAAGGAGCATCTTCTGATAATCCGCTTTCTTCTTCATATCATTCTCCTTTTGTATCTCTTATTCTGCTTTCAATTCGTCTAAAATCTCCTGATACTGCTCCATTAAGGACTTTGCAGCTTCCTCAGTTTTCTGTTCCTGCCGGTTCCCCCTAATCCAAATGAAACACCGGCGCAAGATCAACGCTTACAGGACTGTTATCCTCGTTTGTTTCCATAATATCCGCCATAAAGTCCCACCATTTTCTGTTAATGGGCGTATCGGCGGAGGCGGCCCAGAGCGCTTCATCCTCGATTTCAATATAGCCGTAAAGCACATGGGTTTCCCGGTCTAAATAGATGGAATAATTATGGCCTCCGTGAGCGTGGATCATTTCCTTCATTTCCGGCCAAAGCAGGTTGTGACGCTTTTCGTACTCCTCTTCCATGCCCGGATATAAAAACATCTTAAAGGCTTTTCGGATCATGCAGATGCCTCCTTTATTTCTCGTATAAAAACTTCTCCGGCAGAGTTACATGAAAATCCTTTGCCAGATCCCTGAAATTCTGAGGAGTGATGGTCTGAAGCTTATCCGGGCGCATGGACAGCATCTTAACCAGAATCTCCGCAGATTTTTCTACGGTATGCATCAGTCCAAAGGTGATGTCAAAGTCCTCGCCTGCGGCAAAGGTTCCATGATGCGCCCAAATAGCCACATCATACTGTTTCATAAGCTCACTGGTAGCCACCGCGATATCCCGGCCGCCGGGAACCATCCAGGGCACAACGCCGATACCGGCAGGGAATACGACCGGACATTCCGTTGCCATTTCCCAGAGCTCTCTTGTAAATACCTCATCCTTCAGAGGCAGTACAAAGGTGAGGGCAATCACATTCACCGTATGGGCATGATAGATTACCCGGTATGCACCGTTTGTTGCGATTTTCTTTACTTCATGGTTCATCAGGTGGGAAGGGAGCTCGCTGGTTGGCTTTCCGCCGTTTACTAACCCCCATACGATGCGGTAATTCTCTCCTGCCTGATCTAACTCGATCATGCAGATGGAATCCTCAGGCTTAATAATTACATTTCTGAGATACTTTCCGCTGCCTGTTACAAGGAAATACTCTCCGCCCAGAGCTGGAACTGTAGTTCCGATGGGACGCCATTCCTTTGGCTCTAATTCTTCCTTTACGCTCTCTACTTCCTCATCCTTTACACGGTAGGATATATTTCCTCCATTTCTCTCATGCCATCCCTGCTCCCAGCCGTCGTTTGCCATGCGGATAAAACCCTGAACAAATTCTGCATCTAAAAATCTCATTTTCAACTTCCTCCTTATTTTCTCTGTGACAGTACGTCTTTCTCATATATTTTTACTTTTTCAAACCAGCTCTGGTCACTTTCCACACCGCACTGACGGCAGTATTCATTCCATACATCGCCCAATGGATACAGCTTTAACTCCTCCTGCATCATCATAAGCTCTGTCATGCGGTTCTCATCCTGAAGCTCCTTTAACAGAGCTGCCGGCGTAAGAAGTGCGGACAGCAGTGCTTTCTGGAAGCTTCTAAAGCCCACAGCCCATGCAGAAATACGGTTGATGCTGGCGTCAAAGTAATCCAGCGCAATATAAACACGGTCTAAGGCGTTATTTCTTACGATCTCCTTTGCGATTTCCTTTGTCTCATCATCAAAAAGCACCACATGGTCGCTGTCCCAGCGCACCGGACGGGTCACGTGAAGGGCAATCTCCGGGAAGAAGCAAAGAAGGGCGGGAATCTTGTCAGAGACCATCTCTGTAGGGTGATAATGTCCGTTGTCCATTAAGGGCAGTACTCCTTTATGGGTTGCTGCAAAGGAAAGGGCAAATTCGGCAGAGCCTGCCGTATAAGATTCAACGCCGATACCGAATACCTTGGACTCTACACAGGGCTTAACAAGCTCTGGATCGTACGGCTCTGATAAAATCTCCTCAATCGATTCCTTATAGCGCATTCTGGGACCCATCCGGTCTGCAGGCACATCCTTAAAGCCGTCGCCTGTCCAGATATTCATTACGCATGGAACTCCTGTCTCCTGAGCGAAATACTGGGAAATACGGATGCAGGCCTTTCCATGGCGGATCCAGAACTCCCTCGTTTCCTTATCAGGACTGGATAAGGTCTGTCCGTCCTTTACCTTTTCATGGGAGAAGAAGGTAGGGTTAAAATCAATGCCCATATTGTGCTTTTTGGCAAATTCCACCCACTTCGCAAAATACTTTGGCTCTAGCTGATCCCTGTCTGCATTCTCCCCCTCCTCAAAAATGGCATAGCTTGCATGGAGGTTTAATTTCTTTTTGCCCGGCATCAGGCTCATAGCCATCTCCATGTCATCCATCAGCTCCTGAGGCGTTCTGGCTCTTCCCGGATAGTTTCCTGTGGTCTGGATACCGCCGGTTAGGGGGCCGTCCTGATCAAAGCCCTTTACGTCATCTCCCTGCCAGCAGTGAAGGGAAACAGGAATGTTTTTTAAGGTCTGGATCACCTGGTCTGTGTCTATTCCCAGGCTTTTATACATCTCTTTTGCTGATTCATAGCGTTCTGTCTGATTCATAACAATTCTCCTTTCGATTGATTCTGGTTATCATTCCGGCATATATTCATGGATGGAAAATGACGTTCCCACACACCTGCGGGCCTGTTCTAAGGTGTCAAATTCTCCTTTTTGAATCATCTGAGCCATCAGATTTCCGATGGCCGTGGCTTCTCCCGGCCCTGCAAGCACCCGGCGGCCAGATTTCTTAGCAGTCAGGCGGTTTAAATACTCCGCATTGGAACCACCGCCCACGATACAGATGGTATTATAATGACTGCCCGTAAGGCCTTCGATTTCCTCTGCGGTCTCTCTGTAGCTGTCGCTTAAGCTTTCATACACCACTGCGGCCAGTTCATCCGGTGTTTCAGGAACCGGATGCCCGGTCTTTGCACACATTTCCCGGATCGCCCGGATCATGGAATCCGGCGCTAAGAATACCGGATCATTTACGTCCACTCTGGAGGGGAAATCGCTGCGCCTGGAAGCCATGGCGCACAGCTCTGCAAAAGAATACTTATTTTCCAATTCCTTTCTCACAGATTGGATCATCCACAGTCCCATAATGTTTTTCAGATAACGGTAACGATATTCATATCCGCCCTCATTGGTGAAATTCCGTTTCCGGCTCTCTTCGGTACAGATGGCTGTTTTATTTTCAATCCCCATCAAGGACCAGGTACCGGAGCTGATATAGAGGTTTTTATCGCCCTCACCAGGCAATGCCATAACAGCAGAGCCCGTATCGTGGGTAGCGGGAAGAACTACTTCGCAGGAAAATCCCACCTCTTCTTCTATTTCTTTTGTAAAGCTTCCCACCAACGTTCCCGGCTGGCTTAAGGGAAGGAACATTTCCTGGGGATATCCCAGGCGTTCAATCAGCTCCCGATCCCAGTCATTTGTCTGTGCATTTATCAGCTGAGTCGAGGTTGCATTGGTGTACTCCGAACATTTCTGTCCTGTGAGCAGAAAATGAAAATAGTCCGGCAGCATTAAAAAGTTTTTTGCCGCCTTCAGGTGCTCCGGATTATTTTTCTTTACTGCCATCAGCTGATAAATGGTATTAAAGCTCTGCTTCTGGATTCCGGTGCGGCTGTAAAGCTCTTCTTCCGAAATGATCTTATATACATCCTCATCCACTCCCTGAGTGCGGCCGTCACGGTATCCATAGGTTTTTCCCAGTACCTGATCCTTTTCATCCAAAAGCACATAATCCACGGCCCAGGTATCAATTCCCATAGATACAGGGATCTTTCCCAGTTCCTTACATCGCTTCATTCCTGTCTTGATTTCCTCAAACAGCGCATCCAGATCCCAGCACAGGCTTCCTTCCCGGTCCTTCATGCCGTTTTCAAAGCGCCAGATTTCCTCCAGGATCATTTTCCCGTTCTCTATATGCCCAAGCATATGACGGCCGCTGGAAGCTCCGATGTCTATGGCCAGATAATAGCGTTCCATAGCCCTCCTCCTTTTACCGTTTCATCACACGTTTTGTCATGGCTTTATTGTACCTGAAGGCAGCGGGCAAAAAAAGAACGGTTTTTGGCTAAAAAACTGTCCTTATTTGCAGAGTTGTGGTATACTGTGAACAGCAAAAATGCCTTCTGCAGACAGATAAGGGGAGTATTTATGAATGAACAGCTTTTGAGGGAACTGAGCCATATTACAGAAGAAGAACAGGATATCCTTGATGGAAAAACAGGCATAGACCGAACCCTTTATTCAGAAGGCTCTGATTTTGTGATCACCAGCGAAAAGATGCTCAAAGAGGGGCGGCTGATCCAGTTCCGCCCCCACACCCGCTTTGTCTATTTTCCCAGACACACTCACAACTACGTGGAGATGATCTATATGTGTTCCGGTTCTACCACTCATATCATAAATGGCACAGAACTTATCCTTCAAAGAGGGGAGCTTCTGATTTTAAATCAGCATGCCTCTCAGGAAATCCTTCCTGCCGGGAAAGAGGATGTGGCCGTCAATTTCATCATTCTGCCGGAATTTTTTGATCAGACCCTTGCAATGCTTGGCTCCGAACAGAGTATGCTGAGGGATTTTGTGGTAGGCTGTCTCCAGACTGCAGACTCTCCCCTGTCCTATCTGCATTTTAAGGTTGCCGACATCCTCCCCGTCCAGAATCTGCTGGAAAATCTGCTCTGGACCCTTTCCCATGAGCTTCAGAATAAACGGCTTATGAACCAGATCACCATGGGGCTTCTCTTTCTGCAGCTTTTAAATTACACTGACCGTATTCAGGCCGGACGCACCTCATTTGAGCAGGAAATTCTCATGCAGGTCTACCAGTATGTGGAGGAGCACTATAAGGACGGAGAGCTGACTTCTCTTGCCGCACGGCTTCACTGCGACTTAACCTGGCTGTCCCGGGCCATCCGCCGTCTCTCCGGCTGCACCTACACAGAGCTGGTTCAAAAAAAGCGGCTGAACCAGGCCTGCTTTCTCCTGCGTTCCACCGCTCTGTCCGTGCTGGATATCAGCATGGCTGTGGGGTATGAAAATTTCAGCTATTTTCACCGGATTTTTAAGCAGACCTTTGGCCAGACTCCCAGACAATACCGGATGGCGTTAAAAAAAGAACCGGAGGAGGGTTAAATCCCTTCCCCGGCTCTTTCTCTTTATTTCAGGAAGCCATTTACGATCTGGGCCTCTGCCTCTGCCTCTGTCAGTCCCAGAGTCATAAGCTTTACGATCTGCTCGCCTGCGATCTTTCCGATGGCAGCCTCATGGATCAGGGCCGCATCAATATTATCAGCCACCAGACCGGGAACTGCTACGATTTTGGCATCGTCCATGATAATGGCGTCACACTCTGTATGGCCGCTGCACTTTGCATTTCCGATCAGATTGGACTTGAATATCTGTTTTGAGTGATCCTTTGCAACAGAACGTGAAACCACGTCTGCGCTGGAGCCGTCTCCGTTTAATTCCACATCATAGGTACTTTCTGCCACCTGATCTCCATGGGTTAAAAGGCGCTCGCGGACCAGAAGCTTTGCACCTGCTGCCAGTACGGCCTTGTTAGTGCGGTTGGTGGAATCTACGCCCTTGATCTGAACCATTTCCATTTCCATCAGGCTGTTTTCTTCCATATATACTTCAGAAACGGGATTTAACAAACGTTTTCCTTCCCCGTCTCCCTCGCCATAGTGCTTTTCTACGTATTTAACCTTAGCATTTTTACCTACAAAGAAGCGGTGTATACCGTCATGCTCCGAATCCTGGACTCCGCAGTTGTGGATGCCGCAGCCTGCCACGATCACCACATCAGCATCATCCCCGATATAGAAGTCATTGTAAACCACTTCCTTTAAGCCGCTGGCGCTTAATACCACCGGAATATGCACGCTCTCATGCTTTGTACCCGCCTTAATGCGGATGTCAATTCCCGGCTTGTCCGTCTTTGTGGTAATGTCAATATTGGCGGTTGTATTTCTTCCTGCCATCTGGCCGTTGGCACGGATATTGTAGGCTCCCTCCGGCACTCCGTGAAGGTCAGCCACTTCCTCTAATAATCTCTCTTCGATCTGATCCATCCTCATGTCCTCCCTTACTGCACGGAATCAAGGAAACCGGAGCAGGCATCCACTGCAGAAGCCGTTCCCATGATCTTTGGCATGATCTCATCCCTTGTACCCTGATTTACGATTTTTCCGTCTGCGATCACAACGATCTCATCGGCAATATTTAAAATACGCTCCTGATGGGAAATGATCAGGATGGAACCCTTTGTATTCTGGCGCATGCGCTCAAATACCTGAATCAGGTTCTGGAAGCTCCAAAGGTCGATTCCCGCCTCAGGCTCGTCAAATACGGACAGCTTTGCCCCTCTTGCAAGAATGGTGGCAATCTCAATGCGCTTTAATTCGCCTCCTGACAGGCTGCCATTGACCTCACGGTTAATATAATCCTTGGCACAGAGTCCTACCTCGGATAAATACTGACAGGCCTCGGACACGGTAAGCTTCTTGCCGGAAGCCAGACGGAGAAGATCGATCACCTGAACTCCCTTAAAGCGAACCGGCTGCTGGAATGCAAAACTGATACCCATCTTTGCACGGTCTGTAATGCTCTTTTCTGTAATGTCCTCCCCGTCAAACCAGATCTTTCCCCCTGTGGGATGCTCGATTCCCATGATCAGTTTAGCCGTGGTGGATTTACCGCCGCCGTTGGGTCCTGTGATCACCACAAATTTCCCATCATCTACTGTCAGGCTTATATCCTTGATAATGCCCTTTTCTCCTTTGTCGTCATTTACTTCAAAGGAGAGATTTTCCAATCTAAGCATAATGACACTCCTACCTCTCTTTTCGTCCCGTTTTAAGGCCAGCCGCATCTGCGGCAAATGGCCACACAACTTACAGTATATACTATTTATGGACAAATTACTATTATAATTTACCTCTTAGGGCAAAAAATGTCTGCTGCATTTATCACATAGCAAAACAGGAAGCCAGTTTTCTGACTTCCTGCTCATATCCTGCAGAAGAAGGGAGTCGAACCCTCAAGGTATTACTACCACACGGACCTGAACCGTGCGCGTCTGCCAATTCCGCCACTTCTGCATTTTCTGTTTTTGCTGTTTAGCAGTAATTCTTACTGGCTGTCTCAGCAACGAAGATTATTATATCGGATAGCAGCAGATTTGTCAACGACTTTTTTAACTTTTTTGCGTCATTTTTTAACAGATTTTTGCCGCTTTTTAGCCTTTATTATCTTCCATGCTCCGTAATTAACATTGCAAGCCATCAATCCAACAGCTCCATCAGCTCATAGACCCTCTCTCTGGTAATCTCCATTGCCTTTAAACTGTATGCCATGGGCTGCATACTTCCTCCTTCAAACTCCTTTCCGGCCTCATCTGCATCCGTTTCCTTGTCTTTGATCCAATCCCGCTACCCCTCTCCCTCATCCGAACTGCCGGATTCTCTCCCACAAAGCCATAAGAATGGACTGAATTCACAACAACATAATCTCCTCTGTTTCCAATGGATTTTCATATTCCATCTCCAAAATGTCCACCTGATAGCTGTTTTCATCCAGCCGGACAGGAGATCCAAGACGGCCTGTGAACACAGACTCATATATGGTTCCCTGCGGATTCTCTTCTCCGATTTCTCCCATATTGGCATCCTCAAATCGTCCCGAAAGGCTGCCGTCTTCCCAGATCTGAAGCTCCGTCCTCCATGCACCTGCACCGCTTGAAAATATAAACATCGTATTTTTAAACTCTGAAAAAAACTCTGCAGATGCGATAGTTTCCGAACCCTCTGCTCTTTTTGCGGCTTCCGGGACTGCTATCTCCGCTGTTTCCGCTGCCGCTGTTTCTTCTTTTCCACAGCCCGCCGTCAAAAGTCCTGCTGCCAGAACTGCACATACAGCCCTCATATAGCTTCTGCTTTTACCATCCATACACATTCTCCCTTTCAGTTAAAAAAGGGCAAAGCCAAAACAGCTCTGCCCTCTTAAAAAATCTTCTATTTGCTTTACGCCCTCAGCTCAATTCCAAGATCCTTAAGGCCATTTAAGATCTTATTCATCACCGCTGTGACTTCCTTCTCTTCCAGAGTGTGATCCTTAGCTCTGAAAGTAATGGAGTATGCCACGGACTTATGGCCTTCCAGTACCTGTGCTCCCTCATAAATATCGAACAGCTTGCAGCTCTCTAAGATCTTTCCGCCTCTCTGGCTGATCACATCCTCGATCTGCCCTACCAAAACTGCCTTTGGAACAACCATACTGATATCTCTGGTAACAGCCGGGAATTTGGCAATTCCGGTGTACTTCCGGTCAAAGGTGGTAAACTCTGTCATTGCGGGCATATCAATAACTGCTACATAGGCTCTGTCGCCGATCTTATAGTTTTCAGCCACCTCCGGATGGATCTCACCCAAGAAGCCCACGGTGCGGCCCTCATAAACGATATCTGCCTTTCTGCCCGGATGCAGGTAAGGATGGTCGCCCTTTGGATCGTAATGAACCTTCTTATCCATTCCCACCTTGTCGAAGAATTCCTCTACCACGCCCTTCATATCAAAGAAATCTCCGCTTCCATACATACCCAGAGTAAACTGCATCCGCTCATCGGGAAGCTCGGTTAAAGGAAGTGCCTTGGGACGGTATACATTTGCCAGCTCATACAAACGCACCTCTTTGTTGCGGCGGTTGTAGTTGGTGGATAATGATACCAGCATACCGTTTAAAGGCAGGGTACGCATGATGCTGAAATCCTCGCCCAGAGGATTGGAAATGGTAATGGCCTTTCTTAACTCACTGTCCTCAGGAATTAAAAGCTTGTCAAATACCTTTGGACTTTCAAAGGAATATGTCATACCCTGGGAGAAGCCGCAGAATTCTGCTGTCTCTCTTGCCATATCCTCGATCATCAGCTTATAGGAAAGCTTTCCTGTGGTTGCTTCACCGGATGGAAGTGTGGTCGGAATCTTGTCATAGCCATAGAATCTTGCCACTTCCTCTGCCAGATCTGCCATACGAAGAAGATCCTGACGCCAGCTTGGAGCGACTACCTCACCGGAAGCCTCATCATAGCCCAGGTCGATTTTCTCAAAATATGCCAGCATATCTTCCTTTGAAATATCGGTGCCGAGAAGCTTATTGATCTTTTCAGGCTCAAATTTGATCCTTGTCTCCCCTCTCTTTACAGGATAAACATCAATCATTCCGCCTACAACCTCTCCAGCTCCCAGCTCTTCGATCAGCTGGCAGGCACGATTTACAGCCTCTTCTGCAGTGTTGGGATCCAATCCCTTTTCATACTTGCCGGACGCATCGGTGCGCAGGCCCAGCTTCTTTGCGGAAAGACGGATATTGGTGCCGTCAAAGCAGGCGCACTCAAATACCATAGAGGACACATTGTCTGTGATCTTGGAGTTTTCGCCTCCCATGATACCGGCGATTCCCACCTGCTTTTCACCGTCATTGATCATCAAAATGGTAGAATCCAGTGTTCTGTCCTGTCCGTCCAGAGTCTGGAATACATCCCCCTCAGAAGCACATTTTACCACGATCTCATGACCTGCCAGCTGGTCATAGTCAAAGGCGTGCATGGGCTGTCCGTACTCTTCCATCACATAGTTGGTGATATCCACGATATTGTTGATGGGACGGATTCCGCTGGCAGCCAGACGGCGCTGCATCCACTCCGGTGAAGGAGCCAGCTTGATATTCTTTACCATTCTGGCACAGTAGCGCTTACACAGGTCTGTATTTTCCACACTCACCTTTAAGTAATCGTGAATGTCCTCATTGTTGCCCGTAGCTGTAACCACCGGCGGGAAGAAGGGCTTGCGGAAGGTAGCGGCTGCCTCTCTTGCGATTCCCACTACGCTGTAGCAGTCTACACGGTTGGAGGTAATCTCGTATTCAAACACCACGTCTCTCAGACCCAGGATCCGCACTGCATCGTCGCCGGGAACACTGTCCTCGGGGAGCAGGTAGATGCCGCTTTCAGGGGCATCCGGATACATATTCCGGTCAGCGCCCAGCTCTTCGATGGAGCACATCATTCCAAAGGACTCCACGCCTCTTAATTTGCCCTTTTTAATTTTAATGCCTTCCTCTGGAAGGGGGCCGCCCTCATGGCCTCCTGCTACTCGTCCGCCGTCCAGTACCACCGGTACCTTTGCACCGATGGAATCCTTTGTAATATTTGGCGCTCCGGTTACGATCTGTACGGGCTCTGCTTCCCCTACGTTGACCTGGCACACGACCAGCTTGTCAGCGTCCGGATGACGTTCTACGGAAAGAACTTCTCCTACTACGATCTTTTCCAGATTTTTATCTAAACAGGTAAATCCTTCAACCTTGGTGCCTGTCAATGTCATCGCATCTGTATACTCCTGGGCAGCCACATCCAGGTCAGGAACATATGCTTTAATCCATGATAATGCTGTATTCATGTCGGTTCTCCTTTTTATTTATGATGGAACAATTAAAACTGCTTTAAGAAGCGGATATCATTTTCATAGAGAAGGCGCATATCGTCGATCTCATATTTTAACAGGGCAATTCGCTCCAGGCCTACGCCGAAAGCAAAGCCTGTATATTCCTGGGGATCAATGCCGCACATCTCAAATACATGGGGATGTACCATACCGCAGCCTAAAATCTCAATCCAGCCGGAGCCCTTGCAGAAACGGCAGCCTTTTCCGCCGCACTTAAAGCAGCTTACGTCCATCTCGGCGCTGGGTTCGGTAAATGGGAAATGGTGGGGACGGAATTTAACCTTTGTATCCTCGCCGAACATCTCTCGTGCAAACTCTGCCAGAGTTCCCTTTAAATCGGAGAATGTAATATTTTTATCAATAACCAGTCCCTCGACCTGATGGAAGGATGGAGAATGGGTTGCATCCACCTCATCGGAACGGAATACGCGGCCCGGAGAGATCATACGGATAGGAAGCTTACCTGTTTCCATGGTTCTGGCCTGTACCGGGGAGGTCTGGGTACGGAGCACAATGTCCTTGCTGATATAGAAGGTATCCTGCTCATCCTTAGCCGGATGGTTTGGCGGGATATTTAATTTGGTAAAGTTGTACTCATCATACTCCACCTCAGGGCCTTCTACTACCTCGTAGCCCATGCCCACGAAAATCCGCTCCACTGCCTCTAATGCAATGGTATTTGGATGGCTGTGGCCTACGCTGTTCTTCTTTGCAGGAAGGGTAACGTCAATAACCTCTCTCTTTAACTGCTCTTCTCTGGCCTTCTTTGCCAGGGCAGCCTTTGCTTCCTCTAAGCGGCCCTCGATCACAGCTCTGGCTTCATTTACCAGCTGTCCCACCTTTGGACGGTCTTCCGGAGCCACATCCTTCATGCTCTTTAAAAGGCTGGTCAGCTCTCCCTTCTTTCCAAGATAAGCGACACGGATGTCATTCAGCGTATCAAGGCTCTCAGCGGAAGAAATCTGCTGCAGCGCCTCTTCTTTGATCTTCTCTAACTGCTCTTTCATGGGTTCTCCTTTTCTGTTCTCTTTTAAATAAGTGTACGGTTCTTTTCGCGGAAATGTTTGCTGCCATAACAAAAAACCGCCCCTTCAGATTCCTGAAGGGACGGATCAAATCATTCCGCGGTACCACCCTGATTCCTGCAATACAGATACTAAGCCAAGGCTTTCTATCCTTTGCAGACACTTAAACACGCTTAACGCACGCCTACGTCACAGGCTGCGAGCAGACGCCCTTTCACCCATGCAGCTCCGGTGGGAAATTCAGCGCTTATGTGAACTCGGGAACGCTTCCAGCCGACGACCTTCCCTCTCTGTGAGAACATAAGTACCTACTGTACACTCTCATCGCTTTTAGATATAAAATCTACTGTAAATTTTAGCCGTTTCATCTAGAAAAGTCAACCCCCATTTTTTCCTGCGTTTTCACATTTTGCACCAGTCGCTGGAGTTAGGTTCTCCTATGACCGGAAACCGGAGTCCAGCACACCAAACTCCAGAGGCCGGTGCAGAGTACAGAAACTCATTTTTCATTTGACCTTTCTCTCCTTTCCAGCTATCATAGAACCATCATTTTCACAAAAGAAAGGATGATTTCCATGAAATATACCTGTACCATCCCCTGCTTTGACTTAGAGCAGACCGCTCTCTCCGGTCAGTGTTTCCGGCTGATGCCAGGAAAAGAGCCCGGACTGTGGTCCGTGATCAGCCAGGGGAAGCTTTTATCCATCAGGCAAAACGATTCCCAATTCACCTTTGAATGCGAAGAAGGTTCTTTGGAATACTGGCTGTCCTATTTTGATGTGTCCACAGACTACCAGGCCATGATTGATTCCATAGATCCGGATGATACTTATCTTTTATCTGCCGCCAAAGCAGGTGCAGGCATTCGTATTCTCCGTCAGGATCCATGGGAAATGATCATCACCTTTGTTATCTCCCAGCAAAAGACCATCCCGGCCATCCGCTCCTTAGTTGAAGCTCTGTGCCGTAATTATGGAACGCACATTGAACGCACATTGCCCGCATCCTCAAAGCTTTCTGAAGCCGGTTCCTCCCCCTTTGCCTTTCCTACGCCGGAACAGTTAAGCCGCGCCTCATTGGATGACCTGCTGGCACTGAAGCTGGGATACCGGGCAAAATATATCCACCGGCTCTGTCAGGACGCACTGGAAGGAAGCCTGAACCTGGATCTTCTGTCCTCCCAGAACTATAAAGAGGCCATAGATTATCTCACCGGCTTTTATGGAATCGGTAAAAAGGTAGCGAACTGCGTCTGCCTCTTCGGTCTCCATCATATTGATGCATTTCCTGTCGATACCTGGATCCAGAAAATCCTCATGGAACATTATTTTGACGAAAAAAAATACCGCCGCATCCCCAAATCCCAGCTGTTTGACCGAATCATCGAAGATTCCTTCGGATGCTATCCAGGCTATGCAGGGGTAATGCAGCAGTATATTTTCAACTATGAGAGAAATGTGATCGGAAAAAACCAGGCTTAAAGCTCCTGAGGGTTTCCGGCCTCAAATATTTTCCATTCGTCCCTTCCCTTTCCCACAGCCATTTCCCGGATATATTCTCCATCTCCGCTTAATTGTCTGTTTTTAATGGCCTGGTCTGTCCAGGTCTGATGAAAGGCCACACGGACTACACGGTATTCCTCATATCCCAAAAGGGCCGCTCTGCCGTCATAATACTCTTTGCTTCCCGCATATTCCTCCTCCGGAAGCGTTTCAAAGCTGTGGATCAGATAATCTTTTATGTAGGAGCCGCTTTTAAAATCCTCCTCCTGTTGGGGAAAATTCATAAACTCTGCCTGATCCTTTGAAAGAAGGCTGCTGCATTCCTCATACTGAGCCATGGCGTGATAGCGGAAAAACAGACCTGCTGTCATTTCGGCCTCTCCCTCAGGCATCTCTTCAAAGCGGATATGGCGGGGATTTTCCGCTGAAATCGTATATTCTTCCGCCAGACGGTTCTCCTGGCGGTTCCGGTTCACCCAGGCCACGGCAAACATAACTCCCAGACAGATCAATGTCATTCCGCAGATTTTAAGAGCCTGTCCCGATACCTTCTGCGGCCGTTTTGGTGCCTGATCTTTTTTTATATCCTTCTGTCCCACGTTCGACAGAACCTCCTTTTTGTTATGGCAATTCTTCTGTCCGGCCTTTATCCCCGGGCAGACAGCTACTCTTTCTTCCACTTCCAGCAGACTCCGTTATCCTTCATGCATCGGGATAATCCCTCTGCCGTATCCCCAAGGAAAATCCCCAAGGCTTCTATTTTACCTGTATCGATCGTCAGATTTCTGGGGAGAGAACGAAAACGATCCCTGTCCGCTTCCACCTTTAGCAACACTCCTGTTTTTACAGATACTGCCTGAGCAAAAATCCCGGCGGTTTCCCAGGTGTTTCTCTGATTCCTGCTCCCGAAATTATAGATTCCTCCCGGCAGTTCCATCACCTGCTCCATAGCCCGGATCACATCCCACACATAGGTGATGCCTCTGTAATCATGGATCGGGCTTACAATCACCTTTCCTTCCCCGGCGGCTGCAAACATCTGTCCTAACAGCCCGGTTCCCGGCGTCCTTTTCGGAACCGGATAATCATACATCCAGGTCAAACGCAGACAGACCGCCCCTTCTGCCAAAGCAAGCGCTGTCTCCTCTGCCCGTTTTTTATCCCTTCCATACACATTCACTGGCTTCACCCGGTCTGTCTCACGATTCGGCTCCAGAGTATCTGTTCCCGTATAAACCTGATCCGAACTCATAAAGATCAGCCTGCAGCCGCTCTCCCTGCAGGCTCTTGCTATATTTTCTGTTCCCTGAACATTGATCCGTCCCGAAGCCAGGGGATCCGCCTCACACTGTCCCGTATTAGACAAGCCTGCACAGTGCAGCACTGCCTGAGGACGAATCGCCTTAAAAAATGCAGACACCGCCACCATATCTGTAATATCCAGCTCCTCATGGGTAACCGCTACCGTCTCATACCCATCCTTCCCCTCAAAATATTCCGCAAGTCTCGACCCCAGAAATCCTCCTGAACCCGTGATCAAAATCCGTTTTTTCATTCTATAACCAACAGCCTTTCTTCCTCATAAGCCTTACCCAGTCCCCGGAAATCCCACGTCATCCGGCAGTCCCAGGTAAAAATATATCTACCATTATACCCATACTCCCCCCCAGAATCTTTGCGATTTTCTTAATTTTTCTCAAAAATTCAGGACGGCGCGAAATCGTGCAGAAACAGCCCCGTCAAGCTCGCTTGTAAGGAGCTGTTCCTGCACGATTTCACATCGGATGAACATCCGATGCTTCTTGACCCGCTTGCGGGTCAAGAAGATCCCCGTCCTGAATCCCGCCCGGTCCCTAAAAAACCAGCTCCCGCATCCCCTCGCTCCCAAAGATAAAGCTTTTCCCCTTCCGCATCCCCCCCCTCCAACAACATCCTCCCCACAAAAAAAGAAAACCGCCCCCAAAACGTCTCTCGTCATCCTCACACAAAACCATCCAACAAGAGCAATTCCAGGGCGGTCTCCCGCTCATATCAGTCAAAGCACGAAACGCGCCTGCACTCAGCGCATCTCACCTTCATTTTTCAAAAAATTCTTTAAACCCCTTCTTCTTAGGCTTCCCTTCCTCCGAAGCCACCCCATTCATAGCTTCATCAAACCGCTTCAGGGCCTCCTTCTGAGCCTGGGTCATTCTCTCAGGAACCTGAACCACTAAAGTCACATAGTGATCCCCTCTCACATTCCGGTTTCTTAAGGAAGGCACACCCTTCCCCTTCAGCCGCACCTTCGTATCAGTCTGCGTACCAGGACGAACCTCATACTCCACTTCTCCGTCCACTGTCTTAATCCGGATCGTACCGCCTAAAGCCGCTCTTGCAAAGGAAATCGGCACGGTAGAATAAATGCTTGTATCCTGACGCTTAAAGATCGGATGCTGGGAAACAACTGCCTCCACTAGCAAGTCGCCTCTCTCACCGCCGTTGATACCGGGCTCTCCGCCTCCGGCCATACGAACGCACTGACCATTGTCAATACCGGCAGGAATGGACACCTTAAACTTCTTGCGGACTGTCTTATACCCCGTACCATAGCAATCCGGACACTTTTCCTTGATCACCTTGCCTGTGCCGCCACACTCCGGACAGGTCTGTACATTCTGTACCTGTCCAAAGAAGGACTGCTGGGTATACATGATCTTACCCTTTCCATTACATTTTGTACAGGTCTGGGGCGACGTACCCGCCTTTGCGCCTGTTCCGTTACAGGAAGAACAGATCTCCTTAAAATTAATCTCAATTTCCTTCTCACAGCCGAACACAGCCTCTTCAAAGGTGATCCTCACTGCGGTTCTTACATTTGCGCCCCTTGAAGGACCGCTTCTTCCTCTGGAGGAACGGCCGCCGCCAAAGATATCTCCAAAAATATCTCCAAAAATATCTCCCATATCCTGACCGCCAAAGTCAAAACCGCCGAAGCCGCCAAACCCTCCTGCGCCTCCGCCTCCCTGCTCAAAGGCGGCATGGCCGAACTGGTCATACTGCTGGCGCTTCTGAGGATCGCTGAGCACGCTGTAAGCCTCAGATGCCTCTTTAAATTTGGCCTCTGCCTCCTTGTCTCCGGGATTGGCATCCGGATGATATTTTTTGGCGAGCTTTCTGTATGCCTTTTTCAGGGCATCGTCATCCGCGTCTTTGGAAACGCCCAGAACCTCATAGTAATCTCTCTTACTCTCTGCCATGTTGTTTACCTCTTACATATCTATCAGAACATTTTCTCTTAAATAAAATATCCCCGGACAGACCTTTAGGTCCGGCCAGGGGGCATCTCGCCCAATGGACCGGACCTCTGGCCTTACGGTTTTATATAATGGATTCCCGCCCTGCTGCAGGCGGGAATCCTTTCTCCTTACACTTCCTTAAAGTCTGCGTCTACTACATCATCATCCGGTCTGGAGCCGCCTGCTGCGCCGCCCATGTCAGGGCCTGCTCCTGCCTGCTGTGCCTGCTCATATACCTTTGCAAAGAGCTTCTGAGCGCTGTTCATCAGCTTCTCCTTGCCGGACTTGATATCCTCTACCTGAGCATCGGTCATCTGATCTACCGGAGCACGGTTGATTGCTTCCTTCAGTGCATTTAAGTCTGCCTCTACCTCTGCCTTATCATTGGCATCAATCTTGTCTCCAACCTCTTCTAAGGCCTTTTCAGTCTGGAATACCATGGAGTCGGCGTCATTTCTGGCGTCAATGGCTTCCTTGCGCTTCTTATCCTGAGCCTCATACTCAGCAGCTTCCTTTACAGCCTTGTCGATATCAGCGTCAGACATATTGGAGCCGGAGGTAATGGTGATGTGCTGCTCTTTTCCGGTTCCCAGATCCTTTGCAGATACATTTACAATACCGTTAGCGTCGATATCGAAGGTTACCTCGATCTGAGGGATACCTCTTCTTGCTGGCGGAATTCCATCCAGACGGAACTGTCCAAGAGTCTTGTTATCTCTTGCAAACTGACGCTCACCCTGTACCACATGGATATCAACAGCAGTCTGATTGTCAGCAGCAGTAGAGAAAATCTGGCTCTTCTTTGTAGGAATGGTTGTATTTCTCTCGATCAGTCTGGTAGCTACGCCGCCCATGGTCTCAATGGACAGGGACAGTGGGGTAACATCCAGAAGAAGGATATCTCCGGCGCCTGCATCGCCTGCCAGTTTTCCGCCCTGGATTGCAGCACCGATGGCTACGCACTCATCCGGATTTAAAGACTTGCTGGGCTCTTTGCCTGTGATCTGCTTTACCTTTTCCTGTGCAGAGATCATACGGGTAGAACCGCCTACTAACAGCACCTTTCCAAGCTCAGAAGCAGTGATGCCTGCATCCTTTAATGCATTCTGTACCGGAATTGCGGTGCGCTCGATCAGGTCATGGGTCAGCTCGTCAAATTTTGCTCTGGTTAAGTTCATATCCAGATGCTTTGGTCCCTCTGCAGTTGCAGTGATGAACGGAAGGTTGATATTGGTAGTAGTAGCGGTAGACAGCTCCTTCTTTGCCTTCTCAGCTGCTTCCTTTAATCTCTGAAGAGCCATCTTATCAGCGGAAAGATCTACGCCCTCTGCCTTCTTAAACTCAGCGATCATCCAGTTTGTAACTGCATTGTCAAAGTCATCGCCGCCAAGATGGGTATCGCCATTGGTGGAAAGAACCTCGATTACGCCGTCACCGATCTCGATAATAGAAACATCAAAGGTACCGCCGCCTAAGTCGTATACCATGATCTTCTGCTCATTTTCATTGTCAAGGCCGTAAGCCAGCGCTGCCGCTGTAGGCTCGTTGATGATACGCTTTACTTCCAGACCTGCAATCTTTCCTGCGTCCTTGGTTGCCTGACGCTGTGCGTCATTAAAGTATGCGGGAACAGTGATAACAGCCTCTGTTACTGTCTCGCCTAAGTAGCTCTCTGCATCTGCCTTTAGCTTCTGAAGGATCATGGCGGAAATCTCCTGTGGTGTGTACTTCTTTCCGTCAATGTCCACCTTGTAGTCTGTGCCCATATGGCGCTTGATGGAAGAAATGGTGCGGTCTGCGTTTGTAACTGCCTGACGCTTTGCTGGCTCGCCTACCAGTCTTTCACCTGTTTTTGTAAATGCCACGATAGATGGTGTGGTTCTTACGCCCTCTGCATTTGCGATAACGGTTGGCTTTCCACCTTCCATAACGGCAACGCAGCTATTCGTTGTACCTAAGTCGATACCAATAATCTTGCCCATAGTTATTTCCTCCTGATTTGATCAATCTATAAAATATTTTAGTTTGCAACTTTAACCATACTGTGTCTTACAACGCTGTCCCGGTACATATATCCCTTCTGGAGCTCCTCCGCAACGATATTTTCTCCCAGGCTCTCATCCTCCACATGCATCACTGCATTGTGGAAATTGGGATCAAATTCCTTTCCGGCTGCCTCAATGGGCTTTACTCCGGCTTCCTCAAAGACCTTCTGGATCTGCTTGTAGATTTTTTCCATGCCCTCTGCAATGGGATCTTCCTTTTTATCCTCAGGGATTACTGCCAGGCCTCTCTCAAAATTGTCGATCACGGGAAGGATGCGCTCAATGATATCTCTGGCGCCCATCTCATACATGGAAGATTTCTCCTTTTCCGTTCTCTTTCTGAAATTTTCAAATTCAGCCATCTGGCGTTTTACCCGGTCGGTCAGCTCCTCGATCTTTTCATCTCTCGGATCCTTCTTTTTCTTAAAGAAACCTCCCTTTGACGCGTTATCCGCAGCTTCTTCTGTCTGAGTCTCTGCTTCCGCAGTTTCCTCTTTGACAGCGTCTGCCGCTTCCTCTGTCTCCGGAATATCTGTTACTTCTTCCTTCTTATTATCTTCACTCACTGCTTATCACCTTTCATCCTTTTTAAATGCTGCATCCAGCTGGCTCATCAGATTCCGCAGCGTTCCAAGGACCTTTTCATAATCCATACGCTTCGGTCCGATAATTCCGACTGTTCCCCGAAGTCCTCCGCCCAGATCGTAATTGGCTGTAACCACGCTGCAGTCCTTCATGGACTGAACCGGCGTTTCATCACCGATATAGACCTGGATCCCGGCGTCACCGCCGTTTTCCGTATTGACCTCGGAAACAAACTCCTGAAGCATTTCCTTGTGCTCCAGTGTCCCGATCAGCTTGCTGGCCTTATCGCCTTCTGAAAGCTCCGGATACCGAAAAATATTCGTAGCCCCGCTGGTATAAATCTGAAGATCTTCTCCGCCGGCCTTGATCGCTTCCGCAACCTCGTTTAAGACCAGCTCCACCACCTGGCTGTGAATGCCTGCATCCTCCTTCAGACGACTGATGATATCCAGATTGATTTCTTCAATCGTCAGCCCGTTTAAGCTGCTGTTTAACAGGATGTTCAGATTCAAGAGTTCCTGTTCCCCCAGCTCTTCCGCAATATCGATCATGGTATTTTTAACGATATTTCCTTCTACCACAACCACTACCAGAAGCTTATGTGCCTCTACTCTGGACAGCTGGATAAATTTCAGCTTTGTCTTGTGGTAGCTGGGGCCGCTGATCATGGCCGCATAATTGGTATTGGCCGCCAGAACCTGAGCCATCTTTTTAAGGACCAGTTCCAGCTTATCAACCTTCTGAACCATCATATCCTTAAATTCTGTAACCTCATTGTCCTTTTCCTGCATGATCTGGTCTACATAGAACCTGTATCCCTTATCGGAAGGAATACGTCCTGCGGAAGTGTGGGGCTGAATAATATATCCCATCTCTTCCAGATCTGACATCTCGTTACGGATGGTGGCAGAACTCAGTTTTAATTCTGAATACTTGGAAATGGTTCTGGAACCAACCGGTTCGCCTGTCTCCAGGTAGGTTTTGATGATCGCCTTTAATATGGTGATCTTCCGGTTATCCAGCTGTGTATCCATCGTTTCCTGTCACCTTCCTCTCCTGCGATTATTAGCACTCAATGCTTTGGAGTGCTAACATCTACATTTCATAATATATTCCTTTCTCTCTGTTTTGTCAAGGGATTTTTCATTTTTTTCATGATCTTATTTCCTGTATATACAGTTTTCTCTTGACAAAAGTCCTCTCTGCCTTTATTCTGGACATAGATTCATTTTTATTTCACAAATCAGAATTTCTGTCTGTTTTGTAACCTTCTAAACATTCTTTTATATACGTTTCAGATCCTGTTCAGGAATGATATCCGGACAATATTTTTCTTACCTGCTATGAAGCTGCCTTTTGCAGTTTACATAAATATAATGTACTAAGGGGGTATACATTTGGTATACGACGTATTTCTCAACAAAATCAAAACGGGCATGGAACAGGCCCTGGGAAAGGAGTATGAACTGAGTCTGCACAGGATCACCAAAAACAACGGCCTGATTCTGGATGGTCTGTGCATTTCCAAAGACAAAAATCCGGTAGCTCCTGCTATTTATCTCAATAACTGCTACCATCAGTATCTGAAAGGCTGCTCTTTGGAGGAAATCACTCAGGAGCTTTTGGAACTGTACCGCTCCAATGAGGTTTTGCCCACCATTCATCCGGCCCGGCTTTCCGATTACAGCGCCATGAAATCCCGGACCGCCTGCCGCCTTATTAACACGGCTGCCAATGAAACACTTTTGCAGGATATGCCTCATATTCCATGGAACGATCTTTCCATCGTATTCTACCTGTTTCTTCAGGAAAATGATACCGGTATAATGACTGCTGGAATCCATACCTCTCATCTGAATACCTGGGGTATTTCCCAGGATGAACTCTTTCAGGCTGCCATCTCCAATGTTTCCCGGCTCTTTCCTCCGTCCATTACCAGTATGGACTGTATTTTAGAGGATCTGACAGACGCCGTCCCCGACCTGAACAGACAGGCCATGACCCCTTTCTATGTTCTTTCCAATACCTGCGGAATCAACGGAGCAATCTGTATGCTCTATCCTGATGTTCTTAAACATTTCTCAGAAGGGATTGAACGCGACGTGCTGATCCTTCCCTCCAGTATCCATGAAGTTCTGCTTCTTCCCGATGAAGAAGACATTTCTTATGACGAACTCAGCCAAATGGTAGCCCAGATCAATGCCTCCGAGGTTCTGCCTCAGGACCGCCTCTCCAATCAGATCTATCGCTACAGCCGGAGATCTGATTCGATTGAGATCGTATCTTCCTGCATGCTTCCCCTCAATTAAAGCATACAAAAGGAGCTGCTGTACGAACCCTTTCATCCGTTACTGCAGCTCCTCTTTTTACCTATTCTTTATACAACCCTTACTGAACCCAGGCTCCCGATCCGTCTACATATCTTCCATCCGGTGTCCAGGTATTTCTAAACATCACTCCGCTTCCGCCCATATAGTACCATCTGCCATTCACAGACTGCCATCCGGTTGTCATAGCGCCGCTTCCATCCAGATAATACCACTGTCCGTTCTGCTCCAGCCATCCTGTCTGCATTACGCCGCTGCTGTTTAAATAATACCATCTGCCGCTTACATACTGCCAGCCCGTCTGCATCTCACCGCTTCCATTGAGATAATACCACTGTCCGTTTACATTCTGCCAGCCGGTTGTAAGAGCACCATTGGAACCAAGATAATACCACTGACGGTCTACCTTCTGCCAGCCGGTAAGCATATATCCGGAACGGTCAAAGAGATACCACACTCCATCGATCTGTTTCCAGCCATCTGCCGGATAACCGCCTGTAGAGTAAGAATACCACCAGCGTCCGCCTTCCTGTACCCAGCGTCCGCTTCCACCGTAAGAACCTGCCTCATCCTCATCTACATACAGGGAAGAAGAATCCTCAGACCACTCGCCTGCCTTGTCATTATAGCTTGCAATAGCTCTCACACGGAAGGTATAATCTCCTTCTTTATTAAAATATCCAGAAAAGTCAAAATACGTATTAGATGTATTGACAGTTGTAACCGTTTTGTCATCTCTTAACAGCTTTACATCATAGCTCTTGGAACCCTCTACCTCGTCCCACTCAGCCGTGCTGTCATTCCATTCCAGATTATCAGCAGCCTCCAGCTTGCCTCCGATACGGTCCAGCTCTACCGTCACTTCCATATAATCGCCGTCATCATAAATTTTTGCCTTTTTAAACTCAGCGTCACAACCGCTTATCTTAAAGTGGCTCTTGCTGGTATAGGAAAAACGGTATCCCTCAGAAGCAGAAAGTTCTACCTTTACCTCGGGAACATCTCCTACCGTCCAGACATCCTTATCCTCCAGATTCGTGTACTCTACGGAATCCACATCATATGAATCGTCTCTGGCCCTTACGCTGATATCACCAATATCATCTCCGCTCTCCGGTTCCTTATCATAAGAAAATTCCAAACGCACTGTATCGATCTTCTCCGTGCCCGCATAGACCGGAAATACAGCCATAGCTGACAAAAACGCTGCCATTGCCAGGGAAAACATTTTCTTTGTATACATATACCTCTCCTCCTTATATTTAAGATTCGTTTTGTTTCTTTTGTATGATTTTATTATAAAGGAAAGTTTGGATTTATGCAATTTCACAATTCTTACAAAGAGTTTACAATTCCTTACAGCCCAAACCGGTTCCCAGACTATTCCATATCCAAAAGCAGCTTTTTCACTTCCACCATACGGTCTCTGAGCCGGGCCGCCTCCTCAAAGTTTAACTCGGCTGCTGCCTGACGCATCTTCTTTTCCAGTTCCTTTGAAAGCTTTTTAAGTTCCTTCTCATCCATAGATTCCGGATCCTTCGTATCTGCGAAACAGTCATTTTCCACGGCCTTTGAAATGGCGATCAGGTCTCTTACTGCCTTTTTAATGGTTGTAGGCGTAATGCCATGCTCCTCATTATATCTCTGCTGGATCTGACGGCGGCGTTTCGTCTCCTCAATCGCCACCCGCATGGAATCTGTGATGGTATCGGCATACATGATCACATGACCCTCAGAATTCCGTGCCGCACGGCCAATTGTCTGAATAAGTGAGGTTTCTGAACGGAGAAAACCTTCCTTGTCCGCATCCAGAATCGCCACCAGCGTAATCTCCGGTATATCAAGGCCCTCTCTTAAAAGATTAATCCCTACAAGCACGTCAAACACATCCAGGCGCATATCCCGGATGATCTGCGCACGCTCTAAGGTATCAATATCGGAATGGAGATATTTCACCCGAATTCCCACTTCCCGCATATAATCGGTAAGATCCTCTGCCATCCGCTTTGTCAAAGTAGTGATCAGAACCTTATGATGGCCTGCCACCTCCTTGTTCACCTCTGAAATCAGATCGTCAATCTGCCCCTCCACAGGGCGGACAAATATTTCCGGATCCAGAAGCCCGGTCGGACGGATGATCTGCTCCACCCGCATCAGCTCATGCTCCTGTTCATAGACAGAGGGCGTAGCTGATACAAACAGCATCTGATCAATCTTGCTTTCAAATTCCGAAAAATTTAAAGGACGGTTGTCCAGGGCAGAAGGAAGGCGGAACCCATAGTCCACCAGCGTCATTTTTCTGGAACGGTCTCCCGCATACATGCCCCGTACCTGAGGCAGAGTGATGTGGGACTCATCTACAATAATGAGAAAGTCTTTGGGGAAATAATCAATCAGGGTACAGGGAGGCTCTCCCGGTGCTGTTCCTGTCAAATGTCTGGAATAATTTTCAATACCAGAACAAAAGCCTGTCTCCCGCATCATTTCCACATCAAAATTCGTGCGTTCGGAAATCCTCTGAGCCTCTAACAGCTTATCCTCACTCTTAAAAAATGATACACGCTCCTTTAATTCCTCTAAAATATGTTCCGTGGCCTCCATCATCTTTTCCTTGGGAACCACATAATGAGATGCCGGAAAAATCGCCACATGCCCCAGCTGGGCCTTCACCTCTCCAGTCACGGTATCAATTTCCATGATCCGGTCTACCTCATCCCCAAAAAATTCCACCCGAAAGGCCTGACCGTCTGAGTAGGCCGGATAAATGTCCAGAACATCACCCTTGACCCGAAAGCTTCCCCGCTTAAAGTCCATGTCATTGCGGTCATACTGGATTTCGATCAGCTTGCGGATCACATCATCCCGGTCCTTTTCCATCCCCGGTCTCAGTGAAATAACCATCTCCTGATAATCAATGGGACTTCCCAGACCGTAAATACAGGATACAGATGCTACGATGATCACATCGCTGCGCTCAGAAAGAGCTGCTGTAGCCGAATGGCGCAGCTTGTCGATCTCATCGTTGATGGCGGAGTCCTTTTCAATGTAGGTGTCCGTGGAGGGAACGTAGGCCTCGGGCTGGTAGTAGTCATAATAGGACACAAAGTATTCTACTGCGTTATTCGGGAAAAACTCCTTGAACTCACCATAGAGCTGTGCTGCTAAAGTCTTATTATGCGCTATTACCAGTGTCGGCTTATTTAACCGGGCAATCACATTAGCCATGGTAAAGGTCTTGCCGGAACCCGTAACCCCTAGTAAAGTCTGGAATTGATTGCCTTCCTGAAACCCTTTGACCAACGCCTCAATGGCCTGGGGCTGGTCGCCGGTGGGGGAGTATTCGGAATGTAATTTGAAGATTTTTTGTTCATTTTGCATAAAATCCACCTCCAGATTTCAAAGTAAAAAAGGACGCCTATAAGGCAAAAATTCGTCAAGGAACTTTTCATTTTCGTCGTGGCGCTTTCTCAGATTGCGGCAAAATAGGCCCACGACGAATTTTGTTCACAATTTGCTTTTTTTACAACCTGCCGTACCCATGTAATTCTATATGGACGAAACAGGAACAAACCATATAAAAAGGACTCAGACATTGTCTTTCGTATACCACAAAACAACGAGCCAAGTGACTGCTTGCAGGCATTTGGCGACTGCCATTGACAGTAGACTCTTTGCGTCTACTATATCACAAGTTCTTTCAAAAGTACAGAAGCAGTGAACATCTGTTCTTTTGCTTTTACGCAGTCTCTGGAAGGAATCCTGTTACATCCACCACAATCTCTAACAGTTCGTTTTTAAATAGCTCATTTTCTTCCATATCTGGAAATACCATGTTCATATACTCCTCTATTTCCGGTACTCCATTCGCTATGATCTCTCTGTTGTCAGCATAAACATCTCTTCCTACCTGTCGTTTCACTTTTAAGATACGGTTAATATAATCAATATCCGAATATTTTACGCCATTGATTTCGGATCTGCGAAGTCCCATAAAAACTCCAAAGAGTACCTGCATATAGATCGGAGTATCTCTGCTTTTCTCCAGCAAAACCAAAATCTGCTCCATCGTCAGTGTTTTCTTTTTCGTAACAACATCTTTTGCGATAGCCTGATTTGCCTCATTAGCAGATAAACCGGTTCCTTCAAGATGCTTTCCACCATGTCCAAAACTAACTTCTTTATCACCAATATACCGGATCTGCCAGGACTCCAGATAGCTGTAAAGCTTCTCTTTCTTTGCGAAGGTGCGGTTCCCGGCCTCGTCATACTCATAGGTATAGGTGCCCTTGTCAAACTCCCCCCTGCTCTCCGTGCACTTTATAAGCTGCCCGTTGTCATCATAAATGAAGTTCCGCTCCGTAGTCTCCCACTCCGGGTTCTGGTTCTGCCACGGGTTCTTTCCGGTATGGATGCACAGGTCATCTTGGATTGGCACCGTATTTTTTGATTTGGTACTGTTTTCATTGCAATTTCATTCTGCCGAAAGAAGCATAAAACTCATTGAGTATGGATTGAGTGGAAATTGAACAAAAAAGAAACGCAGCCACGCACCGTAGTGCAAGACTGCTGTAGAAAATACTTTTACATACATCGTTTATTTTTCGAGAATCTGCGGATCAAGAAGGAAATCATAAATGTTTACAGTCAAAATGCCATAGTCATCATAATAGGGCTGTACAATATCTTTTGTGATAACAATCTTTTTAAAAGAATCATCAATTTTTCTGAACGGTCTGATTTCCTGAGTACGCTTCGCTTCATCTGGCTGCGAGTATGCCGACTGAATATAGTATCTGAAAAAGCCAAGATTACATACAAAATCAACTTCTAGTTGTTTGCGGATAACCTTACCATCCTGATCTCGCTCTGCAATCGGTATTACACCTACATCCACGCGGTAGCCACGCATACGAAGTTCGTTATAAATTACATTTTCCATAGAATGGGTCTGCTCGAACTGACGGAAATTGATTCTGGCATTGCGAAGTCCAAGATCGGAAAAATAATATTTCTTTGGAGTTTCGATATATACCTTTCCTTTAATATCATATCTTTGTGCTGATTCAATCAGAAAAAAGTCCTCAAAATAATCCAGATATTTCTTAATGGTAGCGGAAGTGATCCTGGATTTCTTTATCATCTTGAACGTATTCTTCAGTTTTTCCGGGTTGGTCAGCGAACCAATGGCAGAAGAAAGAATATTCAGCAGATCTTCCAGTCCTCCAATGTTCTTCACTCGGTTACGTTTGGTAATATCTCGAAGATAGATCTCATTGAACAGATTCTGTAATGCAGCTGCCTTATCGTTTGCTCCCTCACGAAGGACAACCAGAGGGATACCGCCGTATAGCATATATTCAGATAATCCCATGTACTTATCACCGTTGTAAATGGACATAAACTCAGCAAAACTCAGGGGATACATAGGAATCTCGTCACCACGACCAGCAAACTCGGTAGCTATATCTTTGGACAGGAGTTTTGCGTTACTTCCAGTCACAAATACATCCATATTATCTTTACGAAGATAACCATTCAAAACAGCTTCAAAACAATCCAGCATCTGAATTTCATCAAGCAGCAGATAATACATTCCTTCACCTGCAACTTTGGAACGGATATATGCCATGAACTTTTCAGGGTCAACTCCACGCTTTTCCTTTTCAATCTGAATCAGGCTTTCGCCAATCAGATAAAGATCATCGGCTGAGTCAAAAGCAATGCGAATGATATGGTCAGCATCAACTCCGCTTTCCAATAAGTGATGCTAAAACAGATTATTCAGTAAATAGGATTTACCGCATCTACGAATACCGGTAATCACCTTAATCAGTCCATTATTCTTTCTTTTTATCAGCTTATCTATAGCAATCCATCAAATTACCGCACATAATTGCACGAACAAAACCACCCTAAAC
>ERZ791800.177-NODE-177-length-64923-cov-97.093698_pt1 | contig 64923 bp, 40 predicted proteins | sample MGYA00510310_ERZ791800 | MGnify/ENA primary metagenome ERZ791800 (study PRJEB30046, sample SAMN00791954) | human gut metagenome | study: EMG produced TPA metagenomics assembly of the A metagenome-wide association study of gut microbiota in type 2... | reverse complement strand
CTACCGAGAGAAAGATGATGGCAACCTTGGCAGAAGTTGATGGCGAGACCTATCTTTTCGTGAAGGGTGCGCCTGAAATCGTGATGAAGAAATGCATCATCGAAGATAGAATGCTGAGACAGTCAGCCGAAGAACTCGATGAGTGGCAGCATAAGGCTATGAGAACCCTGGCGTTCGCCTATAAGAAAATAGAAGCTTCTATCATGAGAACTTCCAGAACCTCTACTGCCGAAGTGGTAGCACTTCTCGATGCCAACGATCTTCAGTTGCAGGCCATTGCAGCCATTGCCGATCCTATCCGTCCGGATGTTCCTGCTGCCGTGCAGGAGTGCCGCCATGCGGGTATTGAGGTGAAGGTGGTTACGGGTGATACGGCTGCCACTGCCTTGGAGATCGGTAAGCAGATAGGTGTCTTCGAAGATGAACCTGAGAATATTGGAGCAGATGGCTCCCTGACTTCGCTCGACCAGCAGATGATTACGGGCGAACAGTGGGAGGCTCTTTCTGATGATGAGGCTTACGAGCGCGCGAAGGATATCCGAGTGATGAGCCGTGCCCGTCCTACCGATAAGCAGCGACTGGTGGCTATGCTCCAGAAGCGTGGCGAGGTGGTTGCTGTAACAGGCGACGGTACCAACGATGCTCCGGCGCTTCACTATGCCCATGTGGGGCTGTCATTAGGTTCGGGTACTTCCGTGGCAAAAGAGGCTTCGGATATGACTCTGCTTGATGATTCCTTCAAATCTATCGCCAACGCTGTGATGTGGGGACGTTCGCTTTATCGCAATTTGCAGCGCTTCCTCTTCTTCCAGTTGGTAGTGAATGTAGCTGCCCTCCTGCTGGTGTTGGGTGGTTCTGTCATCGGAACCGAGATGCCATTGACGGTTACTCAGATTCTCTGGGTGAACCTTATCATGGATACCTTTGCAGCCTTGGCTCTCGCCTCATTGCCTCCATCTCACGAGGTGATGAAGGAGAAGCCACGCAAGGCATCTGATTTCATCATCAACAAGAGCATCGGTTTCGGCATTCTGTTCTGCGGCATCGTCTTCTTCCTCGTGATGTTTGCCCTGCTGGTTTACTGCGAGCGCAGAGGCAAGGGTGGAGTAGATGTGCATGAGCTGACCATGTTCTTCACCACCTTCGTGATGATACAGTTCTGGAACCTCTTCAATGCCAAGGCGCTGATGAGTCATCACACCGCATTCTGCCATTTCCTGAAGGATAAGGGAATGATCTTAGTGCTTGTACTGGTATTGGTGGGTCAGTGGATCATCGTAACCTTCGGTGGCGAAATGTTCCGCACTACACCTTTGTCACTTCACGAGTGGCTGCTCATTATCGGTTCAACCTCTGTTGTGCTTTGGGCGGGCGAGCTGTGGAGAGCATTCAAGAGAATGATAGCTAAGAGAAAATAATCCAATGATTAAGATAGAATGAATACTATACATTACAACGAAACTGTACAATTGCAGCCTTGCGTGGCAACTATCGGTTTCTTCGACGGGGTGCATCGTGGACATCAGTTCCTGATCCGTCATCTTGTAGAAACCGCCAGTCAGGAGGGTTTGCAATCCACCATCATTACTTTCGATGAACATCCCCGTAAGGTGCTGCAGAGTGATTATCAGCCGGAGATGTTGAGTACGCTCGATTCAAAACTTCTCCTCCTTTCAAAAACAGAGGTGGATAATGCTGTTGTCTTGCATTTCGATAAGGCGATGGCTGCCATGTCAGCGCGCGAGTTTATGCAGAAGATACTCAATGACCATCTCCATGTTAGGAAACTGTTCATCGGTTATGATCATCGTTTTGGTCATAACCGTTCTGAGACTTTCGAGGATTACGTGCGCTACGGCAAAGAACTGGGTATTGAGGTCATCAAAAACGATGCCTTCCGGATAGATGACATCAATATTTCTTCCTCTGTCATCCGTTCCTTCCTGAAAGAAGGTGAAATAGAGATGGCCAACCAGTGTCTGGGTTATCCTTATACCATTATCGGTAAAGTAGTGAATGGTTATCATGAGGGAAGAAAACTCGGATTTCCGACTGCCAATTTGGACATCTCGCATTTCGGGCAGTTGATTCCTGCCACAGGAGTTTATGCCGTAAAGGTTCGTATGGAGAACTCTATGACTTGGAAACAGGGCATGATGAATGTGGGCAACCGACCAACTTTTAATGGCAAGCAGATTACGCTGGAAACGCATATCTTCAATTTCGAGGGTGATATCTACGACCAACTGCTGCTTGTCTGCTTCATCAAGCGAATCCGTGGCGAACAGAAATTTGATAGTCCTGAGGAATTGGCAGAACAGTTGAAGGAAGATGAAAAAACAGTAGTGGAATTTTTAAATAAGGAGATTGATAATGGCAAAGATTAATTTTAAAAAAGGTCTGACAGACATAGTTTTATACATTATTATATTTATAGTCGTACAGATATTTCTGACTTATGCTGGAGCAGGCATTTGGGCTGCTGTCAAGGGCGAAGGTTATCAGGCAACTCTTCTTGCTATGGGTACGGGAAATAATGCCATCCTGACGGCGCTGACTACGGTATTCAGTAATGTCATCACCCTCATCATTTTCCTGAAGGCTAAATGGACTCCCCTTACCCGTAACTATCTGCAGTCAAAGCCTTGGATCAGTCTGTTGTGGGTCGCTTTGTTTACTCTGGGCGCTATCATTCCATTGGAGTTTGTCTATGAGCAGATTGGTGTCGAGATGGATGCGGATACCGAACGGGTGTTTGCTTCGCTGATGAAGGAGCCTTGGGGCTATGTAGCGATTGGTATATTGGCACCTCTGGCAGAGGAAATCGTGTTCCGTGGCGCTATCCTCCGTACTTTGCTTGATATGGTAAGCAAGAAGAATCATTGGGTTGCCATCTTCATTTCTGCAGCTGCGTTTGGCTTGATACATGGCAATAAGGCGCAGTTTATTAATGCCCTCTTGATGGGCTTGCTTTTGGGATGGATGTATTATCGCACCAAAAGTCTTGTTCCGGGCATTCTGATGCATTGGGTGAACAATACGATGGCTTATGTCTTGAACAATCTGATGCCACAGAGCGATGGCAAGCTTATCGACCTCTTCCATGGCGATGAGAAGACTGTATATTACGCTGTAGGTTTCTCGCTCTGTATCATGATACCAAGTTTTATCCAGATGATCTTGAGGCTTCAGAAACCGAAAAATGTTCCTACTAAATTCTGAAGAACATAATGCTTATGATAGCAATAAATAATATGCTATAAATAAAAAGCAATCAATAAAATACAATATAAAATAAAGGCTGCCTCCGAAATATGGGGCAGCCTTTTTTGATTATTGAATAATCAGTATTGTAAAAGATGAATTATTTGCTGAAAGTTACATTCTCCACATGGTCATTCACGTAGATATTCGCCATATCTGCCGTCTTATACCACTTTGGTTTTCCCGGCATGTCATCCGAAATCACCTTGCCGTTGATGGTGAAGTTCTCGAAACGAATGTTCTTCACCTTGCGTCTCTCGTCGTAACCGGCGATGATGCTCATGTTAGGAGCTTCTCCAGTGTAGGAGATGTTGCGCAGGGTGATGTCCTCGATGCCACGTCCTGGGGCAGAACAGTACTTCTTGTTGAAGCATACGCGCATGTTGAAGAGCATTCCCTTGCGGATGTTGTCGATGTGGAAGTCCTCAAAGGTGACGCCTTTTACCAGGATGTTGTCGCCATTGTTGATGCCGATGCAGCCCTGATAGTCTATCTGGTTCTCGGCATGTTCTAAGATGTCAATGTCCTTATAGAGCACGTTGGTGATGTCTTCGTTTTCTGGAGTCTCGCTGTGCAAGCCTATCATGATAGGATGAGCCACGTCTGCCCACATCACAAAGTCCTTGATGGTAATGTTCCTGCAACCGCCATGATAGTTCTTGCGGGTGCAGTAGATGGTGGAACAGTCGTCGCTGGTACGTGCAAAGAGATGCTCCTGATACACGTTGTTGCTGGCAAAGATGTTGAATCCGTCGCCCCAACCATACCAGCTCATCACCTTGGCATTCTTCACGGTTACGGAATCGCTGCCGCCGATAGGCAACTGGGTGGTGAGAGGTCCGTCGATATACACATTCTTGGAATATCTCACCATGATACCCTCATGTCTTCCTGGCATGACGATGCCGTGACCGAGAATCTTGACGTCTTTTGAACCATAGGTGGATAACCACCCCTTGATGACGGCTCCGTTGTCAATAAAGACAGTCTTGCCTGATGCAATGTGAATAGAATCGCCCTTGAAATCGTGAACGCCCGGGCCGAAATACATCAGATCTTTTTTCTTTTTTACCTTAGGCTTTTCTAATACGTTGTCTGCGAAGATTTGGAGATTCTGGTAGATGTTGCCGTTGATTTCTACGGAGAGGTAGCGAGGACGGTTGAGAGAGAATGTCAACGTGTTGCCCTCCTGCTTAGCCTCTATTCCGTAGGAAATCGGACGGACCTTGAAACTCTTGATATCCTGAGCAATGCTCTTTACTTGAATTTCAACTTTACCTTCGAATTCAAACTTAGCTACGGATGTGACCTCTACATTGTGCTTGGCATCAGCCACCCTATCCACCTTGAAGGCGTAGGTATCGATGTCTTTCCAATCTCCTCCATTGACACGTGCTTGCACTTGAAAGTCTTTCTTTAGTTCAATGCCTGCTGGTGCCTTGCTCACTACCAGACGGTCCTTGGCGATGGCAGAGAGAGTCATGATGCAGAGAGCTAATGTTATTAATGTCTTATTCATAAAATGATCTTGTTTTTGATGATTCTTTATTATTATACGAATATAAGACTTAATATACTGATGGAAAATGCAAAGAGATTGCGATTTATCAGTTGTTTCAAGTAAATGTCTTGCTCATTTTTAGGGCAAAGTTTATTTGATTTACTTTGCCAGTTTGTTGTAGTCCAGTCCCCATTGCTTGGCAAGCTTCTTGGCTTCTTTCTTGGTCAGGTGAACCACGGCTCCATGCTTCGGTTGGGTGAAGTTGGTGGAGAACATCACGCCGCCCTCGTTGAAACGTCCCAACTGCTTGAAGTGCTCGAAGTCAGAGGTCTCCTCGAAACCGAAATTGTGTACCTTTCTGCCATAGTTGTCGTACATCAGAACCCACTTATCTTCGCCGATTCGCTTCCATACGGTAGGAGCTTCGCAGGCTGTAGGTTCTTCGTCTATCCAGGCAGGGTTGTATTGCCAGCCAGCGTTAATCTTGTCAGAGGTTGCCTGCTTGATGCCTGGAGTCCCGTCGTGGGCTACGTAGAAGAGATGGTATTTGCCCTGCGCATAACAGATGTCGCCGTCAATGGCTGTCTTGTTTTCGATAGGATATTCGAATAGGAGTTGAGGCTCCGTCTCTATCTTGTCGAAATCATCGTTCACATACATATAGTAGAGACGGTTTCGTTCGTTCTTGTAGCGCATGGTGAGATAGATCATGAGTTTCTTGGCTATAGGGTCGTAGATGGTTTCCGGTGCCCAGGCACAACCTATTTCTGCAAACTTAGGGGAGAGGTCGGTGATGTTGACAATCTTGTGGGTCCAGTGTATCAGATCCCATGACTTCATCAGTACGAGTCCCTTATTGTTTCCCCATCCGTAGGTCTTTCCGTCTCGTTCCCATTCCGTAGCTCGTTTTCCTTCTCTCTGTGCGAAGATGTGGAGGTTGGTCATGGCGAGATAGAAGGCTCCATCTGGCCCACGGTAGATGTGAGGATCACGGATACCCTTCTGGGTTGCGATGGTATCGCCGGCAATGACGGGGTGGGCATCGTTGAGAGCTGTAAAGTGGTAACCGTCTCTACTCATCGCCATGTACAAACCGTGGGTATCATCACGGTGGAAAACCATGAGGTAGGCAGTTAGGTCTTTCTCTTTAGGAAACGATTTGGCAAAGCCTGTGCTTGGCATAGCTAATGCAAGGGCAAGCAGGGGAAGTTTGAAGTAATTTCTCATTATTATAGTTGTTTATTGATTTTGTTGGTTTAATTATTTTGCAAAGATAATACTTTTCACGCGAACATGGGTGTTCTTTTTATGATTTTATGTAAAAAGACCGTAAATTACATAAAAATGAAGCCAGCTTCATCTGTCAATGAAACCGGCTTCGCCATTGGATGAAATAGGCTTCATAGCTGGTCGAAGCTTACTTCATGTATTGAGTATCTAAAATTCTATCTTTTTATCACCTTTTTGATGATTACCTTACCTGTATTGTCAGTTGACTTCTGGATATACACACCCTTAGTTTTGCCATTGGTCTGTACGCCAGATACGGTGTAGTATTGTGTATTAATGTTTTCACCCTTTTCTGATACTCCTATGTTTGTAATACCTGTAGGGAGTTCTTCATCCTTGACCGGTATGAATACAAATGGGAATTGAGTCAGACCGGCTGTTCCCTTTGTTTTCAGAACACCATTCTCATTTGCTTTCCAGTATTCTTCTTTGGTAAGGGTTCTGACTGCAACATGATCAGAACCAATCAGACCACGGATGTAGTATGGGAAATAGGCTTTTTTAGCCATTTTGGTCGCATTCAGATATGGAGTGTTACCACCTATCAGACAAGAGAAATTATACTTAGGAGTCTTGGTGGTTGCTCCCTTTACTTCAGCAATCCATACCTGAGAAGCATCGTAATGTCCGTCTTCTTTTACCAGTGGAGTAAATGATGGCATGGTTTCACCTTGATTCTTATAGGTAAGATAGGCATCGTTTTCCACATCGTAGATGGCATATTTACCAGCTTCCAGAACTACATAATTCTCGTTCATGACCATCACATGATAGGTCAGCTTCTGGTCGAAGTTCTCACCTGTGATGTACAGCGTGTAGTCTCCGCTGGTCAGTCCTTCTGTCAGATCCAGATATTTACCTTCGGTACCATTGCTCCATGTATATTTGACATTGACAATATTTTCTGGTGCATTAGCATAGAGTACGAGAGCGTCTCCCTGATTGACAATCAGGTCCAGAGAATCTGAAACCAGACGGTTGTTCAGCAGCGCACAAGGCTGCAATCCTTTGACATGGATGCGGAAAGTAATCGTCTGAGCCAATCCGCCCTGGTTGATAAACTGACCCTTGATTTCTTTATCCGAGATTAAGGATGAAAGGGTTATGGAAGTACCTGTTTGTCCTGTGCTCCATTTGCCGTCTCCCCAACCGCTGGCGCCGGCGACATTGAGAGTAACATTGCTTCCACAAGGTACAACAGCTTCTGTAGCACCGACCCATGTGTCATTGCAGTAGATAGAACTGCTTATTGTGGTAGGAGTACAATCTGCATTTACTGCAATAGAGAACATCTGCTCGCTTTTAATGCCGTTTTCATTGGTATATGTGGCACGATAAATGAAACTCTTGTCTGTAGTGACTGTGATGTCTTTGGTTGTCTCACCTGTATTCCAACTCCAGTTACCAGTATCCACAACACCTTCAGGAAGTTGAGGCATCAATTTGACTGTTTTGCCTTTTGGAAGGGCGGTATTTACATTGATGATGTAATTGTTTTCCAGTCCACCTAATTCATTATGATCGATAATCTTTCCATCATATTCCATCTTTGGAGTCAATAAGGTAGGTCTGTGCTGTTCGTCGGCAATACCATCGTAAGTACAAGTCAAAACGGAGTATCCCATGTGGTCGTAAGGACCGCTTACTGCTCCCGTCGGCCCACCATCTATTCCCATCTTCTCTAATGCGATTTCCGAGAAAGGCATCTTTACGCCCTTTACTCCTTCGTAATGTCCGATGACACGTGCCCAGTATGGGCGCATCTCTCCGCGACTACCTCCATTAGGTCCACCTTGTACCCAGGCTTGATGCCATGCAGAGTGACAGTCTGTATAATGGTAGTTGACCCATGGCAGATCGTCTCTTCCGTCAAAGTTGTATGCCGCTTGGAATTCAAGACCAGCAGCGATTCGGTTGTCGTGATAGGAGTAGAGGTCATCACCTTGATTCCATGCCGTCTGGCAGATATCAACGGCAAGACCTGCTGCCATTTGGGCATGTCCTTGGTCACGACCGGTTTCCTGCATCTGACCTACCTTTCCGTATGCACCTGTTTCTCCTGCATATTCTGCAACATGAGGCACGAGATTATCTATATATTCATTCAGTCCTCCGTTGTACTTGTCTGTCTCTGTATTCTCAGGTGCCCATGGCCAAGGATAGTTGGCTTTAGCCAGCTCTGCCTGATCGTACTTGTAGTAAGACATTGCCTGGTTATAGATAAAGACATCGTCGCATAGAATACCTACAGACATCAGGGCGAGTGTGTTGCAAAGTCCCCAGTTGCTCCAGTAATGGCCAGGTCGTTGACCTCCATGAGTTGCATCATAGCGCCAGTTGCGCCAGGTATCATTGCGGGAACGCTGGAATCTCATGATAGTGGGATACCAGAGATCCAGCATCCATCTTTTGAATGTCTCGAAATCCTTGGCTTTCCATCCTTCGTAGTCACGCATCAATTCTGCAGCTTGTGCAAATTCATATCCATAAAGACCTCCTGCAAGAGCGAAGTTACTGTCGCCACCGATACCTTTGCAGGTGTTGGCCCAAGCCATCAATACATCAACGGCATGTTTGGCGCACGCTTCATTTCCTTCTATCTTCCAACGGAGTGCATTCTGATAAGCGATGGTTGCACCACGGGCAGCATTGATATAATTCTGACCAGAGCTACCGCCACGGATGATGGTTTCTACTGGCCATGTTGCACAGGTGGGTTGTGCAAATTCTGCATTCTTCAAGATGTTATAAGCCTTGGTCACCTTCTCATTACCGGCAGCCAGTTGTGCCTTGATGCGTTCGAAGTCTGCATTGGTATGTAGTCCTCCTGGATGACGGAAGCCACGGCTTGAATCATAGGCTGGCATCAGTTCAGTATCTGTGAAAATCATTCCTTGTGTAGCTTTCACGTTTTGGATAGCTGCCTTCAGGTCTGCCACATATTCGTCTATCACGAATTGTGACAGAGTTTCTTTCTCGCTCTTAGCCTTAATGAGTTCGTAGGTGTCTGAAAGCATGGCTACTGCATCAGCAGTATAGATACTGATATCACCATTGATGAGTGTAGAAGCTTCTTTTAAAGTTGTGTTCAGCGTAGTCAGATTGCCTTGTGTGCCGTGACGGAATTCGTTATCGTAGTCATCAGCAGCTAAAGCCAATTGGGTCACTTCGCTTCCTGTCAGTGCTCCGTCATAAATACGGATATCTGCCACCTTGGTGTTTTTTAAATATACATCATTGTCAAAAGGAGAGCGGCCTATCCAGTTGTATTTAGGCGCTTCTGTACCAAATATTTCTGATATCTTATTGCTTGTTGCGCTCGCCTTCTTCTGACCATTTACATAGAGTGTTCCTTCTGTGCCCTTTTGCACATAGACTACGTTTACCCAATTTCCTTTTGGGGAAACCTGTGTGGCATTGACACTTTTCTCGCTGCCATATCCTGCTGCTGAAGAACCCACTCGCTGGGTATTGAGTGTATAGAAATAGTAGCAACCTTCAGTTTGGGTACATGCAGGATTATTACTGAAAGTGAACAGGAAGTTACCCAAGCCAGTAATGTCTTGGGTAGCATTTACGTAATAATACATACTGATGGAGAAGTCGCTGCATCCAGCCAATACTTTTCCTGTACCTTCGCCCATGTCAAAATATCCATTTTCCGACCCCAGGTTCAGTACATGATATTTTCCCATTGTTTCCACTTTGGCGTTATTCATCAAAGTGCCAACAATGTTTCCCCCGGAAATGACTTCTTTGACATTTCCGCCAGTTGCATTTTCAAAGTTGAAATGCAACTTGAGATTTGCACCATCTGCCCACATTCCTAAGACATTGAGCAAAGCTGCAAAAACGACGAGTAATCGATTTTTTTTCATATAGTTTATGTTTTTAATTTATCTTTGTTTTCTTATTCTTTGTTTCCTTATACAAATAAGTACACGCTGCTTACTTATTATAAACGATTTTTTTGATGTTTTATGGTGAAAATTCGATTATTATTGTTATTTTTGCACTTAAATATAAATCATATCTCATAGAAATGAAGAACCTAATCCTGATAATACTTTTTATATGCACTTGCTGTCTGCCGATAAGTGCCCACTATATCTATCGCTTATTGAACACCTCTATCGGCTTGCCTGACAATGAAATCAAGTCGCAACTTTGGCTTCCGGATGGAAGATTGTGTGTCCGTACTTCATCCAGTCTGTCATTCTTTGATGGTTGCACCTTCCGCTCTTTTCCTCCTGTGGTAAGCGAGATGTATCCTATGGATTATGTGGCAGCCTTGCCAACGGCTTATGTGGATGGTCAGCAGCGGGTTTGGATTAAGGAATCAGGACAGATGTTGGTTTTCGATTTGACCACAGAAAGATATGTTGGCGATATCAGGGGATTGCTTGCTTCTATGGGCATCAAAGAACGTATCCGTAATTTATTTATTGATTCAGCTAAAGATTTCTGGTTTGTGACCGTTTCAGGGAAAGTCTTTCATCTGGAGGGAAATTCAAAAGGAAAGGCTATTGCCGTGCGTGTGCGTGCCAAGGGATTACGGGATGTGGCTAATTGGGCAGGTAATCATTGGTTTGTCTATCATGATGGAAAGATTATGTGCTGGAATGCGGCGATGACAAAGGTTCTTCATAGTCAACTTCTGTGGAATGGTGAAATGCTGGCGCGTGATTTCGTGCAGTTTTCACAAAACTCAGAACAGCTATGGGTGATGTGGAATCATGGTGTCGCTTCATGGCTTTCTCTTACCCATCAATGGCAATACAGATATGTGAATGATAAGGATGTTGCGGTCACGTTGTGTGCCACTTCTCCGAAAATCTGTTATGTAGGGCTTCGCAATGCGGGCTTGTTGGCTCTGTCGGCAGATGGAAATACGATGCTCCAGTCAGAATATGAGATGATGAATGGAGATGTTGTAAGAGATGGCGTGCAGACGATTGCTTACCGGGATGGTAATCTGATGGTGGGAATGGCAAATCATGGCATTTTCTTCTGTCATTCCAATATGCAGCGTTTTCCTTACGTTACCTATCAGCAACTTGGTTTGTCTGATGGCGGTTTTCGCCTCAATGATGGAAAGGGAGGAAAACCTTTGGTCGTGACTTCTCAAAAAGTGTATCAGCTCTTGATGCCTGAGATGCGATTGAAGCCTTTGCCTGTGAAAGGCACTGATTTCATCCGCGGTATGGTGGATAGCAGAAATCGTGTTTGGATGGGAAGTTACAAGCAGGGTTTTTATATGTGGGATGGTCTGGAAACTCACCATTTCATGCAGGGTAGTATTCCGCAGAAAGACATTAACTACAATATCGTAAGAGAGTTTCAGGAAGATGCGCATCATCGCATTTGGGTAAGCTTTCATGGTGGCATAGGTGTCTTGGATGAGAATTGCCGCATCCATCCTCTGAAAGATAAGCATCTGGAAAAATATAAGGTGGTCAATGAGTTCCGGATAGATAAGAATGACGTTATCTGGGCAGCCACTTCGCAGGGATTCTTTGCTTATTCTCTGAAAGATAAGAAGTTTCTGTCTCCTCAGAATCTTGTGGATGATGTGGAGATGCAGAATCTGCTCAGTGGACCCTGCAAGGCCTTGCTGGTTGATAGTCAGGGTTGGATATGGATAGGTTCTCTGAACGGTGTGTTTGTCTTGAACCCGAATAGCAGAAAGGTATTCCATTACGGTTTGAAAAATGGAATGCCCAATGAGATGATCAATGGAATCATCGAGGATCAGTTTGGAAATGTATGGGTGACCACTGCCAATGGCTTGTGCCGCTTTTCTCGTTTGGATGAGCAGAACTTCAGATTAGCAGTCTTTGATGAACAGAATAAGTTGGGCGATTGTAGCTTCAACTGGATGGCAACGACCCATCTTGCTGGAGGTAAACTCCTTTTTGGCAGCCAGAATGGTTTTTATGTAGTGGATCCTTCTAATATTCAGAATTTGAAATATTCAGGCCACCCAGTTTTCACTTCCCTCTTTGTGAATGAACAGGAGGTATTGCCGGGTAAAGAACTGAACGGAAGAGTCTTGTTGGAGAAAGCCCTGTCTTCTACAAGAAGGGTCGTGTTGCGATATGATGAGAACTTTATCACGGTTTATTTCTCTGGCCTGAATTTTGACATGCCTCGCCATACCTATTATAAATATAGGTTGAAAGGAGTCAATGCTGATTGGGTGGAAAGTAGTCCGCAGGATGGTATTGGCAAGGTGAGCTATACCAATCTGGCTCCTGGCGAGTATGAACTCGAGGTATTTTCTGCTGGCTTTGATAAGCAATGGAGTCAACAGTCCATCAGACTTCTGATTGTCATACAACCTCCTTTCTGGGCCACCTGGTGGGCTAAGTTGTGTTACTTGCTGCTTATCGGCGGTGCTATTTTCTGGCTCATCAGCAGGAAGATGAAGCGGAATCGCCAGCGAATGGAGGTGGAAAAAAACAAGGAACTGGAGGAAATGAAATACCGTTTCTTCACCAATATCACCCATGAATTCCGTACGCTCCTTACGCTCATTATCACTCCTGTGGGTAGTGTGCTGAAGCGTACTGCTGATGAGGAAACTCGCCAACAGTTGAAGGGTGTGAGCAAGAATGCAGGCGATCTGTTGCAGTTGGTCAACCAGTTGCTCGATTTTCGTAAGATGGAAACGAATGGAGAAAGCCTTAACTTACGGAGCGGAATCTTCGGTGAATTCGTGGAATATACTACCATGAAGTTTCAATCTTTGGCTGAGCAAAAGCAGGTGAGTCTGGATGTAAATGACCATTCAGACGGTATCTTTATGTGCTTTGATCGTGACAAAGTGGCTAAAATCCTGAATAATCTCTTGTCTAATGCCTTCAAATATACTCCTTCGGGAGGAAAGGTTAGGGTTGAGTTAAGTCAGACTGTCTGTGATGACCGCCGTTTTGTGCGCATGGAGGTGGTGGATACGGGTTGCGGCATCTCTCCTGAAGACCAGAAACGTGTGTTCGACCGATTCTTCCGTTCTGCCGACCAGAAAACTACGAATGTGGGATCTGGCATCGGCTTGAACATGGTGGCAGAGTATGTGAAGTTGCACCAGGGCAAAATCTCTTTGGAAAGTAAAGAAGGCGAAGGCTCCCGATTTATTGTAGAATTACCTGCCGATCTAAAAGCAGAAACTCATGAGGCTTCTTTGAATCGCCAGACGGATGATTCTTCTAAACAGCAGTCTGCTGCTAATCGTCAGGCGGTTGCTCCTTTGGGGCATCAATTGGGAAATCATCAGTTTATCGATAAGAGTATATTGGTGGTAGAGGATAATGAAGGCTTCCGTCAGTATCTGGTCAAGGAACTGTCTCATATATATAATAAGGTATTGCTGGCGGAAGATGGTTTGCAGGGTGCCATGATGGCAGAAGAACACAATCCAGACCTCATCATTACCGATGTGATGATGCCGCGGATGAGTGGCACCGAAATGTGCCGTCGCATCAAGGAAAATCTGCAGACTTCCCATATTCCAGTCATTCTTCTTACGGCATGGAGTACGGATGAGGGGCGGGCAGAAGGCTACAAGGTGGGAGCTGATGCCTATATCGCCAAGCCGTTTGATATGGATGTACTCCTTGCTCGCATCAGTAATCTCCTGGAGAAGCAGGAAAAGAGAATACATGATTTCTCACATAGTGCTTCGCTGGATGTCAAAAACATTGCCGACTCGGCTCCTGATGAGAAGTTCCTGAAAGAAATCATCTCTTTGATAGAAAAGAATATCACGGATTCTGATTATACTACAGATTCGCTTGCCGCTGATATGGCGATGTCGAGAATGAGCCTATATCGTAAGATGAAAGCTTTGACAGGACAAACTCCTTCCGACTTTATCAGAACGGTACGTTTGAAGGCTGCGGCTGAACTTTTGAAGAGCGGACAGCGCAATGTTTCTGAAGTCTGCTATCTTACAGGTTTTGCCACTCCGCAGAACTTTACCAAGCATTTTAAGGACATGTTTGGCGTTGTTCCTTCCCAATATAGGGGGTAAAAAGGGTGTTGTTACGTTTGATATGTGTTTTTGTTACGGTTCACACATAGGCATATGGGATTATTCTCTAATTTTGCAGCCGTAAACTAAACCAACGTACAACATGAAACCAACAACTGTAACCCAGCAACAGATGATTGCTGACTTTTATAAGGAATATCAAGTAAAGCTTGTCAACTTTGCTGTAGCTCGCTTGGGCAATTGGCAGGAAGCTGAAGACTTGGTGCAGGATGTGTTTGTCAAGTTGATGACCTATGACGGCATCATCAATAAGACAACCATCCGGTCATTTGTCTTCACCATAACCAATCATGAAGTCATGAATATCCTGCGCCGTAGAGCATGTCGTCACAAGGTGGAAGAGAATGTGGCGTATGAGCAGGAATTGCAGCATTGTGCCGTAGAGCGTGTCGTAGAGTATCATGATACGCTGCGTATGGTCAATTATTGTGTGGATCAACTGACTCCTTCCTGTGCCAAGGTTTATCGTATGACTCTTTTTGACGGTAAATGCGCAGGAGAGATTGCAAAGGAATTGAATGTTTCTAAGCGTACCGTCGAATCTCAGTTGCTCACTTCCCGCAAGAAAGTCAGAATGATGCTTCAGGCGATATAATGTGTAATTAAACCTATAACTTTATATAAAACGAACCCTATTTAACTTTTAGTTTATATGATGAAATCAAAACTGTTTATATTTTGTTTTTTGGCTGTTTGCCAAGTGTGTCAGGCCAACTTCTTGCCTGTTAACCTGAAAGTAAATGGATTACCTAATCCTGTAGGGATAGATACTTCAAATCCAACTTTCAGTTGGCAGACGGAAAGTGACGAGAGAGGTTTCCTGCAGTCTGCATACGAATTAGTTGTAAGGTCTGCTTCTGGAGCAGAAGTTTGGAAATCAGGAAAAGTTGAGTCTGCTTTGCAAAATCAGATTACATACGCAGGAAGTCCCCTTGTGTCATGTTCCCCTTATTCTTGGACGGTTACAGTCTATGATAAGAATGGTAAAGCATCAGTAGCCTCAGAGGGCACTTTCGAAACTGCTTTCCTCAATGCCAATGAGTGGAAAGCGCAATGGATACAACCTGCCAAAACCTGCAATGCAAAGGTGGAAATTCCGCTCCAGACTTCATGCAGGTATGTCAAACTTGATGTCACCAAGTTGGGACTTCCAGCTTCCACAGATTCCAAGTTCTATTTCTTACAGTTGGCAGAAATGGAAATCTATAGCGGAGAAGAAAATGTGGCCCGTAAGGCTACCTTCAGTGCGAGCGATACCTGGACGATTGGTAACTGGAACTTAAACTATCTTAATGATGGAGTTGTTCTGGGGACAACTTTAGGATATACTACAACACAAAAAGGTAATAATAGTCAGCATGTGTATGTCATTGCCGACTTAGGTAAGGTAATGGACATCAACCGTATTGTGCTTTATCCACGACAGGATGATAAGGCTGCGAGCGGTACAGAAGCAGCTAACTTCCCAAGTTCTTATACCATCCAGACATCAGATGATAACAAGAAATATTCTGTAAAGCATCAAGTGGTTGATGGAGTTGCTCCAAGTTTCATCAATACATCTCAGGTAATTCCTTATCTTGGCAGAAACTTTACTGTTGCGAGTGGAAAGAATGTCAAGCGGGCAAGAATCTATGCTTCGGCATTGGGAGTATTTGATATGACTCTAAATGGAAAACCAGTTACCGAAAACAAACTGGAACCAGGAGAGAGCGAGTATGAAAAGACGATACTTTATTCTACATACGATGTTACTTCTATGGTTTTGCAAGGTGCCAATACGCTGATAGCTCGCGTTGCGGGTGGCATCTTTCATGTTGATAAGCTGAATGGAAGATTCTCCAAAGGAGAAGTGGTGAACACTGGAGATAAGGCTTTGAAGGCTGAATTGCATATTGATTATGAGGATGGAACATCTGATGTGATTCTGACTGATGAGCAGTGGACAAGTACACCTTCGCCTACATTGGGAAGTAACTGGTGGGGCGGTGAAGACTATGATGCCCGTAAAGAAATAGCTGGTATTGGCCAGGCTTTCTATGATGTAAGTACTTGGAATCCTGTAGAAGTGGTAGCCTCTCCTTCTTTCAGAAGTAGTCAGACCAGTGGATTGGGCGTCCTGAAAGCTCGCCAGCATGAACCGGTTCGAGTAGTGGAAGAATGGAAAGCGGTAGGTGTGAAGAGTGTATATAGTGGCGGCTACCATCTCTATGTCGTTGATTTCGGAAGAAACTTTGCTGGGCAGTACCGTTTTAAACTGAAAGGTAAGAGCGGACAGGTTATCACTCTTCGTGAGGGAGAAAGTCTGAATGCTGATGGATCTATCTTCATGGAGAATTACTATACTGGTCCTGCAGATACGTATGAAACTTATACTTTTGCAGGCAAGGAAAATGGCGAGGAATGGGGACCTGAGTTTATGTACCATGGCTTCCGTTATCTTCAGATTATAGGTCTGGATGAGGCTCCCAAGCCGGAAGATTTTACGGCTTTGCGTTTGCGTAGTGATATGGACTTGGCAGGTACTTTCGAAACTAACAACTCCTTGCTCAATGATATTCATGTTATCTGCCGTGATGCCATCCAGAGTCAGTTGTATAATAGTATCACCGATTGTCCTCATCGAGAAAAATTGGGATGGCTGGATGTTCCTAATGAGATGTACAATTCCTTGGTCTATAATTATGACATGGAAAATTTCTTCAAGAAAGTAGTACAGGATTGTTTTGATGCACAGTACAGTAACGGAAGGGTTCCAAGTACCGTTCCTCACTTTATGTCGGTATATGATGATGATCCAAACTGGGGTGGAGCTGCCATCTTGGTACCTTATCGCAATTGGAAAACCTATGGTGATATGACAACTATGACCAAGTTCTATCCTCAGATGAAAAAGCTGATGGATTATTATACTTCCAAGACGGTGAATCATATCATGCCAGGACGCAATTATAGTGTGTTAAGTGACTGGGGACAGGAAACGGCAGGAGTCAATCCAATGGTTCCTGGTGAGTTTACCATTACCACCACCTATTATTATATGTTGAATGCGATGGCGGAGATTGCTTCTTTCCTTGGTAAGGATGTAGATGCAAAGGGATTCCTCACTCAGGCTCAGAATACGAAGAAAGCTTTCAATGAACGCTTTTATAAGGATGGAGTTTATGAATACGGACAGCAATCTGAATTTGCCATGCCTCTCTATTACGGGCTCGTAGATCAGGAAAATGAAGAGTTGGTAGCTGCTAAGTTGGCTGAGCGTGTGAAGAAAGACAACTATAAGATCAAGACTGGTGAAATCGGTTTGAAACCTTTGTTTATGTCTTTAGCGAAGTATGGATATAATGATATTGTTTATCAGATGGCAAATCAGACCGATTGTCCAAGCTATGGATATTGGGTAAAACAGGGTTACACTACCACTCCTGAATATTGGGATGTTGGAGCTTTCTCCCAGAATCACTGTATGATGGATCATATCGAGGAATGGTTCTTCTCTCAGTTGGGTGGCATTCGGAATGATGGTAATGGTTTTGATATAGTTCGTATCGAACCATGGATTCCTGAAGATATGGATCATTTGGATGTAACGACACGCAGCATTTATGGAAATATTCGTTGCCATTATGAACGTGGGGCTGATGACGAGATGAATTATACTTTTGAGATTCCTGCAAATAGTCAGGCAAATATCGTTCTGCCTTGCTTGAATCACCAAAGTGTATTTGAAAATGGAAAAGATGTGAAAAGTGGCGAGAATGGTGTCGTATCTGTAGAATACAAAGATGGAAAGGCTTATTTGAAAATAGGATCTGGAAACTATACTTTGCAGATTAAAAAAAAAGAAGCCACAGGAATCCAAGAGGTAAACATCTCAAGGGCACGGCTAAATGATGTCTATTATGACTTGGAAGGGCGAAATCATGGCAAAGTGAGACCTTCTCAGAAAGGAATTTTTATTTGGAATCAGAAAAAAGTTGTTCTCTAAAGAATTGCTTTGTAGAAAGAACAGGTTTGTATTGTACAAAAAAGCAATACAAACCTGTTTTTTTAAAGTATATTGTAAGTCTGTTTTGTATAAGTATAAAACGACAGAAACAAAAATAATTTTTTATGAAAACTAAAAAGCTTACATTATTGTTGACTGCTGCAATGTTCTTGATGGGGGCAGGATCTATCACGAAAGGACTCCCATCGGACGACCCTGAATATGGTGGCGTAAATAATGATCCCACAATTGAGGTTGATGCCAAAAAGAATCCGAGTTCTTCTACTTGGGATGGATGGACAGAATATACATCCTGGGATGATTGATGCGTAGCGTCAGGTCTGATGATATAAAAAGGTCCTCAAAACATGAAACTTGTTTTGAGGACCTTTCATATTTTCTATGATATTTGCTTTCTGAAAGAACTTCCTATTGGACGATTACTTTAGTGCAGATATTACCCATGATTACGGCATATATGCCAGCAGGTAGATTCTGAGTTCTTCCCATTAACATACCGTTCAGATTATATACTTTGACAGGAACATCAGAAGTAACGATAATACACCCTTTTCCTCCCTTGATATTTGGGATTGGGGTAGATGAGGAAGGCAAGCCAATGCTTGTAGAAACATTATCTGAAACATAATAGAGTTGGAAATCATCGAATGACATCCATGTTCCAGTAAACTTCTTGCCCGTCAAATAGAAATCGTTGGTATATCCTATGGTCAAGGTATGATTTCTTACGATGATGTTCTGTATTTCGCAAGGATTCCATCCTTTGCCTAATTTACCTTGAGTATTGCCAGAGTTTTCAATTTCTTGCTGATACCAGTCTGATTCTGTCTGAGCTGTCAGGAATACGGCTTCACCATCAGTGCGGGCGCAGGCTTTAAGCGTGTAAACTCCATTTGGTAGGTCTGTCAAAGTCTGGTGACCAGTAAACCAAAGGCTGCCTGCTGTTTTATTGAAAGAGTCAAAATACATATTGGTAGTATTGCCGCTATAGTGTTGCCCGCTCTTTCTGCTTCCGTCACCATTGGTTACATTGATATCCCATCCTTCTGAGTCTTCAGCATCCGCATTCTTGATGTAATAGGTAAAGTCTGTAGATGGACTCGGAACTTGTGATAAGCGAGTTTTGTTGATCATTTCCTTCAAAGCACGGATGACATCCTTGATGGATGGTTCTGAGACTTGTTTTCCTGCTTCTATCCATTGATCATACAGCTCGGTCTGTGTTTCTAACTCTTGACGTGCTTGGTCTGCATATTTCTCATCTTTAGCGATGTTATGAGCTTCTTCTGACAGTGCCTTATATTGCTCAAGAATCTCGGTCAAGTCAGTGCCTGATTTTAAGGATTCACGTAATAGAGTCAATGCTTCCAGTTGTGCCTCACGTCCTACAGCATTCTTGGCTGTAGTAATCAGTTCACTTAATGAGTTGTCTTCCTGTGCTTCTGCTTTTTTGATAGCAGCGTCAATAGCATTTTGTATCAGTTCCGCATCATCTTCTATTTGATTTAATGTGAAGTCAGAGACACAGAACCAGCCTTTCGTGCCACCTCCAGAGGTTGACGAATAGCCAATACGCAGGGTTCCATCTGTTCCCACAACAATCGGCTCGGTGGTTTGTTTTTCCCAACCTGTAGTTTGATTCCATATAGCGACTTCTTTTATTGGAGAAATCGTCTTGTCAGATTGAGCTTCGGCATAAGCATGCTGATCGGTGATTTCACCAGGACCGCACATGGAAATGGCAGACAAAGTATAGGCACCAGGCTTTAGATTACCTAAGTCTTGATGGATATCCATTGACGTGAAATTGTTAGACCAGTTGTTCCAACAAGTCTTTCCTGCTATAGTTGCAGTTTTGAAATCTCCTCCAGCAGCTTTGTTGGCTATTGTCCAATGAGTAGATCCATCTGTAAAGGAAGGGTTCTGAATCTCATTGCTCAGTTCTTGCGTCTTCGTGTCTTTGCGAACATCTATGACGGCATTGGCTAAAGATTGTATAATCTGGGCACTGTCACTCTCTGCAATTGTCTGTTTTGCTTTACTGAGAGCTTCTTTCAGATTTGTGAGTTGTGTTTCTGAGAGTGAGGCGGTCTCGATTTCTACCAATCCTTGTGCTTCCTTGCGCAAGAACTCTAATTGTGCTTTCTCATTCTGCCCTACTACGTAGGTGTTGAATGATTTAGCAGGCAGTGTAGCTACCATATATTTGCCATCTATATCCAGTGTTAAAGTCTTTTCGCTGCTTCCGTCATTTCCTGCTACAATCACGATGTTGCCTTCAGGTGTTAATGCCGTTGTCACAAGCTGACTTTCGTCAGTTGTTAAAATCTTAGAACCAGCAGGGATGAAGTGTGTATAATGGCAGTAAGCGTAATATTCCGGCGTGTAGCGTGGGGTCTTAGTGCCAGAGTTGACTTGTACCATTGCGTTCTGTATCCATCCCCATGGACTGATACCATTGTCTTTCAAGATGGCATTCCAATAATAATAGGTAGTAACTTTATTGGCAAGGTAATGGTTCGCTAATTGGAAGGTATGTGCTCCTGCATTCCAGTCAAAGGTTCCACTTCCACATTCATTCTCTGTCTGAATTGCTTCATACTGAGGATGGCGGCGGAGAATCTCTTTCATGGCATTGGCACCTTCCCATTGGAAGCCGATGGCATCCATATATTTATCTATGTTCGGGGTGCTCAGAATTTGCTCATATACATCCAATGATCCTGTATTCATGGTTCCTATAATTAGTTTGAGGTTTGGCTGGTGCTCTCTCATATAAGGACCGAGATATTCTGCCAAGAACTTACCTGTAGTCTTGGCAGTCCAAGAACACCCAGGATAAGGAGTATTGCTATATGCCTCATTCTGATAAGCTAAAGATGTAATGTTGATGCCTTGCTCCTTGTATGCATTGATAAATTTGTCGAAATACAAACAGTATGCCTTGTAGTATCGTGGATCATCAATGAATTGGTCATTGAAATATGGTGGTACGTTGAAAGGACAGCCATTGGTATTGGTCTTGCGCTGTGCATAGTGCTTGTTGGTTTTCATCCAGGTAGGAGGACTCCAGGGAGAACAGAAGAAGTCAATTTCCGGGTTTTCTGCAAGTGCCAGTTTGATGGATGGAATAATAGTAGTCAGATCTCTGTCAATATTGAAATGTTCCATCTCAAAGTCTGTTTCGTTGACATCAATCTCATCACAGCTATACCATTCTCGTGCATAGTCGTTGGCTCCTGCCGACAGACGTCCTTTCTGCAAGCGCAGGTCACCGTATGGGTTGAACATACGTTTGACGAGCAGTTGCTTGTCATTATCGCTCAGTAAGTTGTAGGCGTCCCAAGGTAATTCGTTAAAACAAGTTCCCCATCCCAAGAATGTTTGTTGGGGTTGGGAAGAACGAATAACCACCTGCGCTTTGCCAGGTACTTTGTCTGAAAGTGTCAGCGATGACATCTTCCAGAAGTTGCCATCAGTTGTCTTAAACTGATAGGCGGTGGTTTGTGCCTGTATCTCTGATGCAGACAGCAAGACCATGCTTAAGAATGTTAACTTGTTCATTTTATTTTAAATTATTGGTTAGACCTAATCTGGTGCTCTGTTCTGTGTATATTGCGATGGAAGAACACCAAATTTTGTTTTAAAGCATTTCGATAAGTATTTCGGCGTAGCAAATCCTACTTTCGCAGCCAACTGCCCTATGGTAATGTTGGGATAACGTTTCAGAAGTGCCGCAGCTTTTTTGAGACGAACATCTTTGATGAATTCGTTGGGTGAAAGACCACTGGCCGTCTGCATCTTTCTGTATAGACTCATCCGGCTCATGCACATATCGCAACTAAGTTGTTCTACATTGTAACTTGTATCTGCAAGGTGCTCTTCTATTTTACTGATGACAAGTTTGAGAAATTCGTCCGAACGAGCTGTGTCTTTGTTGGATTCCTCATCGCTTAACTGTACCTCGGTCAGTTTCAGTATATTACGCCTTTGTTGCAAAATGCGTAAGATTCTTATACGTCTATTCAAATTCCAAATACCATATCCCAGTAGGATGATTCCCAAGCCATAGATGGAGTAGGCCCACCAGGTTTGCCACCAGGCAGGTAGCCGGTGAACTATATACATAGTCTCATGTTCCGACCAGCATCCGTATCTGTCGGTTGCCTTGATGGCCAGTTTATACTTGCCTGTTGGCAGATGGGTCAAGTAGATCGAGTTGACTCCCTGAGGTAGATAAATCCATTCCTTGTTCCATCCTTCTATCTTGTAGGCGAATGTCACTTTTTGCGCGTGGATGGGGTCAAAGGTCGAGCATCGTAGAATGACACTTGAAATTTGGGCAGGAATCTGCACCTCGCCATTTGATTTCCCCAATAAATGGGTGGAATCTCCCATCTGTATGGCCGTGATGTATGGTTGTGAACCTTCTGCATTTTGCTGGTCTAACATCTTGGAAGACTTGATCTGCAAATAAGCTCCAGCACCATCTACTCCTATCTGATTGTCATCGACCTCTTCCAGATGATAGAAATAACTGACATTGATGTCTGAGTCCGTATTTCTTAATGTGCGAAAGGAGTGATTTCGCGGGTTGTATTCCCGAAGATATTGATTGGACAACAACCATACATGCCCCGATCTGTCGGTCTTGATGTCGATGATGGCATCTCCATTAGCATTGCTCATTTGCTGTTCGTAATGCAACTGCTTTTTTACCGCATTCCACTGGTACACGGAACCTTGTTGCGTAGTATACCATAAAGTACCATCGCTGGCCAATGCCAATGCCGTTATATTCTCCTTGGAGAGTTGGCTGATCAGTCTCTTTTGTCCATTGACTTCACAGAGGAAGAGTTGGCTCAACTGATTTGTGAAATAAACATTTCCTTCAGAATCTGCTGCGATGTTTTCTATTCTGGACGAACTTTTGCTCAATCTGTTCAACGTGTTGCCCATCAGCGAATAGCTGTAAAGAGCGTCCTGTGTTCCTATGAATAGGGTTCCGTTTCCATTGTCAGCTATCGTTTGGATAGGGGTGGTGAAGGTTGTGATAAGTTTTTCCGTTATTTTATTGTCCTCAGCCTGTAAATGTTTCAGAACTCTACCTGCAGCAGCCCAGATTCCCTCCTTTCCTTTGGTCTTGCATATACATCGGTAAAACTGCATTCCTCCTGCTTCATAGAGGTGCGAGATACGTGGGTCGTAGTACATTAACCCCATGCGACCTTGCCATATCCAGAAGCCATGTCCATCGGCAACCATTCTGTCTGGTAACAAAGGAAAACCAGTAAGTTGGTTCATGGCGGGTACGGTTTCTCTGATGATAGACTGAGCCGAGTAGGAAACAATAAAAGTATGTGGTGTAAAACCTGCTACCCAGATGTTCCCGAACCGGTCTTCACATAACCCATCTAATATCTTGTATCCAGGAGATAGAAACTCATCGGTGTTGAGTGGAATGAGTTTTTTCCCTTCGCGTTGATATAGGTAGAGATTGTTCATGGTAGTAACCCAAACTAATCCCTGCGTTTTGTCTATCAGCATGTCGATACAGCACGATATGTCTTGAGTGACGGCTGTTTGTGGATTCCGGGTTATTTCCCCAGAGTTGGTGTCATAAAACACGATTCCGTCTCCCCAAGTGGCAATCCAAAAACCACTTTGTTGTTTGTCTTCTATCATCCGGATAGCCCCAGATGTGATTGACCAGGGTGCTTTTTTGATTTTTTTCTTTTCCTTAAGATAAATGTAAGGTCCCCCATCCCTAGTTGCTATCCAAATGCGATTCAGGTGGTCCTCTGTAATCTGAGATGCAGAACAGATGGCTTGATTCTTGTCATGAATCAAAATCCTGTCATGGGTAGGGTCTATGCAATAGACACCTTTCGATGATGCCACCCAGATGTGATGCTTGGAGTCTTGATACAAGGCGGTGATGCCCATGTTTCTACTTGTCAGAATCTCTGTCAGCGAGAAGGTATTCTTGTTTATCCGATAGAGTCCTTTCTCGGTACCAAACCAGATTCTTCCCAAGTTATCTTCGGTGATGCAATTCACATTGTTGTTTGCTAAAAAAAACATAGCTCGCCCCTTTGGGCGGAATATATCTACTTGGTATCCATTGTCCCGGCAAAGCCCTCCGCCAGTCATGCCATACCACATGAATCCTTCAGAGTCTTGGAAAATGCAATGAATGGTAGCTACTGGCAATTGACTTTGGGTGGGTAGTGTGCGTGACGTAAAAATGCTATAAGCACTTTTAGGTAGTAACGCTGCCAACAGCAGGATCCATATCCAAGGATGCACTGGTAAATGGAAAAATAAAGTCTTTTTCTTCATGATTACTTGTTCATTATGATTGATGGACAAAATTATGATATTTTTCCTTGTTTTCCAAATTTCCGAAGCAAAATTATCACATTTCTTCAATAAAGACAAAAATATCTGTCACTATCTATATGATTGAATGTAAAAACAGATTGTTTGTTACATGTGTTCTCCCGCTGATAAAATGTATATATGGCTTATTTAAAGGAAGAATCAGTGATTTCGTGGAAAGAAATGTAACAATGAAAAACTGATATGTGAACTCTATGGTAAAGGTCGTTTTTTGTAACTTCCGAGGGTTGCAAACGTAACAAAACGTGTCTTCTATGTTTTTGTGTGGAATTAGTGACAAATATCCTTTGTGCAGTGATTGGATAGTTGTACCTTTGTGGCGCAGACAGAAAAATGCATTATAAACATTTAAAGTAATATTATAAACATGAAGAAATTATTTGTAATAATCTATGGCTTATTGACTATGGCAAGTTCATGGAGCCAGACTGTGATATCCTTTACCACGACAGAGCAGGTACAATGGGCGAAAAGTAAGGGCTCACTGTCTTCTAAGAAAGAGGGTAAGGTGGTGGCCGAAATTGATGCACAGATGAAAGGAATAGAGTTCTCTGCTTTTGGTACAACTTTTAATGAACTGGATTGGGATGCTTTCAATATGCTAAACCGTAATGAACAGGAGGAAGTGATGTATAATCTGTTTTCGCCAGAAGGAGACCTGAAGTTTACGCACGGAAGAGTTTCCATGAATGCCAACGACTATGCGCGTGCCTGGTATAGCTGTGATGATGTGGATGGCGATTTCGCACTCAGATACTTTAATATTGAGCACGACAAGCGTAATATCATCCCTTTGGCTCGTGCGGCACAGAAGTATCAGCCAAATCTGCAGCTTTTTATGTCACCTTGGAGTCCTCCAGTATGGATGAAAATTAATCACGATTATCCTGTGTCTCCGAGCAAGACCAATAAGATGGACCCTCGACAGAGCTATCTGCTCTATATGGATGATGGCAAGCAGGTGGATGCTGACGAGATGAAACTTCTGGGCGACCGTAATGGAGTGTTCCCACGACGCCTGGCCACCCAGGACTTTTTCATCCAGGATCCCCGTTATCTGCAGTGTTATGCTGATATGTTCTGTAAGTTCATCGACTTATACAAAGAGGAAGGCCTGCCTATCACCAAGGTGATGTATCAGAACGAGGCTTACTCTTATACTCCATATCCGGGATGTGCCTGGACGGCCGAGGGAACCTTGAGATTCAACAACGAATATCTGGTTCCAACGCTTGCCAAGAAGCATCCGGAAGTGGATTTGTGGATAGGTACATTCAATACCAACCGACTCGACTATGTGGAGAAGATATTAGACAACAAGACTCTGCAGGCTAATATCAAGGGTATCGGAACCCAATGGGAATGCAGAAACAATTTGCCTGAAATGCGAAAACGCTATCCAAACCATCGTTTCATGGTAAGTGAGAGCGAATGTGGAAATGGTGCTATGGACTGGAAGGCAGGAGAACATACCTTCTTCCTCCTCTCGGATAACTTAGGAAATGGATGTGATGAGTATTACAACTGGAACTTCATCTTGAAGGATAATGGCATCTCGCCATGGGGATGGACCCAGAATGCGCTGATTCAGGTGGATGGAAAGACCCGCAAGATGCGTTACACGGCAGAGTATTATGCCTATAAGCACTTCAGTCATTTTGTGCAGAAAGGTACTGAGATGTTGGCGTATGCTGGTCGTGAATACAGCAAGACTCCGGTAGTTGTATTCAAGGATAAGAAGGGCCAGTATATAGTTACTGTAGGTAATTTTACTGATGAACTGGCATCATTGTCGGTGAAAATTGGCAAGAAATACTTGAATGTACAGGCTAAGCCTCATTCTTTCAATACATATATTTGGAAGTAGCTGGGGAATATATTACCCACATACCAACAAAATTCTACTTCTATTAGGAAATAGAATAAAGTATGTCAATACTAATAATAAATAAGGTGGAAGATTGACAAGTGGAATTAGGAATAGAGACAATGTATTGCCCAAATTGTGGATATTAGTTTGGGCACTTGTTGCCCGCTTCATGAGCAACGGTTGCTCGTCTCATGTTCACCAGTTCCCCATCACGTGGTCCCCGAGGGACCGCTTGGAGAGCATGGTAGGAACTGTGTAGCCATTAAGAACTATAAAAGGCTACGTATTTCCTCCTTCCCAATCGTATTATTAGTAAAACAAAAGAAAAAAACGCATGAAACAGAAAGTTTTATACATGATTTTAGCGGCTTGCTTACTCTTAGTAAATGCTTCTGATATTTTTGCCAAGGGGAAAAAGAAAGTGGAAGACCCAGAGATAAGCAAGCTCAAGGGGAGGATAGAAAACGTGATGCAGAAGGTAGATGCACAGCCCGACTGGCTCTACTCCCGACTGCAGATGTTCTGGAACACCCACGCTTCTGATGTCTTCATAAATGGTGAAACCTTTGCGAAGGTGGGGGGAGAACGTGCCCCGGAACCCACCGTGAAATATAATGGCACCCGTGGAACGGCTTCGCAATACAATCGTCCCAGCCTGGAAGATATGATTCCATTCGATGACGATGAACTGGGCAATGTAACCTATGTAAGCAAGGCTTCAGGCAAGATGGAGAAGACTTCGCCAGCCAAGACGGGTTGTAATATCGCCAGCGTGAACCGACAGATTATGGGCATTGCCCGAGATGCAGCCTGCATCTATGCCGCAACTGGCGATATGCGATACGGCAAGATGGCGGCTAAGGTGTTTGATGTCTATATGAAAGGCATCGCCTATCGCAATGTGCCTATCGACCTGAACCACGGTCATCAGCAAACACTGGTGGGAATGACTACCTTCGAGGTTATCCACGAAGACATCATCAACGAACTCACCCAGATGTATCCACTTATCCGAAATCTCGTCAAGGAAGACCAGTCTATCATCGAAATGGGTTTCAAGAAGTGGGCGGAGAATATCATCGCCAATGGTGTGCCTCATAACAACTGGGACTTGTTTCAGGCCGATTTCATCGTGAAAATAGCTCTCATCTTGCAAGATAACCAGGCTTATGCCGACGGCAAGGGCAAGCAGTATTATCTGGATTATGTGGTGAATCAGAACAGTATCCGCCAGTGGAGTCTGAACAAGCTCATCGACTTTGGTTTCGATCAGAAGGCAAAAACCTGGTACGAATCTCCTGGTTATAGCACCACGGTGCTTAGCACCCTCTGCGATTTTACCAATATGCTCGATGAAAAGGCGGGAATTGATATGTTCAAGCAGCGTCCTATCCTGATAGACGGTGTGAAGGCCTCTGCCGAATATCTCTTCCCAAACCGTATGATAGCAGGTTTCGGCGATACCCATCCGGGCTATCTGAACCAGGGTGGCATCAATAATATCCTGAAATATGCTACCCGTCATAAGAACAAGCGTCTTATCGCAGAGATGAATCTCTTCAAGAGTGCCGTTTCAAGCGATGCTCCAATATCAGAAATCGAGAAATATACCAGCACGATGTTCTATGCTTCTAATGTATCATGGATTGCGATGCGTACGGGTATGGACAAGCAGCACGACTTGATGGCTTCCATCAATGCCAGCTTAGGTAATCATGCCCATGCCAATGGCATCTCCTTGGAACTTTATGGTAAGGGCTATGTGCTCGGTCCTGATGCAGGAATCGGAAAGCATCTCTATAGCGGATTGGATTATTCAGAGTATTATTCCCAGATGCCAGCCCATAATACAGTGGTAGTGGATGGTGTATCGAGCTATCCTGTGATGATGTCGCAGCATGCCTTCAAGGTTATTTCAGTCTATCCTGAAGTAAGTGCAGAGAAGCCTGCCAGCAAGAAGCTCTCTGAACAAAAGGAAAAGATGACCTATGCTACTGTAAGCTTCCTTGAACCAGAAACTCAGGCAGAACAGCAGCGTACTACCGCCATTGTGAAGACCAGCGATAAGGGCGGTTATTACATCGATGTATTCCGCAGCCGAAAGAAGGAAGGGGGCGACAAGACCCACGATTACTTCTATCACAACTTGGGACAGGAGATGAAGGTGATGGATGCGGCAAGCGGTAAGGTGCTCGATATGAAGCCAACCGAGGAACTCGCCTTTGCCGGTGGTCATCTCTATGCTTATTCCTATATATATAATAAGGTGAGTGCCGAAATGACCTCTTCTGTAAAGACCCAGTTTGTAACCAGGATAGAAGATGAAAAGGTGGTGGCAGCGATGGACAACCAGAAGGAGATTACGATGACGATGTGGATGAAGGCGGATGAAAACCGCACCATCTTTCAGGCGCTTTCTCCTGAAAACAGAGAATACGAACGTATGCCTAACCAGCCTTATAAGGTAATCGACCAGCCGGTATTGACCTTCGTGGCTCGCCAGAAAGGTGAGGCGTGGAATCATCCTTTCGTCTGCGTATATGAACCAAGTTCTGAAACAGAACCGGGCGATATCGCATCGGTAGATTACTTTACGCCAAGCGAGCAGGGTGCCGTGGGCATCATCGTGAAACTGAAGAATGGAACTGAGCAGCGCATCGTCTGTTCAGAGAATGGAAAAGTTAGCCTTTCTAATTAATTTTTAAGCAATCCCTATAGCAATGGTTTATCATCGTTATAGGGATTGTTCTTGTTGTATAGCCACGGGCTTTTTTCTACTCGATTTAGTCGCTATAGCGATGCTATTTTCTCCTATTCTCCGCAAAAATGCGGAGAATAATGCGAATAATCTCCGCAAAACTTGCATAATCCGATAAAATGCTTTATATTTGCGCCAAAAGAATCAATTATGAGGGAAGCAACAATGTATATTTGGCAGCAAGAGGATTGGCCTCACATGACTTGGGACAATGCCTGTTTTAGCAATAGCTTGGCAGAAGTGAATATGCTGAGGGGAAAGTTGCTGGGCAGGCTTTCCATGTTTGGTTTCGAGGAGCGAAACCAATCCATGCTCGACTCCTTAACACAAGAAATCGTGCATTCGGCAAGGATAGAGGGTGAGAACTTGAATAGGGATAGTGTGCGCTCTTCTGTGGCTCGACAGTTAGGATTGGAGTATGAAGGCTTGCCTGTGACCGACCATTATACAGAGGGAGTGGTGCAAGTGATGCTGGATGCCGTGCAGCATTATGCTATATCTTTGGATGCTGAACGTTTATTTTCTTGGCATGCGGCTTTATTTCCTACAGGGAGAAGTGGTATCCATAAGATAGCTGTAGCTCAGTGGCGAGTGGGCGATGAACCAATGCAAGTGGTTTCGGGTGCATTGGGTCATGAGAAAGTACATTATGAGGCACCTGCGAGCAAGGATGTTCCTATGATGATGGCGGAATTGATGGATTGGATAAATAAAGAGGAAAGTATAGACCCATTGGTCAAGGTAGCTGTGGTACATCTTTGGTTTGTGACGGTTCATCCATTCGACGATGGCAATGGACGGCTTTGTAGAACCTTGACCGAACTGTTGCTTTCCCGTGCCGACCAAACTTCCCAACGTTATTATAGTCTTTCTTCAGAGATACTAAATCATCGCAAGGAATATTACGACCACTTGGAGCAAGTGCAGAAAGGCGACTTGGACATTACTCCATGGATACAATGGTTTTTGCAGACTTTGAAGGCGGCTTTGGCAAATGCCTTGCAAAAGACGGAGAATGTAGTTCGTAAGACTCAGTTTTGGGATAAGCATCGCACGATAGCTTTTAATACCCGTCAGCGCAAGGTGCTCAACACGCTCTTGGATGGCTTCAAGGGAAAACTCAATTCTTCGAAATGGTACAAAATCAACCATTGTTCGCAAGATACAGCCAACCGAGACATCAAGGACTTAATGGTTAAGGGAGTATTGAGACAGACGGATGAAGGAGGACGTAGTACTAACTATGAATTGTGTAGTACTTTCTAAAATCCCATGTCAATGTTGTATCACATTATCGTAGGCGCCAGCATTTCCTCAAAGGAAGCACATTTATAAGCTCTAACGATGCGCTTTATTGAGGTTTAAGTTTTATTGAGGTCTAACGATGCGCTTTATTAAGGTCTAATGATGCGCTTTATTGAGGTCTAATGATGCGCATCGTTAAGTTGCCAAAAAGCGCTTCTTCATCCGTCTGTAATTTTCGAGGAATTAGGTTTCATTTTTCCCGTCACTGTACCCACTTTTATTTTTCTCTGCCCACGGAAAAATTCTTGCGTGGGCAGGAAGAAAAAAATACCCAGGCAGAGAAGACGGACAAACATCTGATCTGATGAACAAAAACTTCATACAAGGTATTTGATAATGGGTTAGATTGCCAAACAAATCAAAGTCCTATTGTGCCATACGCTTAGTCGTTATTTTGCGCCAAATGGGTTAAAAAAGGTATTTGGCGCAGAATAACGACATTTTTTAAGTATGTTTTCGCACGCTATCGGCTATTTCCTACACCAACTAATTCTTCATTACATCACTTGGCAGGAATACTCGCATATCCTTAGCACAATGAGTTGGCGACTCCTTTAAGAATAGCACAAGATGAATTTCCTGCCCTTTCTTAATAAAAGGCAAGTACTTAGCTTTCTGCTCCAAAACATTCATGAGCCTGTCGGCATCTTCATCGTGCGTCCATTTACATTCTCCTACCAAGATATGCTTCTTATCAATAGACTCTGCCACAACATCCAACTCAACCATCTTATCATCCTTATATTCTGGTGAAAATATCTTACCCCACCAACGAGATGCGACATTGTAGGCTATGCCATCTATAATATTTCCACTAACATATTCACGACAAAGTAATTCCCAGCATTGACCTATAAATTGTGGAAGTTGAGATAGAACCACTTGCATCACTATATCCATTCTTCCTAATTCCAAAATAGAACGATAAGGTACAATAAACTGATAGTGAAAACGTAAAAGAGAATCATTGATATGATAAATTCCCTTCTTACTTTTCTTAGGACTCTCACCAAAAGGAACCTCTCGACTAACATAGCCAAGTTCTCGCAACTTGCTTAAAGGTTCAGAAATCGTGCTGCTATCTTTACCTGCCCTATTTGCAATTTCAGACAATTTGTTGGCACCATTGCCTATAATAGTCAACAAAGTAGATGCCTGCACTGTATCTCTCATATCATCACGAAGTAGGCGTTGAGGTTCTTCTATCAAAGGTCCCTGCGGATCAAGCAATACCTTACGAATGGCCGTTTCCTTATCAGGATAATCCCTACGCAATTCCCAATAACGAGGCACTCCTCCCCAAATAGCATATTCCTCCACGGCTTGCACAGCATCACATTCCATAGCCATACTCATATATTGGGCAGGAATAGGCTGCATCTTCATAATTTCATTGGCAAGGCCATAGAGGGGCGACTGTCGGTTGAGTACATACCCATGCATCAACTGCTGAGAAGAGCCACACAATACCAAATCAAACTTCAATATTTTCTCATTCAGGAGTTTCTGAATGATGGAGGGAAGTACATCACAACTTTTCACCAAATAAGGGAACTCATCCAAGCAGACCAACATACGCTCAGAGAGCTGATTGTTGAAACTTCTAAACAAAGTTTCCCAATCTGGGTAAATCACTTTGTCAAAACCATCTATTACAGAAGCTGCAACTTTGGAAAAAGCTACACGTTGAACAGTCTCTGACGAAGTGTCGCTCAAAAAGTAAATCGCCTTATGTCGTGCTTTGACGATGCGTTTGATAAGCTCTGACTTACCGATTCTACGCCTACCATAAATGACGATAAACTGAGTATCTTCTCTATGAAGGGCTTCATTCATTCGCTCTAATTCTGCCCCTCTATCTATGAGTTTCTTAAATTCCATAAGCTTTGCGTTAGAAATATCTTGCACAAAGATAATCTTTTTCAAAGATATTTCCAAATGTCTGATAATTAAAGTGATATTTATTATTGAACTTTAACTAAAGTTACTTGCTTGGATAATCAGCTTCGTTTGCATAACGAATAAGAAACTTAAGAAATATGGGGAATGCATCATAAGAAAAATTGCAGATTCTTGATGCAATATTTATGGAATTGTGCCGTTTTTCTTATATAATCATTCTCAAAATATGAATAGTATGAAAAAGTATATGATGGCAGTCGCCTTGATGGTGCTTTCTGTAATGACAGCCGTGGCGCAAGATGTAGAAAATCCTGTGGGGAAAATATCTGTTATCCCTCGCATTGGTGTGGTGCTCTCTAATTGGAGTAATAATAAAATCTATTTCACGACAGAAGAAAATGCTGACTATATGAAATCCAAATATCAAGCTGGATTTATGGGCGGTGTTGATTTCGAATATCGGGCTACTGAACAGGTGGGCATCAGCTTGGGAGCTTATTATGCCAAACAGGGCTTCCGATGGCCAAGTTATCAGACGGAAAGTAAGGATAATGGCAAGACGGTGCTGACGGGGTATAACAACCAGCACGTGGATCTGAACTATATTCAAGTGCCTCTGATGGTGAAGGCCTACGTCACACGCCAGTTGGCTTTGCTGCTGGGCGTACAGGCTGGCTTCCTCTTGGGTGATGGTAAGTATAAGGGTGATTCTTCGGAAGTGACTATTGATAAGACAGGAAATTCGTCTTATGAGGAGAAGGAATCCTTTGATGAGAAATGGCCTGCTAAGAAATGTGATGTCTCTATTCCGATTGGCGTGTCTTACGAGTATCAGAATGTGATATTGGATGCGAGATATCAGTTAGGATTGAGCAAGGTGGATAAGGTCGCCAATATGCCAAGCCAGTCTAAGACGAATGCCTTTACGGTTTCTGTGGGCTATCGTTTTACGTTGTAATTCTTCTCTCTTAATCCCCTGATGCAGGGAAAATCAATCATTTATTGCATCCAAAAGAATTTGTTAATAAGTATTCTTCTTATTTGATTCGTATTAATAATAAACAATAACGATGAAAATAGGAAGAATACTTTTTTTGATATTCTGCTCCTACGGCAAGGGATATGAGGTAAATCATTCTCAGGAATATAAAGATGTGATTCTCGCTTTTGCTGATTCCCTCGCTACGCTTTTCAATCCTGTCGTAGGTACGATATTGAGCTGGCCGAGAGAGGTAAAGCCCCGCAAGATGCGTTACACGGCAGAGTATTACGCCTATAAGCACTTCAGACATTTTGTGCAGGAGGGTAGCGAGATGCTGGCTTATGACGGACGTGAATACAGCAAGACTCCAGTAGTTGTATTCAGGGATAAGAGGGGCCAGTATATAGTTACCATGGGCAACTTTACCGATGCTGAGGCTTCTTTGACAGTGAAGGTTGGCAAGAAATACTTGAATGTACAGGCAAAGCCTCATTCATTTAATACATACATCTGGAAATAACAAGGAAAAATCTTGATTCTTTCTGAAAAAAAAACTATCTTTGCAATGTTTTATTTAAAGTATTGCAAAGATGGATATTATAGAAAGCTGTATTGTAGGAAAGAAGAGCCCGGAAACTTGTGAGGATGGAATGGTAGTTACCGATGATTTCATCGCAGTGATTGATGGCAGTACGAGCAAGACTTCGAAGCATCTCAATCCTGATATGAAGAACGGAAGATATGCCATGATGCTTATCTCGCAGGCAGAACCAGATCTATACGGTTATCGATGGATTCCCGGTTTATCGGGAGGGAGTGAAGATTGTAGCGTTGAAAATGAAGCCTGCTTCAAGTAGCATTGAAACATACTTTCAAGAGCAACCGAAGCCTGTTTTATCTCCCAATGAAGTAGTATTGGCAAGCGATGGATATCCTTTTCTTATGCCAACTCTGGCAGCAAGCGAGGCGGCATTGGCAGAGCAGATTGCCAACGACCCTCAGAACATCCGTTCTTTTATCGCCACCAAGGGCATCGTCGAGGGTAATAAGAGCTTCGATGATAGAACTTATATACGATTTTTAGCATGAAATCATAATAGCGTTAAGCGATTCGGTTGCAGCATTTGTTGAGCGATGGATAAAATAATTTAAATTTCGTCTTCCTTGTCGTACATGGCAGCTGCGATGTCATTGAAAGCTTTGTTGCCATACTCACCAACTTTTGAATACCGTTTTTTCAGACTTTTCCGATGTTTGGTGTACTTCTTTCACAATATTATTAAAAAAATAGAAAAGGTTAAGTAGTTGATAATCAATATACGTACATGTTGATGCAAATAGTTGGTACGTTTCACATATATCGTTGGTACAAATGATACATCTGTTTAAAAGACTTTTTCATACCTTTGCAGCAGAATTCAAAAATAACAGTCAACGATATGAAACAGACAGCCACTTCTCGTTTGGGCAACCGCGAGGAGAGTGAGGATCTCGTACACGATGTCTTCATCTCTCGCAAGCAAGTGAGAGCCATGTTGAGCATGGCGATGTAATGTTTAATTCAAATTTAACCCACTTTTTAAAGTGGACTCAACATTTTAACTTAAAAACAATGAGAAAATTATCTTTCATTTTTTTGATGTTGGTTGCATTTGTCTTTACTGTCAGTGCCCAACGCACATTCAAGCATCCAGGTAGTATCCTGGCAGTTTCAGACTTGGAAAGAATCAAGACTCATGTCAATGCCGGTGACGAGCCTTGGGCTTCGCTTTGGAAAGAGATGCAAGCCGATAATTTCGCCAAGCCTACTTATACCCCCTATGCCCGAGCAGAGATAGGCGGAAGTAATGGACAGCGCCAGCGTGCGGCGCAAGACGCTTATGCTGCCATGCTTAATGCCATAGAGTGGCATGTAACAGGCAATGAGGCTTATGCCAAGTGTGCTGCAAATATCTTGTCGGCATGGGCTACCACTTTGGAGACCGCCACAGCTGAACTCTTTCAGTATCCATCCCGTTCCCTGATACTTGCTGCAGAGATGCTCCGCAATACGGATGGTAGTTTTTATCAGGGATGGGAGGCTAAGAACCGTGACCTTTTCCTTTCTAAGGTGCGTACTGTTCTTTATCCCGCATGCCGCCAGTTCTGCACTTACACAAACAGCCATCCTTCTTGGTACACTCCAGCAGCCTTGGCAGTTATTGCTGCTGGTGTATTGCTCGATGATGAGAAGATTTATCAGGAAGGTTATCAGTTGATGTTGGATGAGTCCCATTGGGGCACCATGTTTGGTGGAAGCATTGCCCCTAGTGGTCAGATGCGAGAGATGGGACGTGACAATGTACATGGTGGACTGACCTTGGGTGACATAGCCCAGGCATGTCTTGTATGTTGGAATCAGGGCGATGATCTCTTTGGCGCTGGAGACAACCGTCTCCTGAAGGGTATGGAGTACTGGTGTCGATACAACACAGGTCATACTGATGCCCCTTTTGAGCCAGTTGATTGCAGTGGACTGGATAATATGAGTGGAATCAAGTTCTATTATATTTCAACTCACAACAATAGTTTCCGTCTTCGTCCTGATGCTTGCAGCTTCGAGGCGGTATATCATCATTACAAGGAAGTGAAAGGAATGGATGACAGCTTGTTCCCTTATCTGACAATGGCAGCTAAATTAGCTCGCCCTGATACACGCAATGATTTGTTGGGATATGGCACTCTTTTCTTTACGATAGATGCTGCAGCATCACCTTATTTTACTGAGGTGCCAGCAAAGCCTGTCAACTTGAAGGCAGAGGATGGATTTAAGAAAATTTGTATTAGCTGGAATCATCCTGTGGGCGAAGATGCCAGGGGATTTGTTGTATATCGTTCTGAGGATGGCAAGAATTTCTCTACACTTAAGACCTGGGATTATTATGCCAATAATGAGTATATAGACGAACAGGTGGAAGTGGGGAAAACTTACTATTATAAGGTGAGATTGCTCAATAAGGCTGGTTACAGCGAGTTTAGCGAGGTGGTCAGTGCTACTGCGCAAGAAGGTAGCGACGCCCTGCCTGCTAGATGGGCGTTTGCTTCTATTGGCAATACACTGGGAGGTTCGCTCTTTACTGTTGCGCAAGATTCAACATTTGCCGTAGCTGGTGCTGGTAAAGACATTGGAGGAACAGCAGACTCTGAGGGGTTTGTATATCTGAAGATGAAGGGTGATGCCACTCTTACTGTGCGACTGTCTAGTACAGAAGAAGCTTTCTATAAGGTCGGTATTCAGATGCGTTCTACCTTAGCGGCTGGAGCGCAGAGAGTGGGAATTACGTTAGGCGAAAAGGGTTACCGCATACTTCGCACTTGTACACGTTCTTCTTCAAACGGAAATACGGTTTGGAAGGAAGCTACCAATTATGGCAAGGCACCAATGTGGATGCGTATCAAGCGTCAGGGCAAACTCTTTACTACTTACATTAGCCGAGATAATTTAACTTGGCATCAGGTGGGTGAAAGCACTGTCAGCATGCCTTCTACCTATTATGTGGGAATGGCAAGTTGCTCTGGTAATGTTAGCAAGGTGTACCAGGCTGTGTTTGATCATGTGAAAGTAGAAGGGACGGTATATGAACCTGGTTCAAGACCTGCGGCTCCTACTTCATTAGCGGTTTCCTGGCCAGAGGCAAACCATGTGCATCTCTCTTGGAGATCTACTGCTGATGCGGATAGCTTCTATGTCTATCGTTCTGTTGATAGAGAATCTTATGAATGTATCGCTAAAACACGTGCCACAAGTTTTGTGGATGAGATTAGTGAGAATGGTACATATTATTATAAGGTGTCTGGCAAGAATGACAGGGGTGAAGGTGTCTGCTCTTCAGTTAAGACCGTTACCACCTATGATATTGAGAAACTTATTGGAACTATAATCGGCTCGGAGGGTTCTTATGAAAATAATTCCTCTCGTACGATTACGGCAGCTTTGGATGGCAATCTCTCTACTTTCTTTGATGCCAGAAATGCGTCTGGTGATTGGCTGGGATACGATATGGGCGAGGGCAATTCTGCCAGATTGTTATATGTGAAGTATGCTCCTAGAGTGGGCTATGCCTCTCGAATGGTAGGAGGAAAGTTCCAGGTTTCTAACACGGAAGATTTCAAATCTGCTATTACTGTTGCTACGATTGCCTCTGCTCCTGTAGAGAATCAGCTCACTCAGTTGGGGGCTCCTGCTGGTAAGTTCTATCGTTACATGAGATATATTGGTCCTGATAATGGCAATTGCAATGTGGCAGAGATTGAGTTTTATGGAGTAAAAAAGACGGAGGAAACTGGCATAGAGAATGTATCAGCATCAAGCAAATCCCTTGTTTCCAACCGCATTTACAATTTGCAAGGACAAGAGGTCAAAACTGTAGGAAAGGGCCTCTATATTATCAATGGTAAGAAAGTAGTGGTAAGATAATGCGCAGACATTTTATCACGTTGACAGAACTTGTGTAATTGAATCGTAATATAGATGCCCTCAATTAGAAACATCTTCTCGGTTTTCCAGGTTCAGCAGGTTGCTATATCGTTTTATTGCCTGATGTTCTACGTATAAGCCGCCCCCCAATCGTATTCTTATTAAAAATCAAATAAAGATAAGAATCAATCACATGAAACAGAAAGTACTATATGTGGCAGCCTTGATGCTCCTCTCTTCCTCTTTCGGTATGGCTAAGAAGAAGGTGGAGGATCCTGAGATTACCAAGTTGAAAGCTAAGATTGAGAACGTGATGAGCCAGGTGGATAAGCAACCCGACTGGCTCTATTCTCGCTTGCAGATGTTTTGGAAGACCCAGGCATCTGATGTCTTCGTGAATGGCGAGACATTCTCTCATCCAGGAGGAGCGAAAGCGGCAGGTCCTACCGTGAAATATAATGGCTCACGAAGCACGGCATCTCAATATAATCGTCCTAAGTTGGAGGATATTATTCCTTATGATGACGATGAGCAGGGTAGCGTTACTTACATTAGCAGGGCTACAGGCAAGCTGGAGAAGACTTCTCCAGCCAAGACGGGATGCAATCTGGCAGGTGTGAACCGTCAGATTATCACCATCGCCCGTGATGCCGCTCGCATCTATGCCGCCACTGGAGACCTGCGCTATGGGCAGATGGCAGCGAAGGTGTTTGATGTCTATATGAAAGGTATCGCCTATCGCAATGTGCCTATCGACCTGAATCATGGTCATCAGCAAACCTTGGTGGGCATGACTACCTTTGAGGTTATCCACGAGGATGTCATCAACGAACTCACCCAAATGTATCCCCTCATCAAGAATCTCGTGAAGGATGACCAAGCCATCATCGAATCGGGCTTTAAGAAATGGGCGGAGAATATCATTGCCAATGGCGTGCCTCACAACAACTGGGACTTGTTCCAAGCAGACTTCATCATGAAGATAGCCTTGGTATTGCAAGATAACCAAGCTTACGCAGATGGCAAGGGCAAGCAATACTACTTGGATTATATCGTAAATCAGAATAGCATCCGCCAGTGGAGCATGAACAAGCTCATCGACTTCGGCTTTGATGCCAATAGTAAGACTTGGTATGAGTCTCCAGGCTATAGCACCACGGTATTGGGCAGTATCTGCGATTTTGCCAATATGCTCGATGAGAAGGCGGGCATCGACCTCTTCAAGCAGCGTCCTATGCTAAAGGAAGCTGTGAAGACCTCTGCTGAATATCTCTTCCCTAACCGTATGATTGCAGGTTTTGGCGATACTCATCCTGGTTATCTCAATACAGGTGGCATCGACCATATCTTGAAGTATGCCACTCGCCATAAGGACAAGAACCTTATCTCTGAGATGAATCTTCTGAAGAGTGCCGTGGCTCCTAAGGCACCTGTCTCAGAGATAGAAAAATATACGAGCACCCTGTTCTATGCCCCTAATGTATCGTGGATAGCGATGCGAAGTGGTATGGACAAGCAGCACGACTTGATGGCTTCCGTCAATGCCAGCCTTGGCAACCACCAACATGCCAACGGCATCTCGCTCGAACTCTATGGCAAGGGATATGTATTGGGACCTGATGCTGGTATCGGCAGATCCCTTTATAGCGGCTTGGACTATCTGGAATATTATTCCCAGATGCCAGCCCATAATACCGTAGTGGTGGATGGTGTGTCGAGCTATCCTGTAATGATGTCGCAGCATGCCTTCAAGGTAGTTGCCTCTTATCCAGAAGTGAGCAAGGAACAGCCTGCCAGCAAGAAACTCTCTGAACAGAAAGAAAAGGTAAGCTATGCTACCGTCAGTTTCATCGAGCCAGAGGCTCAAGCACTGCAGCAGCGCACCACAGCTATCGTGAAGACTTCTACCAAGGGCGGATACTATGTGGATGTATTCCGTAGCAAGAAGGTGGAGGGCGGTGACAAGACCCACGATTACTTCTATCACAATCTCGGACAAGAGATGAAGGTGATGGATGCCATTTCTGGTCAGCCACTTGATATGAAAGCAACAGAGGAGCTTGCCTTCGCTGGTGGTCATCTCTATGCCTATTCTTATATCTATGATAAGAAGAGTGCAGAGATGCAGAACAGCATCAAGACGCAATTCGTAACCAAGATACAGGATGACAAGGTGGTAGAGGCAATGGATGGTCAGCGTGAAATCACCATGACCATGTGGATGAAGAAGGATGAGAACCGTACCATCTTCCAAGCTCTCTCGCCTGTCAATCTTGAATATGAGCGAATGCCGAATCAGCCTTATAAGGTAGATGCCCAGCCCGTATTGACTTTCGTGGCTCGCCAGAATGGTGAGGCATGGAACTATCCATTTGTAACAGTCTATGAGCCAAGTTCTGATACCGAGCCAGGCGACATCGCATCGGTCGATTTCTACGAGCCTGAACAGAAGGGAGCCGTGGGTATTCTCGTGAAGCTAAAGGATGGAACCACCCAGCGCATCGTTTGCTTGGAGAGTGGAACTGTAATTTTTTAACCGCACAACAGCTGAGTGACGTGTGCACAACACGTGGTGTGCATGTGCACATCAGCTGATATGCGAGCGCACAACAGCTGTTGTGCGACCTGCGAAACGATATGTTCTGACAACTTATATTAATAGAAACAACAAATTCAATTAATGATAATGAAGACTTTTCCTTTGAACATCAATCGTCGTTTGCCTTTCCTGCTGCTGCTGTTAGTTGCTACAGTGGCAGGAGCCGTAGAAACGTTGCAATCGCCTAACGGTAAGTACCAGTTTGCCTTTTCTCAGAAAGAAGGCAAACTGATGTATAGCTTGGATTATGCCAATAAGCCAGTGGTGGAAGAAGGCGAACTGGGTGTGAACATTGACAATCACTTGGTAGAGTCTGCGATGGGCATCCCAGTGGATAACAGTAGTGTTTGGACGAAAGGTATGGAGGTGACAAGCGTGGAACGCCGTTCGGAAGACAACACTTGGAAGCCTGTATATGGCGAGTATGCGCAGATGCGTGGCCATTACAATGAGATGACCATCCACCTCTTGAAGGGTGGAAAACATGAGGGGAGTGGCACGGCTTATGATAAGCGCCAGCAATATCTCCTCGACATCATTGTGAGAGCATACGATGAGGGTGTTGCCATCCGCTATCATTTCCCCGAGGCTACCAACGGCTTGTTCATGCACATCACCGAAGACTTGACTTCCTTCCGCTTTGCTCCTGGTGCAGAGGCTTACCACTATGCTTGGGCGCAAGCTCATGCCAATAAGGTGAAACTCTTGAAGAGTGAGGCTGCTTGGAAGGATGAGGCAGAACGACCTTTGACTCTCCAACTGGCAAACGGTCTTTATGCCGCTATTGGTGAGGCTGCCTTGACCGACTTTGTGAGAGGCAAGCTCAAGCTGAAAGCTGACAATGAGTTGCAGATGGCAATGTTCCATCCTGCCGACATCATCACGGCATACGATATGCCTTGGCGATTCATCATGGTGGGGGAGAAGGCTATCGACCTTATCAACAACAAGCAGTTGGTGCTCAATCTCAATGCGCCTTGCAAGATACAAGATACCTCTTGGATTAAGCCGGGCAAGGCTTTCCGTGTATGCCGCTTGGATATGAAGACTTGTATGGAGGGTGTGGACTTCTGTGTGGATAGAGGTCTTCAGTACATCGAGCTTGATGCAGGCTGGTATGGTCCTGAGATGAAGATGTCTTCCTCTGCCCTCAAGGTATTGGAGACTCGCGATATTGATATGCCAAAGCTCTGTCAGTATGCCAAGAGCAAGGGCATCGGTGTGTGGGTTTATGTCAACCAGAGAGCCTTGTATCAGGAGTTTGACCAGCTATTGCCACTCTATGAGAAATGGGGTATCAGTGGCATCAAGTTTGGTTTCGTGCAGATAGGTTCCCAGGAGTGGACCACTTGGCTTCACAATGCTGTGAAGAAGTGTGCCGACCACCATATCATGGTGGATATTCACGATGAGTATCGTCCTACGGGATGGAGCCGCACTTATCCTAACCTCATGACACAAGAAGGTATCGGCGGTAATGAGGAAATGCCAGATGCTGAGCATAACACCATTCTTCCTTTCACAAGATTCCTCTGCGGTCCAGCCGATTACACCCCATGTTATTTCAATGGCAGGGTGAAGAATACCAAGGCACATCAGTTGGCGATGCCAGTGGTATATTACAGTCCTATCACCTTCTTGTATTGGTATGACCTCCCGAATGTATATAAGGGAGAAAAGGAGTTGGACTTCTGGAAAAATTGTCCTACGGTATGGGATGAGAGCAAGGCTTTGCAGGGTGAGATAGGTGAGTATATCGTGCAGGCGCGTCGCTCGGGCAATGATTGGTTTGTGGGAGCGATGAATGGCTTGCAGGTTCGTGACATCACTCTCAATACAGCCGACTTCTTGCAGAAAGGCAAGAAATATCGTGTGGAGATTCACAACGACGATCCTGCGTTGAATACTCGCACCAAGGTAGCATCTGGCATGCAAACCATCAAGGCAGGCAAGACTATCAAGCTTCATTTACAGCCATCAGGCGGTGCAGCGTTGCGATTCAGTTTGTTAAAATGACAATATGATGTTATTAAGAAAAATACGTATCAGCGTTATGCTGATGGTCTTGCTGTTGCAAGGCATCTTCGTAAGTACAGCTCATGCCATTGGCGTGGGAGGAAGTGGTATGTACCAGTGGTCAGTGGATTTGAGAGGCTATATTTCCAGCGAGACAGGCAAGGCTCCTGTGGCTTACCTTTGGGTGCCAGAGGGATGCAAGCAAGTGAAGGCTGTACTGCTCTCGCAACAGAATATGACCGAGGAGGCTATCTATAAGAACAAGAACTTCCAGATTCAGATGAAGAAATTAGATGTGGCAATGGTATGGGTGGCTCCTGCCTTCACCAACAACTGGGATCCTATTTCTGGCGCACAGAATACCTTTGAGGAGATGATGGACAATCTCGCCGACCAAAGCGGTCATGCCGAGATAGCCAAGGCTCCTGTCATTCCTTTGGGACATTCTGCCCAGGCAACCTTCCCCTGGAACTTTGCGGCTTGGAATCCGAACCGCACGCTCTGCATCATCTCCTTCCATGGTGATGCTCCTCGCACCAATCTCTGTGGTTATGGTAGAGACAATGTGGAGTGGGGACGTCATCGCAACATTGATGGCATTCCTGGTTTGATGGTGGAAGGAGAGTATGAATGGTGGGAGGCTCGTGTGAATCCTGCCCTTTCCTTCCGCATGATGTATCCAGAGAGTTGCATCTCCTTCCTCTGCGATACAGGCAGAGGTCATTTCGATTGTGGCAATCGTACAGCCCTGTATCTTGCGAAATTCATTCAAAAGGCATTAGAACAGCGTTTGAACAGCGATGGAACGTTGCGCAAACTCAATCCGAAGGATGGTTGGCTTGCCGAGCGATTCCACTCTGACATGATGGGTACGGATGGGGCAGATAAGGGTAAGATGCCTGAGAATGCAGCAGCCAATCGTCCACAGCCTGCACCTTATGACCTGTATAAGGGCGATAAGCACGATGCCTTCTGGTATTTCGACAAGGAGATGGCGGAACTCACAGAGGCTCGATATAAGGAGACGGCTGGCAAGAAAGTGCAGTATGTAGGCTTTGAGTATCAAGGCAAGATGATAGGATATGACGAGAAGGCGCAAGGAGGTTTGAAACTGGATTTGCGAGATATGAAGGGTATCACCTTCCAACTCAAGGCTGTCTATACAGATGCTTCTCACAATAACGCAACCTCCCAGCATGGCAAGAAGAAGCCTCATGTAGAGGTGGTGTGTGGTCCTGTGGAGAAAATCAATGACACCACATTCAAGTTCTATCCATACGAGTCAGGATGGGACAATGCACGCCGTTCCTTCAGCTGTTGGCTTGTCGCTGTGGCTGATGCCGATGGTGAATACAAGGGTGCCGTGCAACCTATCCGCATTGATATTCCCAAGGATGTGGTGAATCGAGTGAAATAAGAAAAAAAATAAAATATGAACACGAAATCAATCGCAATCGTAGCAGGCTTGTTGATGGCTGGTAGTCTCAACAGCCTTGCCATCGGAAACAACAACACAAAGTGTCAGCCTTTCAAGATGACCCAGGTACATCTCCTTCCTTCTCGTTTCCAGGAAAACATGAAGCGAGATTCGGCTTGGATGATGTCGTGTCTGTAAACTCGCTCTTGCAGAGCTTCCGCAATCCCAGCGGTGCTTTCTCCAGCAGAGAGGGTGGCTATATGACCGTGAAGAAATTGGGTGGATGGGAAGCGCTCGACTGTGACCTGCGTGGTCATATTACGGGACATCTTCTCTCTGCCTACGCCACGCTCTATGCCCAGACAGGTTCGCAAGCCGTTAAGATGAAGGCAGACAGCATCGTCAATGGTCTTGCCGAGGTGCAGCAGGCATACGGCAGAGGTGGCTATCTAAGTGCCTTCGCCGAGGGTATCATCGACCGTAATATCCAAGGCAAGAGCGTATGGGCACCTTTCTATACGCTACATAAAATCGTGCAGGGCTTGATAGACCAGCACCAGATGGCTGGCAATGAGAAAGCCTTGGAGAAAGCGAAGTATGAGGGCTTGAAGAGCATCAAGGACTTCAAAACGAAGGCAGGAGTGGAACTCATTCCATTCTATGATGCCCACCACTGCCGCTATGTGGTGTATTGGCAGAAGTAAGGCATCAAAGTTCAAGAAAATATGAAAAAAGTTGCTCGAAGTATCGCTACATTGAGCAACTTTTTGTATATTTGCACATCTAAATGCAATCTAAGAAATGAACAAAGTAATCTTAATCATCATATTATCTCTTTTGTGCCATGTTACCATGGCTGTTGACGTGGATAAGGAGACGTTCAACTCGCTTACTTATGCAAATGGGTTGGCAGGAGAGACTGTGCGAAATATGGATGTGGATCACCATGGGCAAATATGGATGGCTACAGGTGCGGGATTGACCGTGTTCAATGGTGTACGTGCTCATTCCTATCGTTTCTACTGTGAGAAACTGAAGGGAAATGCCAAAGTGTATGATGTCTGTGAAGGATTAGGCAATAGTATCTTTGTCGGAACTAGCGAAGGCGTTTACGAGATGAAATATGGTAGTGATTCCTTTGTGAATGTGCTGCCAAATCTTGCCAATTCGGAAAATCTATTCGCTGTTGGCCACCTATTATATATAGGAGCGAGAGAAGGCTTGTTCCTTTATTATGGAAAGAAAGCGAGAAAGATAAATATGGGCAAGCGTGCCAAGCTGGATTACTTACCTCGACATTTTGTGAAAGACAAACAAGGCAATATTTGGTTTGATACGCGTTATTCCCTCTGTAGTTATAATCCCAAGACCGGCAAACTCATTTCTAGGCAAATTACCCAGCAAATGCCGTACAACTCATTGTTGGCAAAGTTTGCCCTTTATGGGAACAAGGTTTTTGTGGGAACTACCAGCAATGGACTCTTTAGTATGGATATGCGAACTATGAACATACACCAGGTGGAAGGTGTAGGCGACATGACTAACTCTATAGAAGTTGTAGATGGTACGAAACTCTATGTCACGACACGAGGTGATGGTGTTTTCGTGTTGGATGCAAATACGGAGAAAGTGTTGTGGCATTATGGTACAATGGAGGATGGGGAATACCTTTTGCCTACCAATCGTGCGGAGTGTTACTTGCGAGTTTCTGATGGGGTGGATTGGTTTGGTGTGTCTCGATATGGCGCTATTTATTCCTATTATAACTCTCATCTGTTTCATACCTATTCGTATGGTGCTTTCTCTACGCGCCACATGGATGTGTATGGCTTTTTGAAGCATGGTTCGGAACGTTTGATAGGCTTACAGAATGGCTTTTGGTATGTAAATGAAGAGAAGAATATCGTCAAGTTTTTCTCTTCGCAAGAGATGAACGAGGCGCATATCCTTTCCAAGTTTGCTTATTTCAATGGCAAGTTTTATGTTGGAGCGTATGATGGAGGTTTGAGAATTTTCGACCCTCAGAGTCTCTCCGTTTCCAACCAGTCTTATCATCCGTTGCTGAGTAGATGCTCTGTTAGCGAGATGAAAATCTCACCTGATGGGAAGTTGTTCGTGGGAACCAACGAGGGCTTGTTTGTAATAGATAAGACCGGAGCATGTGTGCGATATGCAGAACAGAACTCTCGTATTAGTGGTGGTTCCATCAATGGTATCGTCTTCGACCATTCAGGAAATATTTGGTTTTCCAGCACAACGGAGATGTGTATTTACTTGGCAGCTACCCATGATTTCGAAAACTCTTGCTTCCCAAAAGGCTTCTTTAACAAGAATATCTTGTCCAAATTATCTCCTGGTCACCAACAAAAGATATTTGCGGTAGGCCAAGGAAGACTGTTTGAAACCAATGAGAAGATGACACAGTTTGGTGAATTGTCTATCCCCCGAGGAATTATGGAAGATGGCTATCGCTTCTTTTTAGACGATATGCAGGGACACTATTGGTTGGCTTCGGAAAAGGGACTGTTCTGTATGGATTATTCTCTGAAGAACATCTTGCATTTAGACAATTCGTATGGTATTCGTGGCGATTATGTCAACGAAGCGCTGGTGGATGACGATGGGTATCTATGGATTTGTACGTCTGCAGGACTCGCATATATGCCTTTGGATAAGTTGTCAAGGTGGCGTAGTGCTAAGCCTGCCTGTCAGTTGCTCATCTATGACATCCGTAGAGGAGATGCAATGGTAAACTATGGGGAAGAAGGTGTCATCAACGACAAAGCTTCTGTCACGTTGCGTTGGAATATAACATCATCTCCTTTGCTTTTCAAGGCTACGCTTCCTAACTATGCCAAGACCGAAGGCCGATTCTATGAATACAAGGTGGATGGCGATAAGGAATGGAGAATGGTTTCAGAAGGAAAGGAAATATCCTTGACAAACTTGATGCTCGGCACTCACGATGTGAAGATACGCTTGATGGGGGCGGCGAATACAGAGCGCACCTTCTGTATCTTCGTCATTCCGTCTATAGCTGCCATTCTGGAACTTATCTTCTTGATAGCTTCCATCGTGCTGCTTTTCTGGTGGCATCGATACCGCAAGAATACCCATACTTTGCTGTCTGAGCGTAACCAGATAGAGGATGCCTTGATAGAAATGGAGCAAAAACAAGAGGAAACGATGGATGCACAGGAGGTGGCTGATAATAAGTATCAGAAGATAAAGGTATCTGATGCAGAAAGTAAGGTGATCTTGAAAAAGATGCAAGACTATATGGAACACGAACATGCCTATCGTAACCCTGACCTCAAGCGCAGCGACATCGCAGAGGCAATAGGTACATCGGTGGTGAAGTTGAGCCAGGTGCTCAATCAGCAGCTCAACGAGAGCTACTATGCCTACGTCAACCACTTCCGCTTGGAAGAGTTCAAGCGATTGATTGATGAAGGCGAGTATAAGCGCTATACTGTCACTGCCTTGAGTGAGCGATGCGGTTTCAAGCGCACCTCTTTCTTCAGTACTTTCCGTAAGGTGGAAGGTATGACTCCAGCCGAGTATTTGAAGACGAAGAACATCAGAACGACACTATAGAGTACGACTAACTTAGTTGTACTTGTAGTGTAAATGTTTGATAATCAGGGATGTAACGTATTTGTACGTAACTCCTAACTAAGTTGAAGACAAGCAAGCCTCAAAAACTTGCTTGTCTTTTCTTTTTGTCATATCTTTGCAATCGTAATTATCAATCAAAACTTAAAACAATAACGATATGGCAACAAACGCTACCCCTAACATGGACACCGTCTCACGTATATATAATATGTATGCAGAGGATGTAAAGAGATACTTTATCTCTCAATTTCATGATGTGATGCTCGCAGAGGATATGCTTCAAGACTTGTTCTTGAAGGTGATGAAGAAAGACCTCATCAGTGAGCAGACAGCTAAGAATCTCTTGTTTGTCATTGCTCACAGAATGGTCATCGATCGTTTTCGTCACATGGCATTGGTACAAGATTACCAGCGTTATGCTATGTATGAGATGGAGAAGAGTACAAGCAATAACATCGTCAGCCAGATAGATGCAGCTCGCATCGTGAAGTTGGAAGGCAAGTGCCTGTCCCAGATGAAGGAGCAGTCTGCCACTATTTATCAACTTTTCGTTCATGAGGAAAAGAGTGCCAAGGAAATCGCCGAGGAGATGCAGATGAACCTTCGCACCGTGGAGGGCTATATTCTCCGTTCTAAGAAAACAGTTCGCGAATATCTTTCTAAGTGTATGTAACGCTCTAAATCTTCAAACATAACAAACCTTTTCAGTGATATGAAACATTTTTTTATACTCTTGCTTGCCTTGTTTGGCTTAGAAATCTTTCTGCCAGATGCCTTCGTTGCAAAGATCATGGCAAAGGCTGTAACTGTCAAGGTGGGTGGCGATATACAGTCTGCCATCGACCAAGTGTCGGCTACCAATGTTGCAGGTCGTGTCATACTGGAGGAAGGCATATATGACCTCACGAAGACATTGGTGCTCAAAAACTACGTGACTCTTTCGGGTGCGGGAAGCGACAAGACTGTGCTTCGTTTTTCTGCAGGTGACTATGCTGGTATCAAGAATAAAAGTAAAATATTAATTGAATTATGAATATCAAGAACTTATTACTGTTGTCGGCTGCTCTCTTCGGCTCTATCCTTGTGGTGAATGCTTACGAGCATGAGTGGGAGAATCCGACTGTGTTTGAGCGAGGCAAGGAACAACCACATGCTTGGTTTAAAACCTCGCATACGAAGTTGCTGAATGGCAAGTGGCGTTTCCATTATGCCGATGATATCAAGGATGCACCTACGGACTTCTATCGTCCGGGTTTCGATGACTCCAAGTGGGCACAGATTCCTGTGCCATCCAACTGGGAACTCTTAGGCTTTGGCGCACCTTTGTATGCCAATATCACCTATCCTTGGTCGCCTAATCCTCCTTACATCGACATCCCGAATCCTGTAGGCACTTACCGTACTTCATTCACAGTGCCTTCACAATGGAAGGGTAGGGAAGTGATGCTTCATTTCGGTTCCATTACGGGCTATGCGAGAGTATGGGTGAATGGCACGGAGGTGGGTATGACCAAATGCTCCAAGACCCCTGCTGAGTTTGATGTGACGAAGTTTATTCATATAGATGGTCGTGCCAATCAAATGGCGGTACAAGTGTATCGTTGGCATGATGGAAGCTATATGGAAGATCAGGATTTTTGGCGTATCACAGGCATAGAGCGTGACGTGTATCTACAAGCCTATAGCCCAGTGTCTGTATGGGATTACAATATTACGGCTACTCCTGTGGATAACTATCGCAATGGACAGCTTGAGACAGATATTACCATTCGCAATTTCTCCGGTAAGTCAGTCTCTGATAAGATGATGGTTCAACTTCGAGATGCCAGTGGCAAGTTGTTGCTCCATGAGACCAAGCCTTTCAAGGTTGATGGCAAGGAGACAACCATCCACGTGAGCAAGAAACTGAATAAGGTGAACCTATGGAGTGGCGAAAAACCTTATCTCTATCAGATGGCGATGATATTGGGTGGTGACACCGTGCGCCAGCAAGTAGGTTTCCGTGAGGTGAAGATAGAGAACGCCCGATTGCTGGTCAATGGCAAGATGGTATATATTAAAGGTGTCAACCGGCACGAGCATAATGACTCCTTGGGACATGTGCAGAGCTATGAAATCATGATGGACAATCTGCGCCGACTGCGTGAGTTGAACATCAATGCTGTGCGTAGCAGTCACTATCCGAATAGTCCGGAGTGGCTCGACCTCTGCGACAAGTATGGCATCTATGTGGTGGATGAGGCGAATATCGAAACTCACGGAATGGGCAGTTGCGTCTATTTCACCGATACCGTTCCTCATCCTGCTTATCGCAAGGAATGGGCTCCTGCGCATCGTGACCGCATCCATCGTATGTTCTATCGTGATCGTAATCACCCAAGCATCATTGGATGGTCGATGGGCAATGAGTGTGGCAATGGACAGGTGTTCCATGAGCAATATCGCTGGTTGAAAGCGAACGACAAGACTCGTTTCGTTCAGTTTGAGCAAGCTTGGGAAGAGGAAAATACCGACATCGTGTGCCACATGTATCCCAACTGGGGCAGGGTGTTAGCCTATGCCAAGAGTGGCAAACAGCGTCCTTTCATCATGTGTGAGTATGCTCATGCGCAAGGTAATAGCAATGGAAACCTTCAGGATTACTGGGATTTAATCAAGAAGTCGCCTAATTTGCAAGGTGGATTTATCTGGGACTTCCAAGACCAGGGCATCCGCCGTACCATCAACGAGAATACCGACCATCGTACTTATTGGATGTATAATGGTGAGATGGGAAGTTATGTATGGCCTGTGGAGATGAACAGTGGATGTGATGGTGTCCTTGCTTCCGATATGAGTTACAAGCCGCAAGCCTTAGAGGTGAAGAAAGTATATCAAGACATTATCTTCCCTAACTTTGACTGGAAGAAGGGCGAGTTGACTGTTAGAAATGAGTATCAGTTCTCCACGCTTGCCGACTATGACTTCCATTGGACGCTCTGCAAGGAAGGCAAGGAGGTGGCTGCAGGCGACTTCCGCTTGAAAACTTTGCCACAGCAGGCGAGCAAGGTGCGCATCAAGATGCCATCGCTGAAAGAATCTGATGAATACACGCTTCAAGTGTATGCCTATACTCGCACGGCGAGCAATCTCTTGCCAGCTCATTATGATGTGGCAAAGGGGCAATTCTTGCATGAGGGTAAGTTGGAAGAGAATGCTAACTTGCAGACACAAGGCGATGTCAAGGTGGAGACGCAGAAGAACAATATCGTGCTGACGGTAGGCAATGTCAAGGCGGAAATCAACAAGCAGAGTGGTGCGCTTACCAATTATGCCTTGGATGGTGTTTCTGTCTTGCACAATCGTACTACCTTGGAACCTTACTTCTGGCGTGCGCCTAATGACAACGATTATGGCAACAAGATGCCACAGAAGAGTAACGTATGGCGTTCCGCACAGACCAATCGCTATGTATCGAAATGTCAGGTGGGAGAACCTACCGAGGAAGGAGTGCTCATTACCTTTGACATGGTGTTGAGCGATCTCAAGCAACCTTATCATCTCTCTTATCTCTTCCGCAAGGATGGCAGCATTGACGTAAAGGCAAGTATGGACACCAAGGGAAAGAAACTCCCGGAGTTGCCTCGTTTCGGTATGCGCATGATGCTTCCTGAGGGTTTCGAGAACGTAAGCTACTATGGTCGTGGTCCATGGGAAAACTATTCTGACAGAAAGACCAGCCAGTTCTTGGGTATCTATCATACTACTGTGACGGATATGTATTATCCTTACATCTTCCCTCAGCAGACAGGCAATCATTGTGATGTGCGCTGGGCTGAGATTACCGCCCCTCAATCGGGTGTCACCCTTCGATTCCAAGCTGAGAAACCGATGGACTTCTCTGCCCTTCATTTCGCAGACGAAGATCTCGATATGGGATTGGAGAAGAAGATGATGCACCAGAAGGACATGCACCCACGTCAGGAGACGTATGTGATTTTGGATGGTGCTCAGCGAGGAGTCGGTGGTGATAACAGTTGGGGTGAGCCACCTCACAAGGAGTATCGCCTCTTCGATGGGGAGTATTCTTTGGAATATCGCCTGACATTGAAGAAGTAAAAGGCTTTTTCTTCTTGCTTTATGGGGGTGTGTCATAAGTCAATGGCGCACCCTTTTCGTTTTTCTCTTTTTCCCAGATACGGAATTGAAAAAATGTTTTTATTTACAACAAAGCCCAAACTTTCACAAGTTCGGGCTTCGTCTTTCCGCAAAAGATTTGTATCTTTGCAGAAAACCTCTTTAAGTATGGCAGATATAATAAAAATATGCTTATAAGCTGCCAAAACCATGTTAAAAAGTATAGTTTTGGCAGCTTATAAGCATATTTTTAACATATAACAAACAATAGCTGCGCTTTCTTATTGCTCAAATGCTAACCAGTTTAAGTAATCTTCCTGTTTCATTCGTATTGATAATAAATGAATTATGATGAAAATAGGAAAAATACTTTTTGGGGTATCAGCCTTGTTCTTAGCGAACGGCATGATGGCACAGAGCAAGCTCGATGTAAAGCAGGGGCTTGATGTGAATAAGCAACTGCAATACTGCCATACGCAGGTGGGCAGAGCTTTGGAAGAACTGAAGCAGAAGGATGGCAGTTATGACTTCTCGATGGAACCGCGCAATATCCTGAAGGGCGACAGACAGAAGGGATGGAACTGCCGCAAGGCAACTCCTGAGGAGTGGTGCGACGGATTCTGGCCGGGCATTCTCTGGATGGATTATCAGAACACCAAGGATGAGGCTGTACGCAAGGCTGCTGAGGGCTATACGGAATCTTTGAAGGGTATTGCCTACCGTCCCTGCTACGACCATGACATCGGTTTTCTGATGTTCTGCTCCTACGGCAAGGGATATGAGGTAAATCATTCTCAGGAATATAAAGATGTGATTCTCGCTTCTGCTGATTCACTCGCTACGCTTTTCAATCCTGTCGTGGGTACGATATTGAGCTGGCCGAGAGAGGTGAAACCTCGCAACTGGCCTCACAATACCATCATGGACAATATGATGAATCTCGACATGATGTTCTGGGCTGCCAAGAACGGAGGCAACAAACTGCTCTACGATTTGGCGGTGACTCATGCCAAGACCACGATGAAGAATCACTTCCGCCCGGATGGCAGCTGCTATCATGTGGCAGTATATGATACCATCAATGGCGATCTCATCAAAGGTGTGACCCATCAGGGCTATGCTGACCATTCGATGTGGGCAAGAGGACAGAGCTGGGCCATCTACGGCTATACGATGGTTTATCGCTATACGCACAACAGGGTATTCCTGGACTTCGCTCAGAAAGTGACCGATATCTATATCAAGCGATTGAAGGAAACGAGCGACGATCTCGTTCCTCTCTGGGATATGGATGATCCTCGTGGCTTGCAAGCCCCAAAGGATGCCAGTGCCGCTTGTGTGGTGGCAGATGCCTTGCTCGAATTGCAGCAGTATGTGGGTGGCGAGAAAGGCGAGGAATACAAACAGTTTGCCCTCCAGTCGCTCGCTCAACTGAGCACTCCTAAATATCAGAGCGGCAAGAAAAACGTTGCATTCTTGATGCATAGTACAGGTCATCATCCTGCAGGAAGTGAGATTGATGCCAGTATCATCTATGCCGACTACTATTATCTGGAGGCATTGATGAGAGCAAAGGCGTTGAAATGATTGAGACTTGTAGCTAAGGTTTAGGTTTATGTATTAAAATTATTTAGTTTGGTTTTGTAGATTGTCAAAGGATGACAACCAGAACAGTCAATAGGTTTTGTCAAATCTGTTGACTGTTTTTTCTTGTTGCTAAAGCATTGATAAATCCCGAGAGAAAAATTTTCCCCTGGGCAAAGAAAAAATTTTTCTTGCCCAGGGAAAAATGAAAGTGGGGTATGGGAGGCTTTCTGCAAGACTTTCTTTCCCATGCCCATTTGTGCGGTAAATATAAACTTATTTTGTAACTCTAAACCAGTCTGCATCTATCCAGCCTCGATTACCCAGGGTGTTCTTGCGCTCACTTACAAATCCCATCTTGGCTCCTATCCATTTGCCCTGGCGCAGAGTAAAGAGATCGCCTGCATCCTTGTAGCGCTTGCCGTCTAAACTGTAGGCAAACTGGCATTTCCCTGCCTTGACTTTCATCTGGAGATAGATGTCGAGATAGATGGCTGGGGAGTATGGAATGGTGTCCATCTCTGTTGGCTTCAAGGTGGCGAGTGCCTTCTCGGTCTCTATACCGCCTGTATCTGCGCCCTTGCAGTAGAGCTGTTGCAATAGGAACTTATCACCCATTCTTCGTACCACCAATGCCTGATAGTTCATGCCCATCATGATAATGCCGCCATACTGATCGTCTTCTTTTGATGCAAAACGGATTTTTGCTGTGGCTGTAAAGTTCTCGGCTGGGGTCTTCTGCAACAGGAGATTGCCTGCTTCCCAAAGGCTCTTGAATGGCTGTGGATTGCCCGCTTTGTCAGTAGCCGTAAGATCAGCCGTATAGAGGCGCATGCAACCATTGTTGGTTGGCATTCCCCAAAGTTGGTTGTAGTTGGCGTGCCATTGCCACTGCAATCCTAATTCTGTACTGTTGAATTCGTCTGATTCCTGTGGATTCACTTTCGTATGAGAGGTTGACTTTGGCATGCGATAAGTAAGATAAGGTTCGCCGCATCCATCGCCGTCCTTGTCTTGTCCCATGACAGGCCATCCTGTCTTCCAATTCACGGGTTGCAGGAAGATGACACGACCGTAGGCATACTTGTCATTGAAATGCAAGAACCAGTCTTCTCCCTGCGATGTATGAACCCATGCGCCTTGGTGCGGACCGTTAATCTTCGTCTTGCCTTGCGCCATCACCATCTTCGCCTCGTATGGACCATATACGTTCTTGCTTCTCATGGCAAGTTGCCAGCCCATTTGTACGCCTCCTGCAGGGCACATAATCCAGTAGTAGCCGTCACGCTTATAGAATTTCGGACCTTCAGTAGTATGGTTTTTCTGTCCTCCATCAAATACGATGCGTGGTTTTCCTATCACCCTGGTTCCATCGGCAGAAAGCTCTCTGATGGTGAGCACAGAGTTGAAGCCTGCACGGCTTCCTGCCCATCCGTTCACGAGATAGCATCTGCCGTCCTCATCCCAGAGCGGACAAGGGTCAATCATGCCTTTTCCTGCTATAACGCAGACGGGTTTCTCCCAAGTACCGCATGGGTCCTTGGTCTTTACCATGAAGATGCCGTGGTCGGGGTCACCCCAATAGATATAGAACTCTCCATCGTGGTAGCGGATGGCTGGAGCCCAAACACCCTTGCCATGCTGAGGCTTGTCGAAGAGTTCCTTGGGTTCCTGTTCTTGCAGGGCGTGCCCGATAATCTCCCAGTTCACCAGATCCTTGCTATGAAGGATAGGCAGACCGGGGATGCAATTGAACGAACTTGCCGTGAGATAATAATCATCGCCTACAGCCACCACATCCGGGTCGCTATAGTCGGCATAAATCACGGGATTAGTATAAGTGCCGTTGCCATTGTCGGGATTCCAAACCTGTGAATGATACTGGGCTTGGAGTGACAAGGGTACAGCAAGTAAGAAGCTCGAAAAGAGCCATGATGTCAGTTTCTTATTCATATCCTTTTCTCCTATTAATAATAGTACGGATAATGGCGGGCTCTTACTTATGGAAGAAACGTGATTTATTTTATGAAATTGCACTGAGTTCAGTGCACTTTTTATAAAGAATTGCACTAAACTCAGTGCAATTTTGCTTCTTTTGATGCCTGCTCTTGCTTTCTCACAAGTGGGAATATGTTGTACGACTATAGCGCTCATGCCGTATCCCTGATTAAATAAGTCTAAGAAACCTCATTCCTCATCTCTACAACTAAGTATTCAACCAACCTTTAGTTCATAAAGGAGTGGATGACTCGAAAATGGTAGCTAAGGATATGTTGTGCAACCTGTAAGAAGTGAATAAAAATAAGTTGGGCTGCCAGAATATCCTGGCAGCCCTATTACGTTAGTATGTTATGAAAAATTTGAGAGAAATGAAACTTCACAGTTTCGAATTGTTTTACTAAACATGATTCTTTTTATATAGAGAAAGCATAGAAATTACTACTTTAATATGGTGGGAGAGGCTTGATCAACAGTCATTTTGTCGATGCTGGTGTGCTGCATGGAATCTACTTTTGCAGAATCTCCACTCAATGCAACAGAAGCGCCTCTTGTCGCCTTGATAACTCCCACGTTTTCAACATTCTGTGAATCTTCCTGGAATGGAACCTGAGCAGCATTGCCCAAAGTGAGGAAGATGGCTACGACAGCGGCAGCCTTGAATAATGGCTTCAGGCGCTCTGTCAGCGATACAACCTTTGCCTTGTTAGGCTCCTTGGTGTATTCATCTTCGATCATAGCCATCATCTTCTGGTCGAACTCCTCACCCAAAGCCTCGTTCTTGGTCTCGCTCAACTCATAGGCAAAGAGAGACTTATACGGCTCCAGCTCGGCAGGAAGTTCATCCTGGCTGAAGAATGTGCGGAGGATGTTCTCTTCTTCCAAAGAGGTCTCGCACTTCCAGTAGCGTTCCAAAAGTTGGTTGATGTACTTATAATCCATATCTGTCGAATTGTTGAAATCTTTGTTTTACTGTCTGACGAGCTCTGAAGATATTTACTTTTACTTGTTCCTCGGTTATTTCCAGAATTTCAGCTATTTCCCTGTATGCTTTTCCTTCGATATCTCTCAGTTGCAGGCAGGAGCGCTGTTTCTCTGGCAGCTCGTCTATCATTTTCCTCACGATGTCCAGCTTGTCTTTCTGAATCATTCGCTCGGATGGGGTAGAAGCGGTGTCTGGCTGCTCTATCTTCTCGTTTTCTATCGAATCATTCTGATTTTCTTTCTTCTTGATGCGATCGAGCGAGAGATTGCGGGCGATGGTGAGACTGAATGCCTCGATGGATTCCAAATCCTGCCATCTTTCGCGGGCGTTCCAGACTTTAATCATTGTATCCTGCACGACATCTTCTGCTTCCTCCCTGTTGAGAGTAATGCGCAGAGCCAGTCTGAAGAGTTTATTCTTCAGTGGCAAAACATCGTTTCGGAAACTGATTTCTTTCATCCCTCTATTATCAATGACGACTATGTTATAAGAAAGTTACAACCAATCTTAAATTATTTCTATTTTTAACTCTTATTAAGGAATGAAGGGCAAATGAATTCTTCACTCTTCGTTCTTCACTCTTTACTTAATCACCGTTCCGTGCTTTCCGTCAATAGCAGTAGCGAGGGTGATAATCACTTCCTTTACTCCTGCATCGATGGCTGCGAGTGCATTCTCCAATTTTGGAATCATGCCACCTGCTACGGTTCCGTCTGCTTTGTATCTCTCAAAATCGGCATGGGTAATCACAGGAATCACGCTATTGTCATCGTCTGGATTGCTGAGCACGCCTTTCTTTTCAAAACTGTATATCAATGTCACATCGTAGTAAGGAGCCAGTGCCTTGGCGGTCTCGCTGGCGATGGTGTCGGCATTGGTATTGAGGATATTGCCCTTGCCGTCATGGGTCAGCGGAGCCATTACTGGGGTGATGTCTTCTTCCAGCAAAGTCTGGAGCATCTTGCCGTTGGCACGTTCTACGTCGCCAACAAAGCCGAAGTCGATACCGTCCTTCAATGGGCGCTTATGACTGTGGATGACATCCATATCGGCTCCTGTCAGACCTAATGCATTCACACCGTTTGCCTGGAGTTTTGCCACCAGGTTCTTGTTGACCAGTCCACCATAAACCATGGTCACCACTTCCAGCATGTCTGCATCGGTGATACGGCGACCGTTCACCATCTTGCTCTCGATGCCAAGGGCTGCAGCTACCTTGGTGGCACGGCGACCACCGCCATGCACCAATACCTTCTTGCCAGGAATGGCTGCAAAATCCTTCAGGAGCTGTGCCAACTGCTCGCTGTCTTCTACAATGGCACCGCCTACCTTTACTACTGTTACTTTTTCCATTGTTATAATGTTTAATGTGTAGTGTTTAATGTTTAATAGAAAAGCAATTGAATTCTTCACTCTTCACACTTCGTTCTTCACTTACTGAAGATAAGTGTATCCGAAGAGACCATTGCGATAGGTGCCCAAGAATTCCTTGCCCTCATCGAGCGAAATCTTGCCTTCTTTCACACTCTTGGTCACCCACTGCTCCAACTGGCGGACGAGTTTCTTAGGATTGTACTGTACGTAGTCCAAAACCTCTTCCACGGTCTCGCCGTCGAATATCTGGTCGATGCAGTACTTGCCGTCCTTCACAGAGATGTGGGCAGCATTGGTGTCGCCGAAGAGATTGTGCATGTCACCCAAGATTTCCTGATAAGCTCCTACGAGGAACACACCGAGATAGTATGGCTCATTCTTCTTCAATGGATGGAGAGGGAGAACATTGCCGATATGTCCGTCGGTCACGAAATTCGCTATCTTTCCGTCGCTGTCGCAGGTGATGTCCTGCAAGGTGGCATTACGGGTTGGACGCTCGTCCAGGCGCTGGATAGGCATGATAGGGAAGAGCTGGTCGATGGCCCAACTGTCTGGCAGACTCTGGAACAGGGAGAAGTTGCAGAAATACTTGTCGGCAAGAATCTTGTCCAATCCTCTGAGCTCCTCAGGCACATGCTTCATGTGCTTGGCAAGGTTGTTGATCTCGTGGCACACACTCCAGTACATCGCCTCAATCTCTGCACGGGTCTTCAGATCTACGATGCCGTGAGAGAAGAGCTGCAATGCCTCTTCACGTATCTGCTCTGCATCATGCCAGTCTTCCAGCATGTTGCGTGGATTCAGATTGTCCCATATCTCATACAGGTCCTTGACCAACTGGTGGTCGGTTTCCTTTGCCTCAAACTCCTCTGGCATTTCCGGCAGGGAAGCGGTCTCCAATACGTCGATGACCAATACGGAGTGGTGGGCTGAAAGCGAACGGCCACTCTCGGTGATGAGGTTAGGATGCTCGATATTATTCTTGTTGGCTGCATCCACGAAGGTATAGACACAGTCGTTCACATATTCCTGGATGGAGTAGTTCACGGAACTTTCGCTGCTGGAAGAGCGGGTGCCGTCGTAATCCACGCCAAGACCACCACCACAATCTACGAAATCTACATTGTAGCCCATCTTGTGGAGGTTGATATAGAACTGTGCAGCTTCGCGGAGGGCTGTCTGGATGCGGCGGATCTTGGTAATCTGGCTTCCGATGTGGAAGTGGATGAGGCGCAGACAGTCGTGGAAGCCCATCTCCTCTATCTTGTTGAGGGCGGTAAGGAGTTCGGCACTTGTCAAACCGAACTTCGATGCATCGCCACCACTCTCAGCCCATTTGCCAGAGCCTGAAGAAGCGAGCTTGATGCGGATGCCGATGTTGGGTTTCACATTGAGCTTGTTAGCCACCTTGGCGATGATATCCAGCTCGTTGAGTTTCTCCACCACGATGAAGATGCGCTTGCCCATCTTCTGTGCCAGCAAGGCAAGTTCGATATAACTCTCGTCCTTGTAACCGTTGCAGATGATGAGCGAGTCGCTCTGAGCCTGCACGGCAATGACGGCATGAAGTTCTGGTTTGGAACCCGCCTCCAGTCCGAGGTTGAACTTCTTACCGTGAGAGATGATTTCCTCCACGACAGGCTGCATCTGGTTTACCTTGATAGGATAGATGACAAAGTTTTCTCCCTTGTATCCATACTCTTCCTTGGCTTTCTGAAAACAGCTGGCTGTCTTCTCAATGCGGTTGTCGAGGATGTCTGGGAAACGGAGCAATACAGGAGCGTTGATGTCCCGTAAAGCCAACTCGTCCATGATGTCGCGCAGGTCTATCTGCGTATTGTCCTTGCATGGAGTTACATAGACATCACCCTTTTCGTTGATGCCAAAGTAAGAAGTGCCCCAACCGCTGATGTTGTAGAGCTCCTTCGAGTCTTCAATAGTCCATTTCTTCATTTTCTGTTCTTGTTCTTGCTATTAGTCTGTATTATAAATGTTGTTTTGATATTGACGTGATAAAGGTAAGCTACCTTTTTCTGCGGGTGCTTACCTTTACTGCTCATTCTTTTTTAAATGCCCAACTGCTTGCGTAGCTGCTGGACGGTATCATTGATTTTATCGAAATCATCCATCACGCTGATGTCGAATATATGCTTTGCCTTGCTGTAGAAAGGCTCGCGCTGCTTGAGCTGTTCTCTGATGAATACCTGAACCTCCTCTGGTGTCTTGTTGAGCAGCAGAGGGCGTACTCCCTTGCCCATCTTCAGATGTTCGTAAAGTGTTTCTGCGGATGCTTTCAGATAGACGGTTTCTCCGCATTGGTTCATATAGTCTATGTTGTCGAAGAAGCAAGGTGTGCCTCCTCCGCAACTGACAATCACATTCTCAAACTCAGCTACTTCGTGCAGCATGTTGTGCTCTATCTGTCGGAACCCCTTTTCTCCCATTTCGTCGAAGATTTGCTTCACGGTCTTGCGCATCCTGCTTTCTATATACCAATCCAGGTCATAAAACATGACGCCGAGTTCCTTGGCAAGGGCTTTGCCGACAGTTGTTTTGCCGGCGCCCATATATCCTATGATGATGATTGATTTCATTTCTCTCTTGTTGTTCTATCTGCGTTTTTATTTCCTGCGACGTGCCGTTTTTGGCTCCGGTGCTTCCTTGATGATGGTCATGCACTCTTCATAGGTGAGTGCTTCTACATTCTCCATCTTGTTCTTTGGGAGTCGGTAGTTCTTACCATCGTAGGCGATGTAAGGACCATATTTTCCGTTCAGAAGTTCCAACTTCTCATCTTCGGCGAAGCTCTTGAGGTGACGTTTCTGCTCAGTCTCTCTCTTCTCCTGAATGAGTTCGATGGCTCTGTCAAGAGTGATGGTCATCGGATCTTCTCCCTTAGGAATGGAAACATACTTGCGGTTGTGCTGCACGTATGGACCGAAGCGACCTGTACCTACGCTCACCTTGGTGCCCTCAAACTCTCCGAGTTCGCGAGGAAGCTTGAAAAGTTCCAGTGCCTCTTCCAGCGTAATGGTTTCGATACTCAGGTTGGAAGGGAGCTGGGCAAAGAGTGGCTTGTCCTTGTCTTCGGCAGAACCGATCTGTGCCACAGGACCAAATCGGCCTATCTTGACGAATACCGGTTTGCCTGTCTTAGGATCTGTTCCCAATTCTCTTTCGCCAGCCTTGTGCTCGCTGCGGGCATTCATCACCTTGCTTACTTCCGGCTCGAAGTCCTTGTCGAATGTCTTCATCCACTTGTTCCATTCGGTCTTTCCTTCGGCAATGTCATCAAACTTCTGTTCCACATTGGCTGTGAAGTTGTAGTCCATGATGCCAGGGAAGTTTTCCATCAGGAAGTCGTTGACAACGATTCCGATATCTGTAGGCAGCAGTTTTCCCTTTTCGTTGCCTGCTATTTCCTTCTTCACTTTCTGTGTCACCTTGATTCCCTTCAGCGAATCGATGGTATAGGAACGCTCAACGCCCTTCTTGTCGCCCTTCTGCACATATTCACGTTGCTGGATGGTGCTGATGGTTGGCGCATAGGTAGAAGGACGGCCGATTCCTAAGTCTTCGAGTTTCTTTACCAGACTGGCCTCGGTATATCTCAGAGGTGCTGCCGAGAATTTCTCTGTAGCGGTGATTTCGCGGCGCTGCAGTTCGTCTCCTACCTTCATGGCAGGGAGGATGTGTGTTGCATCTTCTGTACCATCTTCATCATCAGTTGACTCGCGGTAAACCTTGATGAATCCGTCGAAGGTGATGACTTCACCATTGGCAACGAATTTCTCCTCAGCATTGTCGATATGAATGTTGATCGTTGTTTTCTCTATCTGCGCATCAGCCATCTGAGAGGCGATGGTGCGTTTCCAAATCAGTTCATAGAGTCGTTTCTCCTGACTGGTTCCATCGATAGATGTCTCATTCATATAGGTAGGGCGGATAGCCTCGTGCGCTTCCTGTGCTCCCTTGGAATGGGTGTGGTAGGCGCGTGGCTGGCTGTATTCGCTTCCATATACCTTGATGATTTCATCCTTGCTGGCATTGGTGCAGAGGGTGGAGAGGTTGACGCTATCGGTACGCATGTAGGTGATGCGTCCGCTTTCGTACAATTTCTGGGCAATCATCATGGTCTGGCTCACGGTGAATCCCAACTTTCTGGCAGCCTCCTGCTGTAGGGTAGAGGTTGTGAAAGGTGGGGCTGGTGTGCGCTTCAGAGGTTTCTTGTTGACAGCTTCTACCGTAAACTTGGCATCCTTGCATTTTTCCAGAAAAGCCTCTACTTCCTCATGTGTTTTGAAACGCTTGTCCAGTTCTGCCTTCACTTCCGTAGCATTTCCGTTTTCGTTGATCAATGCGAAGATGGCAGAAACGCGGTAGTAAGATTCGCTCTTGAACTTCTGGATTTCGCGCTCACGTTCTACGATGAGTCTGACGGCTACGCTCTGTACGCGACCAGCAGAGAGAGCAGGTTTCACCTTGCGCCAAAGTACTGGAGAAAGCTTGAAACCCACCAGTCGGTCGAGGACACGGCGAGCCTGTTGGGCATTCACTAAGTTCATGTCCAAGTGGCGTGGGTGCTGAATAGCATCCAAGATAGCCGGTTTTGTAATTTCGTGGAAGACGATACGGCTTGTCTTCTCTTCATCCAATCCGAGAACTTCGCAAAGGTGCCAGCTGATGGCTTCTCCCTCGCGGTCCTCATCGGAAGCCAACCAAATCTTCTTGGCTTTCTTCGCAGTTGCTTTCAATTCTGTAACGAGCTTTTTCTTTTCATCAGGAATCTCGTAGTCTGGTTCCATGGTTTGCTCGTTTATACTAAGTTCCTTCTTTTTCAGGTCACGAATGTGGCCGTAAGAAGACATCACCTTATAGTCTTTACCTAAAAACTCTTCGATTTTCTTTGCCTTTGCAGGGCTCTCGACGATTACTAAATTTTCTTGCATAAGCTTCTACACAATTACTTTTGGTTGCAAAAGTAAATAAACTTTTTGCTTATACCTTATTATATAGTGTTTTTTTTTAGTTTTTTAAATGTTTTGCGAGAAAAAAGATGGTTTGACAGAGCGAAATTCACTACATTTGCAAAATACAGATGGAGTGATGTAAAACGGGGAGGACTGATGAGGCTCACCATGCGTTGCTGCAAAAAGCAGATGAAAGGAGCAGATTCACAGATTATACAAATCTTTTTGAAGCAAAAAAATCTGTGTAATCTGTGAAATCTGTGGGACTTTTTATGCGTATAGGGATTTGGCTTATGACACACCCTCATGGAACGAAGATTTATCTGTGGCTTAACGAAGATCCATTAGAAATCTGGTAAGTCCCTTTTTGATGGAATCAAAAGCAAACTTGTCTATATCTATTTCTGAGAATGGAATCCAGTAGTAGGCGGCAGCATCATCCATAGCTTCTACATGAGATAAGTCCTTGACCTTCACCTTGAAAAACATATCGAGCGTATGAACTAAGAAGCCGGAATAAAGATAGGTGTTGGGATAGCTGAACTGATAGCTGACTTTCGTAGCTTCCAGACCCGTCTCTTCTTTTACCTCGCGTGCCATAGCCTCCTCACCCGTCTCGTCCATATCGACAAAACCGCCTGGCATGTCGAGCATGTCTTTGCCTGGGTCATTCTTACGGCGGACCACTAAGAGTTCATCCTTCTCATTGACGATGAGGGCAACTGTGGCGCTGCTGGCATTGAGGTAATAACTGAAACCGCAATCTTTGCATTTCTTGCTTTTGATGTTGTTGATCTCGAAATGCGGAGAACCGCATATCGGACAATACTGAAATTTGTCTAAAACGTGCATAATTTAATTAGAAATTAGAAATTTCTCATTTGTCATTTGTCATTTAAAGAAAAGAATTTCTTGTTCATTTTTTAGTGTATTAAGTTTATAATTTTAATGGTTTTATCTGTCCATGTTGATGAATGTTGATAGAGTAAGTTAGTTAGAAACCTTTTCTTATAGAAGACCCTTGAAGGTCTTACAGAAGACTCTTGATAGCTGCATCGATGTCCTTGATCTGTGCATCGCGAGCCTGCAAGGTATTGTTGCGGTCTATCAGGAAGAAGGTAGGGATGCTCTGCACATTATAGCTTGCCAGGCTTTGTCCCTGAACGCCATCTTCGTCGCGCACGCAAATCCAAGGGATTCCGGCAGTAGAAGTCTTCCAGAAATGCTCGTCTGGATCTACGGATACCTGATAAATCTCCAGACCTGCAGCATGATACTTGTTGTAAAGGTCGCGGAGCATCATGATGCGTTTGGTACTCTCTCTGTTGGCAAAGAGATGGAAGTCGAGCAGCACCACCTTGCCCTTGAGGTCGGTAAGATTGCGTACCACACCCTTGTTGTCTGTCAGCGAGAGGTTGATGCATCCATTTACGCTCACCTTGCTGGCATCAATCTGTCGCTCTGCCATCTGGTTTTCCATGATGCGAACGTCCTTCATGCCCTGGATGGCGATGTTGTGGAGGTTCTTGCCACGCTCAGCGTTAGGATAGTAAGTATCCCAACTGGTAGCCACGGCAGCAAACACCTTGATGTCATCCTTGTTGTTGCGTGGATTGAACAGCAGGGAGTTGGTGCCACCTATCTGAATGGTCTGGAAAAGAGCATAGTAGGAAGAAGCCTTCATTGGAGCCTTGAAGATATACCGGGTCTTGATGTCCTGCTTGTAGCTGTTGATCACCTGAGCTATCGCCACGTTCATGGAGTCAACTCCCATGTTTGGATTTTTGGTGATACTGTTGATGGTAGCCTGCAGGTTCATCTGCTTGAGCGACAGTTCCTTGATGGTAGAACAGTTCTCCGAACCTTCCACTTCGTATTTGTAAGCCATCGTAGGGTATGCAGCCTTTACGAGGATGGTTTCCGTAGAGTCAATAGAGAGGTTGATGGTCTGGTTGGCAATACGCAGGCGATAGAACTCAGGAGAAACAGAGTCCATGGCATTTTCTTCGAAAGCGAAGGAACCGTCTTCGCCCAACTTCACCGAGTCTATTTTCTCAGGACCGTTCAGACCGATATTCTCCAGGTAGAGCATGGAGTCCTTGGCTTCAGTAATGTTGCCGTTGATATGAAATTTCTTGTTATGACAAGAAGTGAAAGCCAGCGCAGCAACCATGATCACTGCCACTGAAAAGATTCTGGTTATTTTCATGAATTTCTGTATTTTGCAAAATTATCGACTGCAAAGGTAGCAATAAAATTGTGAATATGGTCTCTTAGATAGATAAAATATTTAAAAAAGCAGAAAATAGTTGCACATTTATTCGTTTATTAATAATTAAAAAGGTATCTTTGCAGCGTTTTAGATATTAGATGTTAGACAAAACAATAAGTTTTTAAATTTTAGATGAACGTAATTACAAAAAGTGTTCAGTTGCCTGATGGAAGAACCATCAC